>Ga0209211_10001164_pt1 | contig 51095 bp, 47 predicted proteins | sample RifGroA2_FD_183992 | JGI IMG/M metagenome (GOLD analysis project Ga0209211, IMG submission 183992) | Groundwater microbial communities from Rifle, Colorado, USA - Groundwater A2 (SPAdes) (version 2) | ecosystem: Environmental > Aquatic > Deep subsurface > Groundwater | place: Rifle, Colorado...
GAGTCCCGCCCGTACCTGGGTTTCGGCCTGGGTCTGCGCGTGGACCACCTGGCGGAAATCATCGCCGACCCGCCGGCGATCGACTGGTTCGAAATCATTTCCGAAAATTTCATGGTCGCCGGTGGCAAGCCGCGGCATCACCTGGAGTTCATTCGCGAGCGCTATCCGGTGGCGATGCACGGCGTGTCCCTGTCGATCGGCAGCACCGACCCGCTCGACATGGCCTACCTGCGCGGCCTGAAACAGCTGATGCAGGAAGTGGAGCCGGCCTGGATTTCCGATCACCTGTGCTGGACCGGTGTGGCGGGAATCAATAGCCACGACCTGTTGCCCTTGCCCTATACCGAGGAGGCGATCGTCCACGTGACCGATCGTGTCGCCCAGGTGCAGGATTTTCTCGGCCGCGAAATCCTGCTGGAAAATCTCAGTTCCTACGTGCAGTTCAATGCCTCGCAGATGCCCGAATGGGAGTTCGTCGGTGAAATTGCCCGACGCAGCGGCTGCCGCCTGCTGCTGGACGTGAACAACATCCAGGTCAGCGCCCGCAACCACGGCTTCGATCCGCTCGACTACCTGGCGGGAATTCCGTCCGATCGCGTCTGGCAAATTCATTTGGCTGGGCACAGCGATTACGGCGACTACGTGATCGACACCCACGATCATGATGTGCCGCCGGAAGTGTGGTCCCTGTACGAGACCACGATCCGCCGGTTTGGTCCGGTCAGCACGATGATCGAGCGCGACGACCACATCCCGCCGCTGGCGGTCTTGCTCGCCGAGTTGGAACTGGCTCGCGACGCGCACGCGCGGGCCGTCGCGCCGGGCGAAGCCTCGTGAGCAGCGCGTTGGCGCAACTGCAGCACGCCTTCCTGGCCGCCATGCGCGGCCAGGATGCCGAGCTTGCGTTGCAGCTATTGGCGCCCGGAACGCGAGGCGCTCCGGACGTCGGGCTCTCGATCTATCGCAATGCCTATGCCTCGAGGCTCCAGGAGGCGCTGGCGAGCGACCATCCCACACTCGCTGTCTATCTTGGCGACCAGTTGTGGGAGCGCCTATGCGAGGGCTACATCCATGCCCATCCGTCGAGTGTGCGCACGCTGCGAAATTTCGGCGATTCCTTGCCGGACTACTTGCGCAGCGAGGAGCCCTTCCGCGCCAACCCACAAATCGCGGAACTGGCGCAACTGGAACGACGGCTGCTCGACTGCTTCGACGCCGCGGATGCCGAGCCGGCGCCGTGGAGCGGGTTGCTGTCGCTACCCGAAGCGAGCTGGCCGGGCGCGCGTCCGCAGTTTCATCCCAGCGTGCGGCAACACCGCGTGGCCTGGAACAGCGTGGACATCTGGAAGGCGCTGAAAGCCGGACAGGAGCCTCCCCAGGCCGTGCGCGCGGCCGGAAACTGGTTGCTGTGGCGCGATCCGGAACGGGTGACCCGTTTCCGTTCGCTGGACGCAGACGAGAGCGTGGCGTTGGCGCATGCCCTGGCCGGCAGTGACTTCGCCGGACTGTGCGAGTGCCTGTCGCGTTCGCAACCGGTCGATCGGGTTCCAGCCGCCGCCGTGGCCTTGCTCAAGCGCTGGTGCGAGGAGGGCATGATCGGTCGCTGGGAGACCTGTCCAAGGCAAGGTTGCCAACCGGCGCTGCCCATTCCGGGCCGCGCCAATTTCCCGTAATACAACCCAAGGAGTCACTCATGTCCTCACGCAGCAACACCCTGATCCCCTCACTCGCACTGGCCGCCGCGCTGGCTTCGGCGCTGTCCATCGCCGCGCCGGCCCAGGCGGCGGAAGAAGCGACCGCCAAGGAAAAGTGCTTTGGCGTCGCCCTGGCGGGCAAGAACGATTGCGCCGCCGGTCCGGGTACATCCTGCGCCGGCACCTCGGTCAAGGATTACCAGGGCAACGCCTGGAAATACGTGCCGGCCGGCACCTGCCTGAGTCTGGTCTCCAAGAGTTCGCCCACGGGTCATGGCCAGCTGGAAGCGTTCACGCCGGTCAAGTCGAAAAAGACGAACGGCTGATTTCGGCCGGTCCAGGCGCGCTCATGAACCTGACGATGCACCCCTCATCCCGGCATGGGCGCGCCGCCTTTGCTTTGGCCGGCGCCGGCCTGCCCCCGCAGGTCGGCATTGGCTTCAAGGCGATCCACTTCGAGGCGATCGCGGACGATGCGATGCCGCCGGCATTCGTCGAAGTGCACGCAGAAAACTACATGGGCGCCGGCGGCGTCCCGCACGTGCAACTGACCGCCCTGCGCGAAAGATTGCCCTTGTCCGTGCATGGCGTTGGCCTGTCGATTGGCGGCGGCGGTGCGTTGGACCTGGCCCACCTGGAACGCGTCGCGCAACTGGTTCAACGTTACCAGCCGAGTTCGTTCTCCGAGCACCTGGCCTGGTCGACGCATGGCGACGCCTATTTCAACGATCTGTTGCCCATGCCCTACGATCAGACCAGCTTGCTGCGAGTTTGCGAACACATCGATCGCGTGCAGGAGCGCTTGGGCATGCGCATGCTGCTGGAAAACCCGGCGACTTACCTGGAGTTCGCGGCGAGCAGCTTCACCGAGACAGGTTTCATTTCAGAGGTCGTCCGCCGAACCGGCTGCGGCCTCCTGCTCGACGTGAACAACGTCCATGTCACCTGTACCAACCATCACCGAAGCGCGCACGCGTACATCGATGAACTCCCCTTGTCGGCGGTCGGCGAGATTCATCTGGCCGGATTCGCGACCGATGCCGATGGCGACGGCGAGCTGCTGTTGATCGACAGTCACGGTTGTCCGGTGGCGGACGCGGTGTGGGACCTGTATGCCTATGCGCTCCGGCAGACCGGCCCGATTGCGACGCTGATCGAATGGGACAACGACGTACCCGCGTATTCGGTCCTTTGCGCCGAAGCCCACAAGGCCACCGGCGTCATGGAGCGGGTGACGCGAGCGCGCAGTCTGGAGTTGGCTTGATGGACAGCTTGCCTGCGGCGGCGTTTGCCAGCGCCTTGCTGGATCCCTTGCGACCAACACCGCCGGGACTCAGGACCTGGAATGGTTCCCACCCGGAACGGCGCTTCAACGTCTATCGCAACAACGTGGTGGTGTCGCTGATCGGCGCGCTGGCGACTACCTTTCCGGTGACGCAAGCGCTGGTCGGGGCGGAGTTTTTCCGGGCGATGGCTCGGAACTACATCAGTCAATCGCCTCCGGCGTCGCCGATGCTTGCCGACTATGGCGGCACGCTGCCGGATTTCATTCGCCGTTATGCGCCCGCTTGCGAACTGCCGTACCTGGCCGATGTCGCGCGACTGGAACATATGCGCGTGCTGGCTTATCACGCCGCCGATGCGACGCCGCTGGGCGCCGACGCGTTTCATTCCCTGCTCGCCGATCCCGATGGTCTGCTCGCGCTGCGCCTGCAATTGCATCCGGCCTGCCGCTGGCTGCGCTCGGCGCATCCGGTGGTTTCCCTGTGGGCGGCGCATCAGGGCGTCGCCGATTTGAGCCGGATCGATCTCGCCCGGGCGGAGGACGCCCTGGTCATTCGTCCGGCCTTGGAAGTGAAGGTGCTGTCGCTGCCGCTGGGCGGTGTCGAGCTGCTCGACGCACTTTCGGACGGCGCGTCGCTGGCGGAAGCCGTCGATCGCGCTTTCGCGGCAAACGAACAATTCGACCTGCCCGGGCAACTCGCCGGCCTGATCGGCAACGGGGCGATCGTTCGCCTTATCCATCCCAACGGAGACTGTGCATGAATGCTGCCATTACCACCGGAGCGCGGCTCGAACGCGGCGCGTCGCGCCACCCTGTCATTGCTTTCAATGGCAAGCTGATTCGCCTGCTGTCGCGCATACCGCACAGCTTCATCGCGCTGCTTGGGCGATTCTCCATCGCGGCCACCTTCTGGCAATCGGGACAGACCAAGGTAGAGGGCTTCGCCATCGACCTGGTGCACGGCCGGTTCGAACTTGGCTTGCCGCGCTTGTCCGAATCGGCGGTGGACCTGTTCCGCGACGAATACGCGCTACCGGTGCTGCCACCGGAGTTGGCGGCCACGCTGGCCGCGACCGCGGAACATGTCCTGCCGGTGTTATTGCTGATCGGACTGGCCACGCGCTATTCGGCACTGGGCCTGCTGGGAATGACCCTGGTCATCCAGACCTTGGTCTATCCCAGTGCCTACCCGACGCACGGACTCTGGGCCGCGGTGCTGCTTTACCTCATGGCGCGCGGCCCAGGCGCATTCTCGGCGGACCACCTGTTGTCCCGCCGCGCCGGTAGCTAGGAGCGGCCCTTGTGGGAGCGGCTTCAGCCGCGATGCTTTTCTCAAAAGAGCATCGCGGCTGAAGCCGCTCCCACACAAGAGCTTGTTATTGGCTGGTGGTGTCGCGCTTTTCGCGGCCGCCGGGGGGTTGGTCGCCGTGGACGATGAACCAGGTGTTTTCGGCGATGTTGGTCGCGTGGTCGCCGATGCGTTCGAGGTTCTTGGCCATGAACAACAGATGCGCGCAGGAGGTGATGTTGCGCGGATCTTCCATCATGTAGGTCAGCAGTTCGCGGAACAGGCTGGTGTATTGCGCATCCAGCTCGGCGTCGCGATTGCGCACTTCCAGGGCCAGCGCGTCGTCACGGGTGCGGAAGGCGACCAGGGCGTCGCGCACGAGCGCGTTGGCGGTCTTGGCCAGGGCCGGCAGGCCGTGGACGGCGGCAACGGGCGAGCTCTGGTTGAGCACCATCGAGCGCTTGGCGACATTGGCGGCGTAATCACCGATACGCTCGATGTCCGAGGAAATGCGCAACGCGCTGTACACCTCGCGCAGGTCGCGCGCCATCGGCTGGCGCAGCGCGAGCAGGCGCAGCACGTCCTGGCTGACCTCGTGTTCCAGCGCGTCGATTGCCTCGTCGTTGGCGACCACGCGCTCGGCCGCCTTGGTATCGCGACGAATCAACACGTCGATGGCGGCATCCAGCTGCGCGCTTGCGATCTCGCCCATGCGGCTGATCTCGCCGTACAGACGGTCCAGTTCGGAGTCGAAGCTCTTGACGATGTGTTCGTGTTGGCTGGGCATGAATTACTCCAATATTTGACTGTGCTATCTGTCACTAGGTTCGCGCATCCTGCGCTCTCCAAGTGACCCGGCCCTGCGCTCCTGCTCCGGGCGTTCGGACGGGCGCGAACCGACGTTAAGTCGGTTCGCAAGCGCCCGTCCTCACCCGAATCGACCGGTGATGTAGTCTTCGGTCTGCTGCTTGGTGGGCTTGGTGAAGATGGTCCCGGTCACGCCGTGCTCGACCAGCTCGCCCAGGTACATGAACGCGGTGAAATCGGAGCAACGCGCCGCCTGTTGCATGTTGTGGGTCACGATCAGGATGGTGAAGTGCTGCTTGAGTTCGGCGATCAGCTGTTCGATCTTGCCGGTGGCGATCGGGTCCAGCGCCGAGGTCGGTTCGTCGAACAGCAGCACCTCCGGCTTGAGCGCAATCGCCCGGGCAATGCACAGCCGCTGCTGCTGGCCGCCGGAAAGTCCCAGCGCGCTCTGGTTCAACTTGTCCTTGACCTCGTCCCACAGCGCCGCCTGGGTCAGCGCTTCCTCGACCCGGACATCCATTTCCGCGCGCGGCAATTTCTCGTAATGGCCGATGCCGTAGGCAACATTGTTGTAGATCGACATCGGGAACGGCACTGGCTTCTGGAACACCATGCCGATCTTGCTGCGTAGCTTGTTCAGGGAATACGACTTGTCCAGGATGTTCTCGCCATCGAGGATGACCTCGCCTTCGGCGCGCATCTTCGGATAGATCGAATAAATGCGATTGAAGATGCGCAGCAGGGTCGACTTGCCGCAACCGGACGGGCCGATCAGCGCAGTCACGCGCTTGTCAGGCACCTCCAGATTGATGTCCTTGAGCGCCTGGAAATCGCCGTAGTAGAAGCCCAGGTTCCGGGCGGCGAGCTTCGCCTTGCTGGCCGACAGGTTCGTCGCGGCGGCCGGGACGGCGGAGGAGAATTTGATCTGCATGCTAGTCATTGCTCATCTTGTTCCGCAGGAGGATGGCCCGCGCGGCGAGGCTGGTAATGAGGACGAAAATGGTGACGATGAACGCCCCGGCCCAGGCCAGGGAGTTCCAGTATTCGTAGGGGCTCATGGCGAACTGGAAGATGACGACCGGAATGCTGGCCATCGGTTCGGTCAGGTCGGTGCTCCAATACTGATTATTGAGCGCAGTGAACAGCAAGGGCGCGGTTTCGCCGCTGATCCGCGCCAGCGCCAGCAGCACGCCGGTGACGATGCCGGGCAGTGCGGCGCGGTACAGCACCTGCACGTTGACCTTCCATTGCGGCACGCCCAGCGACAGCGCGGCTTCGCGCATGGTGCCGGGCACCAGCCGGAGCATCTCGTCGGTCGTGCGTACCACCACCGGCAACACGATGAAGCCCAGGGCGATCGCACCGGACCAACCGGAGAAGCCGCCCAGTGGTTCGACCACCAACGTGTAGACGAACAGGCCAAGCACGATCGACGGCGCCGAGAGCAGGATGTCGTTGATGAAGCGAATGGTTTCGCCAAGCTTGCGGTGGTTGGCGTACTCGGCCAGATAAGTACCGGCCGCGATTCCGATCGGCGTCGCCATCGCGATCGCCAGCAGGCTCATGAGCAGGCTGCCGAACAAGGCGTTGGCCAAGCCGCCGCTGACCTCGCCCGGCGGCGGTGTCATTTGCGTGAACAGGTGCAGTCCGAAGGCATCGATGCCCTTGCTGACCGTGGTCCAGAGAATCCACACCAGCCAGAACAGACCGAACACGGTGGCGGCACCGGACAGCGCCAGCGAAATTCCATTGACGATGCGGCGGCGCAGGTAGATCCGCTCAGCGACAGAGGCCATCACTTACCCTCCCGGCGCTTGAGTCCCATGAGCATGAACTTGGCGATGCTCAGGACGATGAAGGTAACCACGAACAACAGGAAGCCCAGGGCGATGAGCGACGACAGGTACAGCGGCGAATCGGCCTCGGTGAATTCGTTGGCGATGGTGGCCGCAATCGAGTTGCCGGGCTCGAGCAGCGAGGTGGTGAGGAAGTGCGCGTTGCCGAGCACGAAGGTGACCGCCATGGTTTCGCCCAACGCGCGTCCCAGGCCCAGGAAGATGCCGCCAATCACTGCGGAGCGCGTGTAGGGCAGCACGATGTTCCAGACGACTTCGGTCGTGGTCGAGCCCAGTGCGTACGCGGATTCCTTGAGGCGGTTGGGAACGGTCAGGAACACTTCACGCATCACCGAGCTGATGAAGGGAATGACCATGATCGCCAGCACCAGGCCGGCGGTGAACATGCCGATGCCGAGCGGCGGACCCCGGAACAGCGCGCCGATGACCGGCCACGGGCCGATGTTTTCATCCAGCCAGGGGAATACGTATTCGCCGAGATAGGGCACCAGCACGAACAGGCCCCACATGCCGTAAATGATGGAGGGAATGCCGGCCAGCAATTCGATCGCCGCGCCGATGGGCGTGCGCAACCAGGGCGGCGACACTTCGGTCAGGAACAGGGCGATGCCGAAACTCACCGGCACCGCGATGATCAGCGCGATCATGGCGGTCACGACGGTGCCGTAGATCGGCACCAGCGCGCCGAACTTCTGTTGCACCGGGTCCCATTCCGTGGAGGTCAGGAAGCCGAAGCCAAAAGTCTGGAATGCCTCGCGGCCGCCCCAGAACATGGACAGGCCGGCCGCCAACAGAGTAACGAGGACAAATAGTCCCGCAGCGGTTACCGCCCAGCGAAAGAGGCGATCGTGTTTCGCGTCGCTGGCCGCGCGCAGGTCGGAGCTCATCGCGGTCATGCTGGCCGGAGTGGACATGCGGTTTCCTGCATTTTGATGCCATTATCAAACAGAACGCGCGCCCGGGGAAATGGGCGCGCGTGCCGGGGTAAATGCTGCTGTTTAGAACTTGAAATTCGTCGCCCAGTAGGCGTCGATCTGCTTGACCAACGCGGGTGGCAGCGGCACATAGCCGAGCGAGGTCGCAGCGGCGTCGCCGTTCGCGTAGACCCACTTGAAAAAGTCCACGGCCTGGCGCGCGCGCGCCTTGTCCTTCGGCTTCTTGTACATGATGATGAAATTGGTCGCGGCGATCGGATACGCATCGGCGCCCGGCGCGTCGGTCATCACCAGGTAGAAGTCCTTGGAGTTCGCCCAGTCGGCGCTGGCGGCGGCCGCCTGGAAGCTGGCGATGCTCGGCGCGATGAACTTGCCCGACTTGTTCTTGACCGAACCGTAGACCAGCTTGTTCACCAGCGCGTAAGACAGCTCCACGTAGCCGATCGCGCCCTTGATCTGCTTGGTGTAGGCGGCGACGCCCTCGTTGCCCTTGCCGCCGACGCCGGCCGGCCACTTGACCGAGGTGCCTTCACCGACCTTGGTCTTCCACTCCGGGCTCACCTTGGACAGGTAGTTGACCCAGTTGAAGGTGGTGCCGGAACCGTCCGAACGATGAACGACGGTGATGCGGCTGTCCGGCAGCGGCAGGCCCGGATTGATCGCGACCAGCGCCGGGTCGTTCCACTTGGCGATCTTGCCCATGAAGATGTCGGCCAGGATCGGGCCGGTGAAGCGGATCTTGCCGGGTGCGATGCCGGGCAGATTCACGATCGGCACCACGCCGCCGATCACCGACGGAAACTGGCCGAGACCGAACTTGGCCAGCTCTTCCGGCTTCAGCGGAGCATCGGACGAGCCGAAATCGACCGTCTTGGCCTTGATCTGGGCAATGCCGCCACCCGAGCCGATCGACTGGTAGTTGACCTGATTGCCGGTGACCTTGTTGTAGTCAGCGGACCACTTTGAAAGCGCCGGGTAAACAAAAGTGGCGCCTGCGCCGGTAATATCGGCGGCCTGGGCGGTTGCAGCGAAGCCGGCGGCGAGCGCCAGTGCGGCAAGACTGAGTTTGAGCGACTTGGTCACGAAAACAACTCCTGAATGTAAGGGGGCGCGGGTCGGGCGTGGCCCGCCGTCTCGACATTGCACACGGCGCAGGTGACAAGTGTGCTGCGCAAAGATGACGGTTAGATGACAGTTCGGCGCCTGGGGCCGCAGGGGCGGCTGTCACGGAACCGTCACAACAACAACAAGCAGCTGTAACAATGTCAGTGCACGCTGTGCCGGCTGAACGAGCCCGTAACGATTCGCCCGTGGCGGACGCCCGACGAATTGCCCGGTCCAAACTGTTCGATCACTTACATTTTTCTATTTAGGAGACAGTGACATGCGTTTTTCTCCCCTCGCTGCCGCGCTGGCGGTTGCCCTGTCCGGTCTCAGCCTGGACGCCATGGCGCAAGACAGCCGCGACCAGGAAATTGCCGCGCTCCGGGCCCAGGTTGAAGCCTTGGTGAGCCGCCTGGACGAGCTCGAGCAGCGCACGGAAGCGCAATCGGATGTCAACATCGACACCGCACAGTCGCTGGAAGCGCTGGCCGCGAGCTCGGCCAAGGTCGAGACCAAGGGCGGTATCAAGGTTACTTCGCAGGACAAGAAGTTCGAAGCCTCGCTTGGCGGCCGCATTCACTACGATGCCTACTCCTTCAATGAAGACATCGCCCACGTCACCAACACCACCGAATTCCGCCGCGCGCGCCTGACCTTGTCCGGCAAGGCCTACGGCTGGGAATACAAGATGGAGCAGGATTTCGCCGCCGGCACCAACCTGGATGGCTTGCGCGATCTGTACATCGCCAAGTCCTTCGATATCGGCAAGCTGACCATCGGTCACTTCAAGCCGTATCGGTCGATGGAAGAGCTGACCAGCTCCAACGAAATCCTGATGATGGAACGTCCGTTCTCCTCGGCGACCGGCTTGTTCGGCGGCCGGCAATTCCAGCAGGGCCTCGGCTTCCAGAAGGTCGGCGCCAACTACACCGCGGGTCTGTCCGTGTTCAACCTGCGCGGCGCCAGTGGCGCGCGTAACGAGGGCACCGGCGCCGCAGCGCGCTTCACCTGGGCTCCGATCAATTCCGAGGACAGCACCTTCCACCTTGGCGCCTGGGGCAGCGTCGAAAATACCGAGGAAGGGACCCCGAACCTGGTGGCCTCGGTGAATTACGCCGGCCGTCGCGGCCCGTCGCTGTCGATCGCCACCACACCGGGCATCAGCGGCGATTCCGTCACCGCCGTGGGCCTGGAGGCGGCCGGTTCGTTCGGACCGCTGTTCTTCCAGTCGGAATATGCGCGCGCGAGCTTCGGCCAGACCGCCGGTTCGGATCAGGACGTGGAGACCTTCTACATCCAGGGTAGCTGGCTGTTGAACGGCGGCCACAAAGCCTACAAGGCGTCGAGCGGCGTATTCGGGGGTCCCAAGGTCGACGGCAAGGGACTGTGGGAGCTCACCGCGCGCTACGACAGTATCGAGAACAAGGACCTGGTCGATCGCCAGGCTAGGACCTGGATTCTGGGTCTGAACTACTACGTCAATCCGAACCTGCGGATCATGGCGAACTATGCCCAGGGCGAAAACGACTTCACCGGCGACGAGACCGGCCAGTTCGCGCTACGCACGCAGTTCTCGTTCTAAACCTCGCTCTCCAAGGCGATCTGTGGCCTCCGGACTTCGGTCCGGGGGCTTTTTTTTGATTTGGATTGCCGCACAGTTTCAACGCCTCTATATTCCCTTACCGGCCTGCCTGCCGGCTTTCGGGAAAGCAACGCAAGATATGAATAGCACCGTCGCTCCGCTTCCCGCTCCGCCGACCGCCGGCAAATTGCCGCGACAGATTCCTTACATCATCGGCAACGAAGCTTGCGAGCGCTTCAGCTTTTACGGGATGCGCAACATCCTGACGCCGTTCCTGGTGACCTCGCTGCTGCTGTCGGCGCCGCTTGCCGAACGCGCGGGCATCGCCAAGGAGGTGTTCCATACGTTCGTGATCGGCGTTTACTTCTTCCCCTTGCTGGGCGGCTGGATCTCCGACCGCTTCTTCGGCAAGTACAACACCGTGTTCTGGTTGTCGCTGGTGTACGTCGCCGGTCATGCCTGCCTGGCGATGTTCGAGGACAACAAGACCGGCTTCTACACCGGGCTGTTCCTGATCGCGCTGGGCTCGGGCGGAATAAAACCGCTGGTCTCGGCGTTCGTCGGCGACCAGTTCGACCAGACCAACAAGGGCAAGGCGAAGCTCGTCTATGACGCCTTCTACTGGACGATCAATTTCGGTTCGTTTTTTGCCTCGTTGCTGATGCCGATCTTCCTGCGCGAGTACGGTGCCAGCGTCGCGTTCGGCGTTCCCGGCTTGTTGATGTTCATCGCCACGGTGATTTTCTGGATGGGGCGCAAGAAGTATGTGCACGTGCCGCCGTCGCCGCCGAATCCGCATTCGTTCCTGAACGTGGCGCGGACGGCGTTGACGCGCCGGGCCGAAGGGCAGTCGCGTCCGGGACTGGCAGTGGCCGGGCTAGGCGCGCTGCTTGCGCTGGCATCCCTGTTGCTGATTCCGAAGATGGGCTTTGTGATTGCGGTGGTGCTGGCGCTGGGCTTTCTGATCGGCTTTGGCGGCGTCGGCACGTCGATGCAGCTCGAACGCGCGCGTGGCCTGCACCCGGACATCGCGGTGGATGGCGTGCGCGCGGTGCTGCGCATCCTGATCGTGTTCGCACTGGTAACGCCATTCTGGTCGCTGTTCGACCAGAAGGCCTCGACCTGGATCCTGCAAGGCAACGAGATGGTGATGCCGCACGACAGCTGGTGGTGGCCGAGCTGGCTGGTGAAGGAGCCGGCGCAGATGCAAGCGCTCAATCCGCTGCTGGTGATGTTGCTGATTCCGTTCAACAACATCGTCCTGTATCCGGCGTTGCGCCGCTTCGGCGTCGAACCGACCGCATTGCGGCGGATGGGTTTCGGAATCGCCTTTTCCGGCGTGGCCTGGATCGTGGCGGGCATGCTGCAGCTGTCCCTGGATGGTGGCGATCCGGTGTCGATTGCCTGGCAGATCTGGCCCTACCTGCTGCTCACCTTCGGTGAGGTCCTGGTGTCGGCGACCGGTCTGGAATTCGCTTACAGCCAGGCGCCGCAGGCGATGAAAGGCGTGATCATGAGCTTCTGGTTCCTGTCTACCACCTTCGGCAACCTGTGGGTGCTGATGACCAACGCCAGCGTGCGCAACCCCGCCGTCATCTCGCAGATCGCCAGCACGGGACTGAGCGAGACGGCGTTCCTGATGTTCTTTTTTGCCGGCTTTGCGTTCCTCGCGGCACTGGCTTTCGCGCTGTACGCGCGCAGCTATCCGATGCAGGACCACTATCGAAATGCCTTCTAGCGCAGCGAATAGAATCTGTGCAATACCACTGTACAAAGGCTCATTTGCCGGGCCTTGGACGCCCACTGTCAGCGATTCTGTATTATCGCCTCCGGCGTGGCGCCGAGATGAAGGTTGCGATGCACGAACTCCGTTCCCTAGACTGAAAAAAAGGTCTCATAAGAAGTTCCAGATTAGGAAACTATTCACCCCATCGCGAAACCAAGGAAGGGGGGCAGAGTGCCCGGCCTGAAAGGAAAGGGCACTCTGGCCCGGTTCAACAGCAGCTTCCACGCGCTGGCGAGCCGGGAGCCGGCAAGGCAATGCTGCATGGCGCTCCTGGGCTTGGTCGCGAGCCTCCCGGTGATGGCGGTCGAACCGCAAGCCGACACCCTCGCCGATCTGAGCCTGGAAGAGCTCAGCAACATACAGATCACTTCGGTTTCCAAACGCGCGCAACGGCTTTCGGATGCGCCCGCCGCGGTATTCGTCATCACGGCCGAAGACATCCGCCGCTCGGGCGCGACCAGCTTGCCAGAAGCGCTGCGCCTGGCGCCGAACCTGCAGGTGGCGCGTATCGGTTCGTCGTCCTACGCCATCAGCGCACGCGGATTCAATAATTCGATCGGCAACAAGCTGCAGGTGCTGATGGACGGAAGGATCCAGTACACCCCGCTGTTCTCGGGTGTGTTCTGGGACGTGCCGGACCTGATGCTGGAAGACGTCGACCGGATCGAAGTGATCAGTGGTCCTGGCGCGACGCTCTGGGGCGCGAATGCTGTCAACGGCGTGATCAACGTGATCACGCGACGTGCGACGGAGACGCAGGGTGGCCTGGTCGGCGTCAGCGCCGGCAATCGGGAGGGCAACTATGCGCTGCGTTATGGTGCGACCAAGGGCGGCGCCGCGTATCGTTTCTACGCCAAGACTTTCGAACGCGATCCGACCGAGCGGCGCGACGGCGTTGATCAGAACGACGGCTGGAACCGTAGCCAGGCGGGATTCCGCGCCGATTGGGGCACGGCAGCGGCGGGCTTCACGCTGCAGGGGGCGGTCTATCGTGGCGATATCGATACCGCCTTGCCCGACGACTTGCATATCTTCGGCGTCAACCTGCTGGGACGCTGGACGCACCAGCTTGCTTCCGGCAGCGGCGTCCAGTTGCAAGCCTATTTCGATCGCAGCGATCGCGATATTCCCGGCTCGATCCGCCAGCGCCTGAAGATCTACGACATCGAGTTTCAGCACAATGTCGCCGGCCTTGAGGGACACAACCTGACTTGGGGCGCGAGCCATCGCGGCGCGATCGATAATGTCGACAATGCGCCGAACATCGCTTTCTTGCCTGCCGAACGCAATCTGTATTGGACCAGCGTGTTCGCCCAGGACGAAATCGCCTTGCGCGGCGACGAGCTCAAGTTGACCGGCGGCTTGCGCGTGGAACACAACTCCTACACCGGGACCGAGGTGTTGCCGACGCTGCGACTGGGCTGGAAGCCGAGTCCATCGCAGTTGGTTTGGGCGGCGCTCACGCGCGCGGTGCGCACGCCGTCACGCCTGGATCGCGAATTGTTCGCACCTGAGCAACCGCCGTTTCTGATCGCAGGCGGGCCCGAATTCCGTTCGGAAGTCGCCAACGTGCTTGCGCTTGGCTACCGTTCGCAACCCTCACCGAAGTTTTCCTACTCGGTAACCGTTTTCCATCATGACTACGACTATCTGCGTAGCATTGAACTCACATCCAGCGGCGCGTTCGTCCTCGGCAACAAGATGGAAGGCAAGAGCAACGGGCTTGAGGCCTGGGGCACCGTGCAAGTAACTCCTGCGTGGCGCGTGAGCGTCGGCGCAACGCTGCTCGACCTGGATCTGCGTCTCAAGGACGAGAGCACCGATCCAACCGGCACCGCCGCCGCGGGCAACGACCCCGAGCGGCAGCTTTTCCTGCGCAGTTCGTTGAACTTGCCGCGGGACATGGAGTTCGACGCCAGCGTCCGCCATGTCGGCGACCTGCCGAGTCCGCAGGTTCCCGCCTACACGGCGGTGGACCTGCGTTTCGGATGGCGGCCGAACGAGCGGCTGGAACTCTCGCTGAGCGCACAGAACGTTTTCGACTCCGGGCACGTGGAGTTCGGCAATGCCCTCACCGCCAGCGAGATCGAGCGGTCTTTCCGCGTGGGCATGAAGTGGCAGTTCTAAGCGCCATGCCGCAGCTCCGGACCGTTGCCACCCGCCTGCTCGCCTTGCTGGCGCTCGCGGTGTTGATTGTTTTTGGCAACAGCGCGCCTGCCTCCGGCCAGGAGCTGCAAGCCACCGAGTACCGCGTGAAAGCGGCCTTCATCTTCAAGTTCGGCGATTACATCGAGTGGCCGGCGGAAGCGTTCCGCAGTCCCAGCAGTCCGCTGGTGATCGGCGTGGTGGGCGCCGATGCCATCGCCGACGAATTGGCGCGGCTCAGCGCCGGGCGGGTCGTGGGCGAGCGGCCGGTCGTGGTTCGGAAGTTGCGGCATGGCGAGCCGCTGTCGGGTCTGCACATGATTTTCATCGGACGAACCAGCGCCGCGCAGCTTTCGGCCGCGCTGGCCGCCAGCAAAGGCCAGCCTGCCTTGACCATCGCCGAGGCGGAAGACGGCTTGCGCCTGGGCAGCATGATCAATTTCGTGATTGTCTCCGACAAGGTTCGCTTTGACGTCGCGCTATCGCCTGCCGAGGCCAGCCGACTGAAGATAAGCTCTCGCCTGCTCGCGGTTGCGCGCAATGTCGTGGCACCGGCGCCGTGACCCTGGATTTTTCCCGATCGCTGCGCCTCAAGCTGATCGGCGTCATCCTGCTGACGACGCTGGCCGCGCTGATCATTGCGCTGGTGGCCATCATCACCTATGACCTGCGTGCCTATCACCGTAACTGGACCGCCGACGTGAGCACGCAAGCCGAGCTGGTCGGCCGCATGTCGGCATCGGCGATCGCCTTCGACGATGCCCGGGTCGCCCAGGAGAATCTCGAATTGCTTCGGCTGCGCCCGCAGGTGCAAGCCGCGGCCATCTATACCGCACGCGGCGCGCTGTTCGCGACCTACGCCCGGCCCGGGGCCACGCGCGAGTTTCCGAAGTTGCCGGAAGCCGAAGGCATGCGGATCGATGGCGGCGAACTGGTGCTGTACAAGCGCATCGTCAACGACAAGGAAATCCTCGGTACGGTCTACCTGCGCACCGATTACGAGCTGGTCAGCCGCGTGCGCGACTACGTCGGCATTGCGCTGGCGACCACCATCATCGCGATGCTGGTGGCGATGCTGATGTCGGCGCAGCTGCAGCGTGTGGTGACCAATCCAATCCTGGCCATCGCCGGCGTCGCCCGCGAAGTCGTGCAACAGAAGGACTATTCGCGCCGCGCCAGGAAGATGAGCGACGATGAAGTCGGCGCACTGGTCGACTCTTTCAATGACATGCTGGCCGAGATCGAGCGTCGCACCGAGGAATTGGAGGTGTCGAACCTGGAGCTTGGCCGCCACGTGGCTGAACGCGTGCGCGTGGAACAGGAAGTATCGCGTCTGAATGTCGAACTCGAGGATCGGGTACGCGATCGCACGGCGCAGTTGGAGGCCGCCAACCACGAGTTGGAGTCGTTTTCGTTTTCGGTATCGCATGACCTGCGCGCGCCGCTGCGCGCCATCGACGGCTTCAGCCAGGCGCTTCTGGAGGACTTTCCCGACGAGGTGCCCGAGGAAGCGAAGCGTTACCTGGCCAGGATCCGATCGTCAACGCTGCGCATGGGACAACTGATCGAGGATCTGCTCAATCTTTCGCGAGTGTCGCGGGGCTCGCTCGATCGTGTTGCGGTGGATGTCAGCGAGCTCGCCCGGCAGGTGGTACACGAAATCAGACAGCGCGACGCGGACCGGGTCGTGGAGGTCACCATATGGGAAGGGATGACCGTGCAGGCGGACCTGCGCCTGTTGCGCGCAGCCCTGGAAAACCTGCTGGAAAACGCCTGGAAGTTCACCGCCAAGGCCGAGCACGCACGGATCGAGGTCGGCGTGCTGCGCGACCGGGAGCACCAGGTGTTTTTTGTCCGGGACAACGGCGCCGGATTCAGCATGGATTATGCCGACAAGTTGTTCAATCCCTTCCAGCGTTTGCACAGCGCGGCGGAATATTCCGGTTCCGGCATTGGGCTGGCGACGGTGCAACGCATCATGTACCGTCATGGCGGTCGCATCTGGGCCGATGCGAAAGTGGGCAAGGGCGCGACTTTCTATTTCACGTTGGCCGCCGGCGACGCCGACATGCGCGAGACGCCGCCACAGGCAAGGGAATCACCCGTCTCTCCAAGGACACCGTCATGAGCGAGCGCACCATATTGATCGTCGAAGACAACCCGGACGACGAGGAGTTCACGCTGCGTGCGCTGCATCGCGCCCATGTCACCAACGAAATCGTGGTGACGCGCGATGGCAAGGAAGCGCTGGATTACCTGTTCGGCGAAAACCAGTTCGCCGGCAGGGACATGAGCGACATGCCGGCGGTGATCCTGCTCGATCTCAAGCTGCCCAAGCTCAGCGGCATCGATGTGTTGCGGCGCATTCGCGCCGAGCCGTCGACCAAGCTGATACCGGTCGTCGTCCTGACCTCTTCGAGCGAGGATGAGGACATGCTCAACAGCTACGAGTCCGGCGCCAACAGCTATGTGCGCAAGCCCGTCGAATTCGCCGCATTCGCCAGCGCGGTCGCGCGATTGGGTGCGTACTGGATGCTGTTGAACGAGCCGGCGCCGCGCAAGGCGGGCGAGTAGCCGGGAACTACCGGGCCCGCCGCTGGTCGATTGCGCACAACAATTATTCCACGCGGAGTCTTGCATGCGCAGTGCGGTGCTGCTGGTCCTTGCTTCCCTCTCATTCGGCTTGCCGGCCCTGGCCGCAAGTCCGGCACCGCCGGCCGCGGACGTGCACCAGTTGCAGACTGTCGTGGTTTCTGGAATCCAGCCGGGTCCCGGCCTGTGGAGGGTGTCCAAAGGCGACCATGTCTTCTGGATTCTGGGGACGGTCACGCCGGTGCCGAGGGGGATGCAATGGTTCGCGCCGAAGACCGAAGCGGTGCTGGCGCGAACCCAGGAGATCATCGGCGCCCCGGGAGTGACGATCAACGTGGGCATGGGCGGCATGTTCAAGATGGCGTTCGCCATGCCGACCATGCTGCGTGCGCGCAAGAATCCCGACGGCAAGACCCTGCGTGAGGTGCTGCCTGCCGATCTGTACACGCGCTGGACGGCGCTCAAGCAGATCTACCTGGGCAAGGACAAGAGCGTCGAGGAGTGGCGACCGATCTTCGCCGCCGGCGAGCTGTACCAGGCAGCGCTGCAACGCGCCGGACTGGCGTTCGACAATGGCGTCGGCAGGCGCCTCGACAAGGTCGCCGACAAGCGCAAGATCAAACGCACGCGGACCGTGATCGAACAGCAGATCAAGGACCCGAAGCGATTGGCCAAGAGTTTCTACAAGTCGGAGCTCGACGACGTCGCCTGCTTTCGCAGCATGCTCGATCGCCTGGAGCAGGACGTCGCGCACGCGGCAGAGCAGGCGAACGCCTGGGCGGTGGGCAACCTGCCGGAGCTGACTCGCCTGGTCCAGGGCGACAATCTGGCGTCGTGCTTCGAGGCCATCACCAAGAACGAAGCCATGCGTTCGCTGGGCATGGACGGTGCCGACAAGCGCTCCGAAGCGCAGTGGTTGCAGGCCGTGGATACCGCCCTGGCTGCCAATCACACCAGCTTCGGGACGCTGCCGGTGCGCAAGTTGCTGGAGCCGAACGGCCTGCTGGCCAAACTGCAGGCGAAGGGCTACACGGTGCTGCCTCCGGAATAGCCGCTCAGCGCGGGTGCAACCAGCTCGGCAACAAGGTGTACGGATCGACGTGTACGTTGTCGTCGAAGCCGACGCCGTTTCGCCGGAACAGGTCCTGCAGGCGGCCCTCCCGGAATGCATCGAGCGTCTCGGTGCAGCCGCCGACAAACTCGCCGCCGACGAATACCTGGGGAATCGTCTTGCTGCCGGTTCGCTCGAACAGCACCGCGCGGATCTGCCCGCCGCGATCGTCGCGCTGGAACGCGGTCGAATCCAGGTCGACCGAACGATAGGGCATTCCGCATTGGGCAAACAGCTTGCGCAGCGACCAGCAGAACTCGCACCACTCGAGCGCGAACATCACCAGTGGCTGTTCCGGGTCGGAGACTACGCGCGCGACGAAGTCACGCACCTCCGATGAAACAGCTGGCCCGGCGACAGGGGCCGGCGGTGCTGGTGTGTCGCCAGCCTGCGGCGGCGCGGGCGGTGGCGCATCGAAGCGACAGCCTGGCGTCGAGCGCGAGATTTCCAGTTCCTCGGCCGACATGTCGGCGTTGATGCCATCGAACATCGGCGTACTCAGGTAGCGCTCGCCAGTGTCCGGCAGCATGCACAACAGCGTCGTGCCTGGCGCCGCTGTCCGGCACAACTGCAGCGCGCCAGCCAAGGTCGCTCCGGCGGAGATTCCGACGAATATTCCCTCCTGCCGCGCCAGCTCGCGCGCCAGCCGCATCGCGTCGGCGCCGTTGACCGGAACGATCTGATCGATCAGTTTCATCGTCACCGCGTCTTCGGTGAGTTTGGGAATGAAGTCGGGCGACCAACCCTGCATCACGTGCGGGCGGGACGTGGGATGACTTTCGAGCGGCGTGCCGTCCGGATGTCTTAGCTGGCCGATGCCGCTGCCCAGGATGGGCGAGTTGTCCGGTTCGCAGACGACCACGCGCGTTTCCGGGCGTTGCGCCTTCAGCACGCGGGCGACGCCCTTCAGCGTGCCGCCGGTGCCGTAGCCGGTGACCCAGTAATCGAGCCGCTCGCCGGCAAAGGCCTCGAGGATCTCCGGCGCCGTGGTGCGCGAATGCATGTCGGCATTGGCCTCGTTGTCGAACTGCCGGCACAGGAACCAGCCATGCGCCTGGGCCAATTCGGTCGCCTTGGCCAGCATCCCGGTGCCCCGCTGCGCCGCCGGCGTGAGCACCACCCTGGCGCCGAGGTAGCGCATCAGCTTGCGCCGTTCGACGCTGAAATTTTCCGCCATGGTCACGACCAGCGGATAACCCTTGACCGCGCAGACCATGGCCAGGCCGATGCCGGTGTTGCCGCTGGTCGCTTCGATCACCGTCTGTCCGGGCGACAGCGCACCACGGCGTTCCGCATCCTCGATGATGCCCAGCGCGAGCCGGTCCTTGACCGAGCCCATGGGATTGAAGGCTTCGACCTTGGCGAAGACGTTTACGCCCGGCGGCGCCAACTTGTTGAGACGGATGACCGGCGTGTTTCCGATCGTCGCCAGTATGTTTTCGAATCTGGCAGGCATGGCCTGTGCCCCGGGATAGCGTTGAGCTGGATGCCTATTCGTCGAACTCGAACAGATCGAGCGCCGCAACATCGCCATCGGCCAGCGGTTCGGCGCTCAGCGGATCGTCGGCCGAGAGTTGCCGGCTGGACAAGGCCTGGTTGGCGATAGTGCGCAGGCCGAGCCGGTGGAAGACCTCCGACACCTGGTCGGGATTGGAGGTGCGGATGTCGGGCCATTGCTCGTCGAAGATGACGTCGGCGCCAACCACTTCATCGTCGTTGCCACTGGCGTGAAGGACGAAGTTTTCCACCCAGTCGATTTCCCGCAACGCCCTGATCACGTCGTCCTGTAACGATTGGCCCGCCTCGCGACCGGCGCCATCCGCGGTGCTGCGTTCGAACAGATAGGTGCCCATGTCCGCGTGCTCGCTAGGTCGTCGGGTCCATGGCGGAATTGCCACGGCCCCACGATACCGAATCACAGGAATAAATCACCGACGCCCGTCGCTTTTCCGACCAGCGGGTGAGTTGCGCCGATGAAAGCGGGAACATCCCGGTGGGTGGCGTGGTTCGGTGCATCGGGCTGCGGTCAGCCGCGGCCCAGCCATTGTTGCAGTCGCAGCAACAGCGATGGCGGCGCGCTGAGCGGGGTTGCCGGAAGGTGGTGGAAGATGGCGTCGCGTTGGACGGCGACCGGGGTCGCCGGCGTGTGCTTGGAACGTTGCAGCTCGAACGGTATCGCCGCCGGGGCGACCAGCCACAGCAGCGTGTCGCCAATGCCGTCGATTTCCTCGCGATGGCTTTCAAGTTCCGTGACCGGCAATCCGGCGGCGCCGCGAGCGGCCTCGGTCATCAATACGTACTCACGGGACTGCACGCGGTTCTTGAGCAACCGATGCACCAGGATTACTTCGTCGCCCGCCAGTTCCTCGAACTGCCGTACTTGTTTGACGCAGATCTCGCCCACATGCACGAATGCCTTCAACGCGAGACTGTCGATGTTCGAACAAGCGTCGCAATTGCAGCCGGAGCGCTGCTGGCGCTGTTTGCCAAGGCATTCGTAGAACGCCGGGAAAAATCCCTTCACCTGGGCGAAAACATCGTGCGCAGCGGCGCTGTCCCCGGCCTGGCACTCACGAAAGAGCAGGGCGGCATCGCCCTCGAGCTTGTTGACGATGAGCGGATGGTCGGCGCGGTCGATCACCGACTCCATCAGCTCGGTGATGATCTGTTCGGCATGTTGCAGGCTCACCGTGCGATTGGTGATGAACGCGGTATAGCCGCTGATGTCGACGATGACTAGAAAGGCGTGGGTCAGGCGCATGGCAAACCTCGGCTGCTTCACTGGCGCCTGGAATTCTGCTCCCGCCTGCCGGCGTTCACAAATCGCTGGACGGAATCGGCACTGGGCCGGGCTCGCCCGCCCGCAGCCGGCGCAGCACCTCGCGCACGACTTCCGCCGGTTGGCTGGCCAGCGGACTCGGACCGACGATTTCGTAGCCGTCGCCGCCCGCTGACTCCGCTTGCCGGCCCTGGTTCCGGTATTCCGTCTCGGCCTCCTCGCGGCTCAGGCACACCGAGGTCGCGAAGCTGTCGCGCTCGACGCCGTAGTGCAACTTGTCCTCGTACCAGACCAGGTAAATCTGCACGTTGGCGGCCCGCCGCCACTCCTGTGCCGTCAGCGGCTCGGGAAGGACTTCGTGCGCTTCCCCGCTGGCGGCCCTGGCCAGCAACGTCTTTGCCTCGGTCACGCCCAGTGCGCGGCATTCGAGCAGACTGAGCAGCGCATGCGGACCCCGGCGCTTGTACTGGACGTCTTCCCAGGTTGGCCGGGTCGGCGGATGCTGCAGGTTGGCGGTCGCTTCGGCGGCATTGAGATAGACCCCGACAGTCAGGCTGAACCGGCCGCGCTCATGCCAGTCCAAGCCTTCTGCCTCGATGGAATACACGCCCAGGCGCGCCGCCCGCTCGCGCTCGGGACGCGACAGCGACGGCGGCCACCACAGGCTGCGGAGCCGTTGAATTAAGCTCATCATCGAAGCATATTCGACAATCGGCTTGGACAGGGAGACTAAGATGACTGACAGGAAAATCATCGCGGTTGTCGGCGCCACCGGCGCCCAGGGCGGCGGTCTGGTTCGCGCCATCCTCAGTGATCCGAACGGCGGCTTCACGGCGCGCGCCATCACGCGCGATCTCGACTCCGACAATGCCAAGGCCCTGGCCGAGCTCGGGGCCGAAGTCGTGGTCGCCGATATCGGCGACGAGGCTAGCCTCATTGCAGCGCTGCAAGGCGCCTACGGGGCGTACTTCGTGACCTTTTTCTGGGCGCATTTCTCGCCGGAGAAAGAGATGGCCGACGCGCGCAACATGGCCACGGCGGCGAAGGCCGCCGGCATCCGGCACGCCATCTGGTCGACGCTGGAGGACACCCGCAAATGGGTGCCGCTTGACGACGATCGCATGCCGACCTTGATGGGCAGCTACAAGGTTCCACATTTCGACGCCAAGGGCGCGTCCGACCGCGTATTCAGCGAACTCGGCGTGCCCACCACCTTCCTGCTCACGTCGTTCTATTGGGACAACTTCATCCATTTCGGCATGGAGCCGCAACGGGGACGCGACGGCAAGCTGGCGATCACTTTCCCGATGGACGACAAGAAGCTGCCCGGCATCGCCGCCGGCGACATCGGCAAGTGCGCGTACGGCATCTTCAAACAAGGGCCGGAGCTGATCGGCAAGACCGTCGGCATCGCCGGCGAACACCTGACCGGACAGCAGATGGCCGACGCATTCAGCCAGGCTTTGGGACAGGAGGTCCGCTACAACGCGGTAGCGCCGGAGCTGTACCGCAGCTTCGATTTTCCGGGCTCCGAAGACCTCGGCAACATGTTTCAGTTCAAGCGCGATTTCAATGAGTATTTCTGCGCGGCGCGGGATGTCGACTTCTCCCGCACCCTGAATCCGGAATTGCGCACGTTCAAGCAGTGGCTGGCGGAGAACAGGGACCGGATACCACGGGCGTGAACGGTCAGGCGCAAACGGCGACCTTCACCGACCGGGACAAGGAGGCGCTGCGCGAGGCCAGGCTGATGCTCGACCATCCTGGCATGGCCATCCAGGTCGCCAATCTGCTGGGCGCGCCGATCGAATGCGTGCTCGCCAAGCAATTGCCGGCACAGGCGACGGCGCTGATCGACAAGGCGGCGAATGCGGCCGTGACTGCCGCCTTCAACGCCGCGGTCCTGACCATGCGCAAGGAAAATCTCGGCGCGCCGCCACGTCGATGGCTGCACGGCGGGCTGGCGATCGGCGCCGGTGCGGTCGGCGGATTTTTCGGCTGGGCCGGCCTGGCGGTGGAGCTGCCGTTCACCACGACCATGATCCTGCGTTCGATCGCCGATATCGCCCGCAGCCAGGGCGAGTCGCCGCATGATCTGCCCACGCGCCTGGCCTGCATCGAGGTGCTCGCTTTTGGCGGCAGCGCAAAGAGCGATGATGCCGCCGAGTCCGGTTACTTCGCCACGCGCGCGGCGCTCGCGCAGCAGATTTCCGCAGTGTCGCAGCATCTTGCCAGCCACGGACTGGCGGGCGGCGGCGCGCCGGTGGTGGTGCGGATGATCAATGCCATCACCAGCCGCTTTTCCATTCCGGTTACCGAGAAAGTCCTTGCCGAGGCTGTGCCGGTCATCGGCGCCGTCACCGGCGCCAGCCTGAACGCGATTTTCATCAGCCACTTCCAGAAAGTCGCGCAAGGTCATTTCATCGTCCGCCGCCTGGAGCGGACCTACGGCGCGGCGGCCGTGAAGCGCGCCTACGACGCCGGGTGAGGTGAGCGCCGGCGCCGCGGCGCAGTACTTTCGATGACAAGGATCGCAACAAGAATTTCGATCGTGAGCACATGATCGCCGGCGCCAAGATAGTGGCCGTCGAGGGCAAGGTGTTTCGCGACCGCAACACCGGCAGCGCGGAACGAAACCGCATGCTGTCGGGCGAGCGCGCCGCCAGCGTGCGCGCCGCCCTGGTGGCCCAGGGGATCGCCGGCGATCGGCTGAGCACGCAAGGCTTCGGGCCGGACCGGCCGCTGAGCGACAACAGCGACGAGGCGGGCCGGGCGAAGAACCGTCGCGTCGAGCTGGTCAAGCTGCGCTAGCGAACGGCGCCCCTCGGCATTCCATTCGGCTGCCGTTGCAGATTGGGGGCGTTTAATTTCTCATTAGCTGGAAACCCATGCCGGAGGCCGTCCATGAACAGAATTCTCATCACCCTGATCACGGCGGTGACCCTGGTCGCAGGCGCCGCCCTCGCCAACCCGCAAGCCGAACCGACCACCAAGCGCGCGGCGGCCAATGCCTGGAGCGACGACGGCCTGCAGCAGAAGCGGGTCAAGGGCTTCGACCTGGTCTATGTGCGCCCGGGCGCCGAGCTGTCCGGCTATCGTCGGGTACTGATCAATCCGGTGTCGGTCGCGTTCCGTCGCGATTGGGAGCGCCATGCCGCCATCCCGACCGGTTCCCGGATTCCGACCGGCGACACCCTGCGCATCAAGAATGATCTTGCCCAGGTAGTCCACGACCAGGTCGTGCGCGAATTGAGCAGGTCCGGATACGAGCTGGCCAATGCGCCGGGCGAGGATGTGCTGGAGATCAACGTGCGCGTGGTTGAGCTGTATCTCAACGCGCCCGACATCCAGACTGCCGGCTCGAGCAGCAGCTACACCATGTCCTTTGGCGAGATGACCCTGATTGCCGAGCTGCGCGACTCGACCAGTGGCGCGACCCTCATGCGCATCCTCGATCGCACCCTGGGTCGGGACTTGGGCACCTTGCGTCTCACCACGCGGGTCGAGAACGCGTCCGAGGTCGGCATTGCCGCCAGTGCCTGGGCACGCGCCCTGCGTCGTGAACTGGATGTGTCCCGGGGCATCCGCGGCTGAGGGCAGACGTGCCGGGGACGGCACCAGGTAAGAAACACGAACTTGCGTGACGGCGCTGTCTGGTAGCAAGCTCAGGCTTGGGGCCAGACTGAACAGCGCGCGCGTGTCCGGTTCCTCGTGTTTGTCCTTGGCTCGATTTGTTCGACTCTCACAAGGCGGCTTATGAAGAACCTCAAGATCTGGCAGAAGCTCGCATTGCTCGCCGCTGTGTTCATGCTCCCGTTCCTGATTGTCACCGCCACCTTGTTATCCACGGTAGAAAAGAATGCCGACGTCGGTCGCGGCGAGCTGGTCGGCGTCGAATACGCAGTGCCCCTGCTGGATTTGGCGGACGACCTCCGGCAGCACCGGGCGCTGGCCGATCGCGTCATTGCCGGCCAGGCCTACAGGTCGCAACTGGAAGCGAGTGGCGCCGAGCTTCAGAACGGTATCCGGCTGGTCGACGAAATGTACGCAAGGCCGGACGGCCCCGCGTACGGCGCCGAGCGCTGGCAAGTATTGCGCAGTGGCATCCGTGATCTGCTGGCGACCGCGCAAGTCCAGCGAGCCGACGCCAGCTTTAGCGCGCATACCCGATTGATCGAATCGGCAGCCGAACTGATCGGGCGCGTGTCCGATGTCTCGGAGCTGATCCTGGATCCGCAGCTCGACAGTTATTACCTGATGAGCACCTTGCTGATGGAAGGGCCGGAACTCAACGAGCATCTCTCGCAGGTTCGGGCACTGGCGCATTCCACGGCGGCAGGCGCAGCCGACTCAGCCGCGCGCCTGGACCGGCTCAGAGGCCTGGCGGCGTTGGCGACCAGGGCCGAGCAACGCTTGAACGATTCGCTGACCAAGGCGGTGGCCGCTGATCCCGCGCTGGAAACAGTGCTTTTGCCGCGCGGCCAGGCGGTAGCCAATGAGGTGCGCCTGACCCGTGAGTTGATCAGCCGGGTCACCGGCGGCCAGGCCAGCACGGTCGGCGCTTCCTCAGGCAGGGGTTCCGAGCAGACCCACTCGGTTGCCCTCCAGCAACTGCAAGCCGTGCTGGCGCCTTCGCTGACGGCGTCGCTGCAAAAGCGCGTAGCCAGCCACCGGCAACGATTGCAGACGACGTTTGCCTGGGCCGCCCTGGCGATGCTGGTCGTGCTCGCGATCGGCTACTTCATCGTGCGCGACATCACCGGCCCCTTGAAGCAGGTGGTTGGCGTGGCCAGCCAGATCGCAGTCGGCAATCTGAATGTCGAACCGATATCCGGTGGCCGCAAGGACGAGATCGGCGAGCTCGCCCGTGCCTTCGAAAAAATGATCATGGCCCTGCGCGAACAGGTGCTGCTGGTCCAGGACATCGCCGATGGCGACCTGTCCGGTTCGATCAAGCCGCAGTCGGCCAACGACGACATGGGCAATGCGCTGGTGGACATGGTCGCCCACCTGGCGAGCCTGGTCAGCGAAGTCCACAAGTCCGGCATCCAGGTAAACACCTCGGCCACGCAGATTTCGGCCACCGCGCGCGAGCAGCATTCGACGGCGACGGAAATCGCCGCTACCACCACCGAGATCGGCGCCACGTCGAAGGAAATATCGGCCACGTCCAAGGAGCTGGTGCGCACCATGACCGAAGTCGCCGATGCCGCCGACCAGTCAGCGACGCTGGCGGGTAGCGGCCAGGCCGGACTCACGCAGATGGAAGAGACGATGCACCGGGTCATGGACGCCACCGGTTCGATCAACGCCAAGCTGGCGGTGCTCAATGAAAAGGCCGGCAACATCACTCAGGTGGTGACCACGATTACGCGGGTGGCCGACCAGACCAACCTGCTTTCGCTCAACGCCGCAATCGAAGCGGAGAAGGCCGGTGAATACGGCCGCGGATTCTCCGTGGTGGCCACCGAGATCCGCCGCCTGGCCGACCAGACTGCGGTGGCGACCTACGATATCGAACAGATGGTCAAGGAAATCCAGTCCGCAGTGTCGGCCGGCGTGATGGGCATGGACAAGTTTTCCGAAGAAGTCCGGCGCGGCATGGACGAAGTGCAGCAGGTCGGCTCGCAGCTATCGCAGATCATCCAGCAGGTGCAGCAGATGGCCCCGCGTTGCGAGGCAGCCAGCGAAGGCATGCGCGCGCAGGCGACGGGCGCCGAACAGATCACCCAAGCCTTGTCGCAGCTGAGCGAGGCGGCGTTGCAGACAGTGGAGTCGCTGCGCCAGTCCAACCAGGCCATCGACGGCCTGCATCAGTCGGCCACCGGATTGCGCGAAGGTGTTTCCCGATTCAAGTTGGGCGGCTGAGCGACGGAGTAGACATGCTCTTTCTCCTGTTCCGCCTGGGCAAGGATCGCTATGCCATCGACGTGCGGCAGGTGGTGGAAGTGCTGCCCCTGATCGCGGTGAAGCGGATACCACAGGCGCCGCCGGCGGTCAGCGGCGCGCTCAATTACCGCGGCCGCACCGTACCCTTGATCGACCTCAGCCAGCTGGCGCTCGGCCGGCCGGCGGAACCGCGCCTGAGCACGCGGATAGTGATGGTGAATTATCCCGACGGCAGCGGGCAGTCGCGTCTGCTCGGATTGTTGGCCGAGCACGTCACCGACACCATGAGTTGCGCGGCCAGCGACTTCAGGGACTCCGGCGTGAGCGTGCCGGACGCGCCGTATCTCGGCCCTGTCGCCACCGACGCGCAGGGCTTGGTGCAGTGGATTCAGATAGACCAGCTATTGCCGGGCGCGGTGCGTGACCTTCTGTTCCAGACACCGGTGGAGGTTTGATGGCGGGCGTGGATTTCAATGCCCTGCTCAAGGAAGCGATGGGTCTGGATGCCGCGTCGCTGGGACCTACCGCCATTGCCCGCGCCGTGCAGACCCGGATGACGGCATGCCAGCTCACCGAGGTGCACGCGTATTGGCTTCGCGTGCGTTCGTCGCCGACCGAGTTGCAGGAGCTGATCGAAGCGGTGGTGGTGCCGGAGACCTGGTTCTTTCGCGATCGCGAGGCCTTCGTCGCGCTTGCCGACATGGCGCGCGCCGAACTGATCGCAAACCCGGCCAAGCCCGAACTGCGCCTGCTGAGCCTGCCTTGCTCGACCGGCGAAGAGCCCTTCTCGATGGCGATCGCCCTGCTGGATGCAGGCATTCCGGCCAATCGGTTTCGCATCGACGCCGTTGACATCAGCCGGCGCGCACTGGATCAAGGCGCGCGCGCCTGTTACGGATCGAATTCATTTCGCGGCCAGGAACTGGACTTTCGCGCGCAGCATTTCCGAGCCGTCGGCGGCCGATGGCAGCTGTCCGACGCAGCGCGCGAGCGCGTGAATTTCCAGCAGGGCAATCTGTTCGCCGTCGATTTCCTGCCCGGCCATGGCCTCTACGACTACATTTTCTGCCGCAATGTGCTGATCTATTTCGACCAGGAGACGCAGGCCCTTGCACTCGAGGTTCTATTGCGGCTGCTCAACCCCCGTGGCTGCCTGTTCGTCGGGCCGTCGGAAACCGGCTTGCTGCCACGACTCCGGCTGACCTCCGCGCAGTTGCCGATGGCGTTCGCTTTTCACCACGCGGCCGAAGCCGTCGCGCCGGTCGCCAAGTCGGCGCGCAAGCCATCGCTCCCGGTCGCGCGGCACGCCACGCCGACGACCTCGCGCGCCCCAGCCGTCCGCCGGAGCGCGAAGCCTGCGCCGACCGAATCGGCACCCGCGTCTGGTGCAGCGGCGGACCCGCGCGCAGCGAGCGAATCGGCGCTGGCTCAAGTGCGCGATCTGGCCAATCAGGGGCGGCTGATCGAAGCCACCGCAGCCGGAGAGCGCTACCTGCGCGAACACGGCGCTTCGGCGCACGGCTATTGCCTGCTCGGCGTGATCCGCGATGCGGCAGGCGACCGCGCCGCCGCGACGGCGTTGTATCGCAAGGCGCTGTACCTGGATCCACAACATCAGGAATCCCTGTCGCATCTTGCGTTCCTGCTCGACAAGCAAGGCAACACCGCGGCTGCGCGGGTCCTGCGCGAACGTTTGCAGCGCGTCGAGGCGCGGGCCTCCGGATGAGCAGGAAATCCAACCTCGCCAAGTCGCAGGAACCTGCGGTCATCGACTGCTGGAAGACCATCGGCGTGCAGGGCGACGGCTCGTGCAAGGAACTGCTGGTCCATATCCATTGCCGCAATTGCCCGGTCTACGCCTCAGCCGCCAGCCGAATGCTTGACCGCGAACGTTCGGCCGCTGCCGTGGATGACGCCACGCGACTGTTCGCCACGGAAAAAACGCGTGACCGACAGGCGGATCAATCGGCCTTCCTGTTCCGCATCGGCGGCGAGTGGCTGGCGCTGCCGACCGCGGCGCTCGATGAGGTGGCCGACTTGCGCACCATTCATTCCTTGCCGCATCGGCGCAGCGGCGTGGTTCTGGGCCTGGTCAATGTTCGCGGCGAGCTTCTGGTTTGTGTTTCGCTGGCGCAACTGTTCGGCATCGAGCCGGTGGTCGAAGGCAAGGTCACGCGCACTCTGCGCATCGTGCATCGACGCCTGCTGGTCATTCGCAACGAGAGCGGCCGATTGGCGTTTCCGGCGGACGAAGTGCACGGTGCCCTGCGCTTCGACGAACATCAACTCAAGCCGGTGCCGGCCACGGTGGCCAAGGCAGGTGCGTGCTACACCCGGGCGATGCTCGCCTGGCGCGAGCATGCGGTCGGTCTGCTCGATGAGCAATTGCTTTTCCACAGCCTGAATCGCAGCCTGGCATGAGCAACGACCTCAGCCAGTTCTCGATGCATGACCTGTTCCGGCTGGAGGTCGAAGGTCAGCGCGAAATCCTGACCGCCGGCCTGCTTGCCCTGGAACGGCAGCACAGCGCCGCCGACCAACTCGAGGCCTGCATGCGCGCCGCGCATTCGCTCAAGGGCGCGGCGCGAATCGTCGGACTGTCGGCGGCGGTCAGCGTGGCGCATGCCATGGAGGATTGTTTCGTTGCCGCGCAACAAGGGCAGGTCATCCTGCGCAAGAGCCGCATCGATCTGTTGTTTCGCGGCGTCGATCTGCTTGTGCTCATCGCAGCGACGCCGGAAGCCGAGGCCGCAAAGTGGACTAGTGCGGCACCGCCCGAAGTCGCCGACTTTCAGCGCGACCTCGCCGCCGCGTTGGCGACCGACGCAGACGCCGAAACCGAAGCAATGACCGTGATGGAAGCCGCCGCACCGGAATCCGCGCTTGCGGCAAGCGAAGCGGCGATGGCGGGAGTGGCCGCAACGAGTATTTCCCCAGCGGCGGCGGCCGACGCCAAGGACCGCACGCTGCGCGTATCCGCGCAAAATCTCAATCGCCTGCTTGGACTGAGCGGCGAGTCGCTGGTCGAGTCGCGCTGGCTGACGCCGTTTGCCGAGTCGCTGCTCCGGCTCAAGCGCATGCAAGGCATCGCCGGGCGCCGGCTCAACGCCTTGCAGGAATCGCTTTCCGGGTTGGCGCTGGACGATCGCGCCCAAACCGATCTGGCCGACGTGCGGCACAAGTTTGCCGAGTGCGAACACTTCCTCGCCCAGCGTCTGGCCGATCTGGAAAGTTTCGACCAGCGTTCGGGCAGTGTTGCGCGCCGGCTCTACGACGAGGCGATCGCCTGTCGCATGCGGCCGTTTTCCGATCGCATCCAGGCATTTCCGCGCATGGTCCGCGACCTGTCCCATGAACTGCACAAGCAGGCGGTGCTCGAGGTGATCGGCGAATCGACCCAGGTCGATCGCGATGTGCTGGAAAGACTCGAGGCGCCGCTCACCCATCTGCTGCGCAATTCGATCGATCATGGCATCGAGACCGCGGAGGAACGGCTCGCGGCGGGCAAGCCGGCCGAAGGCGTGATCCGGCTGGAAGCCCGGCACGCCGCGGGAATGCTGCAGATCAGCGTGTCCGACGACGGCCGCGGCATCGACCTGGACCAGGTGCGACGCACGGTGGTCGTGCGCGGCCTGATCGACCAGGCCACCGCCGACCAGCTCACTGAAGCGGAACTGCTCGAGTTCCTGTTCCTGCCTGGATTCACCGTCAAGGAAACCGTGACCGAGATTTCCGGCCGCGGCGTCGGGCTCGATGCGGTGCAGAACATGGTCAAGCAATTGCGCGGCAGCCTGCGGGTGTCGACCGAGCCCGGCCAAGGCGCGCGCTTCCAGATGCATTTGCCGCTGACGATCTCCGTAGTGCGAGCACTGCTCACTGAGATCGGCGGCGAGCCGTACGCCTTCCCGCTGGCTTTCATCGTCAACACGCTGAGTGTGCCAAGGCAGGACATCCAGGTCCTGGAAGGCCGTCAGCATTTCAGTAGCGAGGGTCGGCAGATCGGCCTGGTCGTGGCGCTGCAGGTATTCGGCGGCAGCGATGCCGGACTTGGCCGCAACGAGTTGCCGGTGGTCGTGGTCGGCGACCAGAACAACAAGTACGGCGTAGTCGTGGATCGCTTCCTCGGCGTGCGCGAACTGGTTGTGCACCCGCTCGATCCGCGGCTGGGCAAGATCAAGGATGTCAGCGCCGGCGCCCTGCTCGAAACCGGCGTGCCGGCATTGATCGTCGATGTCTACGATCTGATTCGTTCGATCGACAAGCTGATCGCCACCGGACACCTGAGCAAGGTCGGCACGGCTAGCGATGAGCTGCGCAAGGGACCGCGGCGCAAACGCGTGCTGGTTGTCGACGATTCGCTGACCGTGCGCGAGCTGGAGCGTAAGCTGATCGAGAGCGGCGGGTTCGAAGTTGAGGTCGCGGTGGATGGCGCCGATGGCTGGAACGCGGTGCGGGTCGGTCACTTCGACCTGGTGGTCACCGACGTGGACATGCCGCGCCTGGATGGCATCGGGCTGGTCACGCTGATCAAGCAGGACCCGCGCCTGCAGTCGGTGCCGGTGATGATCGTGTCGTACAAGGATCGCGAAGAGGACCGGCAACGCGGCCTTGAAGCGGGCGCCGATTTCTACCTCACCAAGGGCAGCTTCCACGACGAGACGCTGCTGCAGGCCGTGCGTGATCTGGTTGGCGAAGCCGACGATGGAACCAGCGCATGAAGATCGCCATTGTCAACGACTCGCCGCTGGCGGTGGAAGCGTTGCGTCGTTCGCTGAGCTACAACGCCGATCATCAGATCCTGTGGACGGCGACCAATGGCGCCGAGGCGGTGACGCTGTGCACCGCGCAAACGCCGGACCTGGTGCTGATGGATCTGATCATGCCGGGCATGGATGGCGTGGAGGCCACCCGGCAAATCATGGCCAACTGCCCGTGCGCCATCCTGGTGGTCACCGCCAGCATCGGCGCCAATTCCTCGCGCGTGTTCGAAGCCATGGGCCATGGCGCGCTGGACGCCGTCGACACGCCCGAGTTGGGCCTGGGTGAGGATCGCGCGGCGGCGGCGACGTTGTTGCGCAAGATCGATACCATCGGCCGGCTGATCGGCGATCGGCCCGCGCGGCCGGTCGCAAGCCGTCCGCGGCGCAAGGTTTCCGGCGAACGCCTGGTGGCGATCGGCGCCTCCTCGGGCGGGCCGACGGCCTTGGCGAAACTGTTGTCCGGCTTGCCCGCCGACCTCGGCGCGGCGGTGGTCATCATCCAGCACATCGACGAGCAATTCGCGGCCGGCATGGCCGACTGGCTGAACCAGTACTCGCCCTGGCCGGTGCGTCTGGCGCAAGAGGGAGATCGGCCGGCGCCCGGCACGGTGCTCCTGGCCGGAACTCGCGACCACCTGGTGTTCAAGGCAGCCGACCAACTCGGCTACACTCCCGATCCGGTCGAGCACGTGCATCGGCCGTCGGTGGACGTGTTCTTCGACAGCGTCAACCGCCATTGGGGCGGTGATGTCTACGCAGTACTGCTGACCGGGATGGGGCGCGACGGCGCCGCCGCGCTCAAGGCGTTGCGCGACAAGGGGCACTACACGGTGGCGCAGGACGCGGCGAGCAGCGCGGTCTATGGCATGCCCAAGGCAGCGGCGGAAATGCAGTCGGCGGTGGAGATACTGCCGCTGGACGACATCGCGCCCAGGCTGACGGAATTGGTGTCGGGCAAGGAACGGAGAGGGTGATGCACACTGATTCCCCCGAGTTCGACGACACCACGGTGGCCATTCCTTCGGACGAGTCGGCGATCGTCGTGTTCCTGGTCGACGACCAGGCCATGATCGGTGAGGCGGTGCGCCGGGCGCTTGCCAGCGAAGCCGACATCGTCTTTCATTACTGCGCCAGCGCCAGCGAAGCCGTCGCCATGGCCACGCGCATCAACCCGACCGTCATCCTGCAGGACCTGGTGATGCCGCAGATCGACGGCATGACTCTGGTCGGCCACTACCGCAACAACCCGGCTACCCGCGACATCCCGATCATCGTGCTCTCCAGCAAAGAGGACGCCGTGGTCAAGAGCGAGGCGTTCGCGGCCGAAGTCAACGACTATCTGGTCAAGCTGCCCGACAAGATCGAGTTGATCGCGCGCATCCGCCACCATTCGAAAGCCTATCTCAACCTCCTGCAGCGCAACGCCGCCTATCGCGCGCTGGACGAGAGCCAGAAAAAGCTGATCGAAATGAACCAGGCGCTGCAACGGCTCAGCCACGTCGACGGCCTGACCGGCCTGAGCAACCGGCGCTACCTGGATGAGTACCTGGCGACCGAGTGGAAGCGCGCCGCGCGCGAACTGGGCGATTTCGCGGTGTTGATGATCGACGTCGACAACTTCAAGTCCTATAACGACAATTACGGCCACCTTGCCGGCGACGAAGTGCTCAAGCAGGTCGCCAGCGCGGTGCGCAAGTGCCTGCGAAGGCCCGCCGATCTCGCGGCGCGTTTCGGCGGCGAGGAATTCGTCGTGGTCTTGCCGGGCACCTCGCTAAGCGGCGCCCAGCACATGGGCGAGCGCATCTGCCACGCAGTGGAATGCCTGAAGGTCGACCACGGCGTGTTGGGCGAGGGCCGCGTGGTCACCGTCAGCGTCGGTGGAGCGTCGACAATGCCGGTCCGCGGCGGCATCGCCACCGACCTGCTCGCCGTTGCCGACGAAGCGCTCTACCACGCCAAGGACAGCGGCAAGAACCGCGCTGTCGTGCGTGACATGCCCCCTCCACCGGATAGTCAGATCGATGCTTGAAACCGTAGAACAACAAACCCGTCCGCGGCCGGCCTGGTCGATCATCTGGTTGCACGGACTGGGCGCCGACGGACATGATTTCGCGCCGATCGTGCCCGAGCTCGTTCGTGCCGACTGGCCCGGCATCCGCTTCGTGTTTCCGCACGCGAACGTGCGTCCGGTCACCATCAACGGCGGCATGCCGATGCGCGCCTGGTACGACATTTCCAGCCAGAGCATCGAGCAGCGCGCCGACCAGCTTGGCGTCCGCGCATCGATTGCCGAAGTCGACGCCCTGATCGGTCGCGAGCGCGACCGCGGCATTCCGCCGTCGCGGGTGATCCTGATCGGCTTTTCGCAAGGCGGCGCGATCGCCCTGGCAGCGGGCTTGCGGCGCGAGGCTGGCGTGGCCGGCATCGCTTCGCTTTCCGGCTATCTGACGATGGCCGGCGAGACCGCTGAGGAAATTACCAAGGCCGGGCGGGCAACCCCGGTCTTCCTGGGCCATGGCTCGCAGGACCAGCTGGTGCCGCCGGTACTTGGCACGCGCAGCCGCAGCGCGCTCGAAGCCTTGGGCGTTGCCGTGGAATGGCACAGCTACCCGATGGCGCACAGCGTTTGCGCCGAGGAAATCCGCGACCTGGGCGACTGGCTGACGGTGCGTTTCGGCGGCGGCTGACCCATACTCCGGCCATGGTCGACGCCGCCCGCCGCCCCTGGTTTCCCGACTTCTGCCGGCTGCCGCGCATTGCCGCCGTGCTCGCCATCGCCGAGCTGGTGGTGATCGTGATCAGCCTGGCGCCGGGCGATGACCGGCACTGGAACGCGCAGGAATTCCTGGCCGCCAGCGCCTTTGCCCTGTGGCTCGGCCTGACCCAGGCCGTGGTCTATTGCAAAGCCGCCGTCTTGATCGAGCCGCTGCCGCGCACGCTCGGCCTGGTGCTGGCCATGTTGCTGCCGCTGGTGATCGCCGCGTTCGGCGCCCTGGCGGTGCATCAGATCGATCTCGGGCTGGGCACGCAGTACACGCTGCCGGAGGACCAGCGCTGGCGTTTCGTCGGCGGCGTCGCGGCGCTGGCGATGCTCATTTCCGCGCTGACCTTGCGCTACTTCTACGTCAGCGAACAATGGCGCGCGCGCCTGCATGCGCAGAACAAGGCCGAAGTCGACGCCTTGCAGGCGCGGATCCGTCCGCATTTCCTGTTCAACTCGATGAACACCATTGCCAGCCTGGTGCGCAGCGACCCGGCCACGGCCGAGCGTGCCGTCGAGGACTTGTCGGAATTGTTTCGTGCCGCCCTCGGCGCTGGCGCCGGAGAATCGACGCTCGCAGAGGAGATCCACCTGGCCGAGCGTTACCTGGCGATCGAAGCGCTGCGACTCGGCGATCGGCTGCGCGTCGATTGGCAGGTGGCGGCCGATGCGCCGCGCGAACTGCGCATGCCGCGCCTGGTGTTGCAGCCGCTGCTGGAGAATGCCGTGGTGCACGGCATCGCACCGCTGGCCGACGGCGGCGAAATTTCCATCGCCATCGCCGTCATCGGCAAACGGCTGCATGTGCGAGTGCGGAATCCGGCGCCGCCGCTGCGGGACAGCGATGTCGGCAATCGCCATGCCCAGGATTCCATCGCGCTGCGGCTCGCCTATCATTTCGGCGCCGGCGTGCGCATGACCCGCGACTATCAAGCGGGCTTTTATCTTTGCGAGATCGAGCTGCCCCTGCCATGAAACTGTTGATCGTCGACGACGAGATTCCCGCCCGCCAGCGCCTGGCGGCGATGGTCGCCGACCTGGCCGATTGCGTGGTCGCCGGCGAAGCCGGCAATGGCCGCGAGGCCGTGGAGAAGGCCGAGGCGCTGGGCGTGGACGCTGTGCTACTGGATATCGCCATGCCGGTCATGGACGGGCTGGAGGCGGCGCGCCACCTGGCGCGGCTGCAACCGCGCCCGGCGGTGATTTTCTGCACGGCCTACGACGAGCACGCGCTGGCCGCGTTCGAGGCCGCCGCCGTCGACTACCTGGTCAAGCCGGTTCGGCGGGAGCGCCTGGTCGAGGCGCTGGAACGCGCGCGCCGCAGCCGGATGACGGTCGTGCCCGACCTGGCAGCGGCGACGCAGTCCGGCCACCGTCAGCGCAGCCATCTTGCCGCCCGGATGCGCGGCAGCCTGCGTCTGATCCCGATCGAGGACGTGTACTACCTGCAGGCCGAGGAGAAATACGTGCTGGTGCACCACGCGCGCGGCGAGGACCTGATCGAGGAATCGCTGAAGTCGCTGGAGCACGAATTCTCCGATCGCTTCCAGCGCATCCATCGCAACTGCCTGGTAGCCAACGACGAGTTCCTGGAACTCAAGCGCCTGTCGGACGGCCAGGTGCAGGCGATCCTGCGCCACGGCAAGCTGCCGCTCGAGGTCAGCCGACGCTGCGTGGCAACACTGCGCGACCGTCTGCGGCATCTGTAGCATGGGCTCCGCCGCGCAGTTGCAGCAGCGGGTCAATCGCCTCGAGGCAGTGCAGGCGATGTTGCTGCACGTCGGCCGCCTGTCCTGTACCGCCGCCGATCTCGATCACTTCCTCGCCGCCACGCATGAAGCGGTCGGTCGAATCATGTACGCGGCGAATTTCTTCGTGGCGCTGTACGACCCCGACGATTCCAGCATCCGATTCGTCTACTTTGTCGATGAGGTGGACGGCACGGAGGATCCATCGCGTCGTTTTCCGTTGCACGCGGCGGACGAATCGCCGACCGCCTGGGTGATTCTGAAGGGCGAGCCGTTGAACCTGACCGCGGCCGAGTTTGCCCAGCGTGATTGGGGGTCGGCGGCCTGGCAAACCGGAACCGATGCGGCGCACTGGATGGGCATGCCACTGCGCCTGAGCGACGGACATATTCTCGGCGCCCTGGTGATCCAGAGCTATCGCGCCGATCGCACTTACAGCGATGAAGACGCCGCCCTGTTCTGCCAGATCGCGGACCATATCTCCACTGCCCTGGAAAAGCTCACCGCCACGCAACGGCTGGAACAGGCGATCACCGAACGCACCCGGCAGCTGGAGGCCGAAGTGGCGGAGCGCCGCAGATCGGAGGAACTGCAGCGCGGTCTGTACGAGATCGCGGCGCTCTCCGCCACGGACGCGACCATCGAGCAGGTATATCGCACGGTGCACGATGTCACTTCCCGACTGCTCTACGCGCGCAATTTCTTCATCATGCTGCACCACGAGGAGGAGCAGGAGTTCAGCCTGCCGTATTTCGTCGACGAGGACGATGACGCCTGGCCGCCCGACCAGCGCTTTCCGATCTGGCGCGGACCCACGTCGTATGTCGTGCGCACGCGCCATCCACAGTTGCTCGACCCGGTGCGGCGCGCCGAGCTGGTGCGCGCCGGTGAAATCCAGGGCGCCAAGGGACATCTCGGGTTTTCCACCTGGATGGGTGCGCCGATGATCGTGGCCGAACGCGTCTATGGTGTGATCGTCGTGCAAAGCTACGATCCCGGGATCTGCCACAGCGCAGACGACCTGGAACTGCTGGCCTACATGGCTACCCACGTCGCCGGCGCCCTGTCGCGTCGCGATGCCGATGCCCGGTTGCGTGAGGCGGCCGAGCGCCTGAACCTGCGCAACGAGGAACTGACCGCCACCCTCAACCAGCTGCGCGACACCCAGGACGAGTTGGTGCGCCAGGAAAAACTGGCCTCGCTGGGCGGGCTGGTGGCTGGCATCGCCCACGAGATCAACACGCCGCTGGGCATTTGCGTCACCGCCACCACGCACGTGCAGGGCGAGTTGCGCAACTGGCGCAAATGGCATGAGGCCGGCACCTTCGACGCCACGCGGATCGGCGCCGTGCTCGACGAACTGGACGTCGCGCTGCGCATCCTCGACAACAACACCCGCCGCGGCGCGGACCTGGTGCACTCCTTCAAGCAGATCGCGGTGGATCAATCCTCCGGCCAGCGACGCAGCTTCGACCTTGCCGAATACCTGGATGAAATCCTGCTGTCGCTGAAGCCAAGGCTGAAGCAGGCCTCCTGTGCGATACGCGTGGACTGCCAGCCCGGCATCCGCATGGACAGTTTCCCGGGCGCGCTTTCGCAGGTGGTCACCAACCTGATCATGAATTCCTTGCTGCATGCCTTCGACGGCCGCAGCGGCGGCATCATCGACATCCGCGCCGAGTTGGACGGCGAGGACGTGTTGTTGAGCGTGAACGACGACGGCGTCGGCATGGCGGCCGCTGACCTGAACCGCTTCTTCGATCCGTTCTTTACTACCAAGCGCGGCAGTGGCGGCACCGGCCTGGGCGCGCACATCGTGTTCAATCAGGTCACAAGTGTGCTGGGCGGCACAATTCGCGCGAGCAGCGAGCCGGGCGCCGGGCTGCAGGTGCTGATGCGACTGCCCTGCCGGCTGGCGGCTGCGGCTGTGGACTGAACGAGGCCCAACCGTCGCGTGCATGGTAGTGATCGACGGGCCGAGATTGGGACAATGCGTCCGCGTGAACGATGTCCCGGTGGTCGTTGGCCGCTCGCCGAAGGCAGACTTCCAGGTAGAACATGCGTCGGTATCGCGCTTCCACTGCTCCGTCTGGCAGGAAGGCTCTGTCGTGTGCGTGCGTGACCTCGGCTCGAAAAACGGCACTTGGGTGAATGGCGCGCGCATCACCAACGCCGATCTGGCCGAAGGCGACCACATCGCCTTCGGCGATATCGTATTGAAGTTCGTGTTGGGCGGAAGCCTGGAGGCGCGCTATCACGAAGCGCTATACCAACTGGCGACGCTGGACAGCCTGACGCAGCTGCACAACCGCCGCGAGTTCCGCGAATGCCTCAGCGAAGCCGTCAACAGGATGCGCGACGATGACGCGCCGCTTTCGGTGGTCATCTTCGACCTGGATCATTTCAAGCAGATCAACGACATTCTTGGACATGACGTCGGCGACGAAGTGTTGCGCCACATGGCATCGACACTGCGGCAGAAGCTGCGTCCGGGCGATGTCGCCGGCCGCAACCGCGTCTGCGAGGCGGGCGCCTAGTTTCGGTTCGCCAGCCTCGCGACGATGAAGTCGATCAATGCCCGCAGGCGGGCCAGGCGGCGCAAGTCGCGGTGATAGCCGATCCAGGTGTCGCGGCCGGGAGGCTGCGCGCCGAGGTCGATGCGCTCGACGCCGATCAGGCGGTCGCCCAGTGGCGTGGGCAGGACGGCGATGCCGGCACCCAGGGCGCACATCCTGGCCTGCACATCGCGACTATTGCTCCGAAAGCCCACGCGCGCCTTCGGCAACATCCGCTGCAGCCAGCTGTCGTCGGGAATGCCGGCGAATGCCGAATTCAGGGCTAGCAGCGTGGCACCTGCGCCTTCGTTGGCGAGGGTGTGTCCGAGGCCTGCGCGCGCGTAGACGCCATACGGCATGTGCAGAAGTTTGCGCGACACCACATCGGGTTCTTCGAAGGGACGGATTCGGAACGCCAGGTCGGCCTCGCGGCGGGACAGGCTGAGAAAGCGCGCATCGGTCAGCAGCTCGACCGTGACCCGTGGCTGCACGCCGGCGAATTCGGCCAGCACCGGCGTCAGGATGCTGACGCCGAACCAATCGGAGGAGGTAACGCGCAGTGCGCCTTCAAGGTGCTGCTCCTGCGCCGCGAGACGGCGGTCGATGGCTAGGGCTTCCTCCTCCATGCGCTCGGCATGGTCGAGTACCGCCGATCCCTCATCGGTAAGGACGAACCCGTCCTTCGTCCGCTGGAAGAGCTTGTGTCCGACCGCGTCTTCCAGCGCGCGCAATCGCCGCCCCATCGTCGGCTGGGTTTGCGCCAATTTGCGGGCCGCGGCACCGAGCGTGCCTTCGCGGGCTATCGCCAGGAACACGCGCAGATCACTCCATTCCATGGGCAGGTCCAATCGGAAGCGCATGCAGTTATGCATGGGTAGTATTACAAGAAGTTTGAATGCATGCGGTTACGAATTGGGTAATCTGACGCTCGTCGCCGACGCCCAACCCGGAAATTGTTTCTGCGGACCGTCGCTAGAGAAAACCCCGGAGTCGCCCTTGTCCAATCTGTCCGTTGCCAAGCAAGCATTGTTGAAACTGATGGTGGCGATGCTTGCCATTGTGGGGTCGGTGCAGGTGTTCAGACACTTGTTCCTTCCAGCCATCCAGACGCTGTTCGAGACCTCGGAGTCGACCACCAGCTTCATTCGCCGAATGGGCATCTTTCTGGCGGTTTTGTTCGCTTACTGGGCGTACGTCCGGCTTTACGAGAAGCGCGCGGCCACCGAGTTGCGTTTTTCCCCGGCGGCAATCGCGTTGGGAGCGGCATCGGGAGCGCTGTTGATTTCCATTACGACCGTGAGCCTGTTTGCGCTGGGCGTGTATGAGCTGACGACCTACCGCGGCATGCACAGCCAACTGTGGGGGGTGGCGGGTTTGATCCTGGTGGCGGCGTTCCTGGAGGAAGTGGTTTATCGCGGCGTCCTGTTCCGGATCCTCGAAGATGCCTGGGGCACGTCGGTCGCGTTGTGGCTGCAGGCGCTGGTATTCGCGGCCATGCATCTGGGCAATGCGCCGGCCAGCAATTCGGAGCTGCTGACGACCATGGTGGCGGGCACGCTGATCGGCGCGTTCTGGGCCTGCCTCTACGTGCAGACGCGCAGTCTCTGGGTCGTGACCGCAAATCATGCCGCGTGGAATTTTGCGATTATCCTGAGCGGGGTGCCGCTGTCGGGCATCGAGGACTGGCGTGCACTGGCGCCGATCGAGAGCCGCTACAACGGCCCGGGGTGGTTGACCGGCGGTGTGTTCGGCCCGGAGGATTCGATCATCACTTTGGCGGTGATCAGCCTGAGCGTAGCCGGACTGCTACGTTGGTCGCGGAAAACCAAGCGCCTTGTCGCTGCCCGCCCAACCCGCGCCCCTGCACCGGAGCCGTCATGCCCAACCTGACTTCACCCCGACAAGTTGCCGCCTCGCTTTCGGAATACTGGTCGCCGCGCGTCATCGCCGAAGTCGACGAGGCCTATGTCAAGGTCGCCAAGGTTCACGGCACCTTCGGCTGGCACAGCCATGAGCACGAGGATGAATTGTTCCTGGTGCTCCAGGGATGCCTGCGCATCGAAATAGAAGCGGCGTCGGTGGAGCTGGCCGAGGGCGAGTTGTTCGTCGTGCCCAAGGGCGTCCGGCACAATCCGAGCGCGCAGGAGGAATGCCTGGTGATGCTGGTGGAGCGCAAGTCCACTCAGCACACCGGCAACGAGGTCAACGAGAAGACGCGCACCTTGGCCGAGCAGTTCCGTCCGGTCTAGCGACGGCGCGCCCGCGGGTCGCTGCCGGGTTATCGCGGGAACCGATTCAAGCGATACTGTGCGCATGAAAACTTTTCGCCTTGCCACCCGCCAAAGCGCCCTGGCGCTCTGGCAGACCCAACATGTCGCCGCCCGCCTGCGCGACGCGCATCCCGGCCTGACCGTCGAACTGGTGCCGATGACCACGCGCGGCGATCGCATCATCGACCGGCCGCTGTCGGAAATCGGTGGCAAGGGCCTGTTCCTGAAGGAACTGGAAGTGGCGATGCTCGATGGTGTCGCCGATGCCGCGGTGCATTCGCTCAAGGACGTGCCGATGGTCCTCGATGGGCCGTTCGCGCTGGCGGCAATCCTCGCGCGCGCAGATCCGTTCGACGCCTTTGTTTCCGCCCGCTACACCGACATCGATGCACTGCCCGCCGGCGCTCGCGTCGGTACGTCGTCGCTGCGGCGCCAGGCGCAGTTGCGCGCGCGGCGCAAGGACCTGCAACTGGTCGACCTGCGCGGTAACGTCAACACCCGCCTGGCGAAGATGGAAGCGGGCGACTACGACGCCATCATCCTGGCCTGCGCCGGGCTGGAACGACTGTGCTTGTCGCGCTACATCCGGCATCGCCTGGAAGCGCCCAGCTGGTTGCCAGCCGTGGCCCAGGGCGCGATCGCCATCGAATGCCGCGACGGGGACAGCCAATCCATCGAGCTGCTGTCGGTGCTCAACGATGCCGCCACGCGCACCTGCGTCGAGGCCGAGCGCGCGATGAATCGCCGGCTGCACGGCAGTTGCACGGTGCCGATCGCCGCCTACGCGACGCTGGAAGGCAAAATCCTGTCGCTGGAAGGCCTGGTCGGCTCCGCCGACACCGGCGAGTGCATCCGCGCCAGCGAAGTGGGCCGAGCCAGCGACCCGGAAGGACTCGGCCGCCTGGTCGCCACCGAACTCAAGCTCAAAGGCGCCGACCGCCTCCTCGGCCTCCCCACCTAACGCTGTTGTAGGAGCGGCTTCAGCCGCGATCGCTTTCGATCTTTGTCACAAGCATCGCGGCTGAAGCCGCTCCCACACGAGTGCGAGAGATTGCGCGCTAGTAGTAGAGGGTCACCAGGTGCTTGGCTTCGGCGAAGAATAGCCAGCGTTCGACGAAGGTGCCGGCCAGCGCCGACAGCGCCGCGGCCAGGAACCAGGGCGCGGCGTCCAGGTGCACGAACAGCCACACCGGCAGCGCGCACAGCGCCGGTACCAGCGCGAACAGCAGCACGGCGATGACGCGCAGTTTTCGCGCATGCTTGCGCGCCAGGACGAAGCCCATTTCCCGGGTCAGGTAATTGCCTTCCGTGTGCGGCCGTTCAAACACCTTGATGCTGCGCCCGGCCGGCAGGCCGAGCGCCGACGCGCGCGACACCGGCAACTCGCCCTGGTCGATCGAACGCCAGGCATAGCGCTTCAGGCGCCATAGCAGGACCGCGACGATCATGGCGGCGAAGCCGGTCATGTTGCCCGGCGCGAGCCCGGCCAGCGACAGAATCGCCGCCAGCAGCAAGCCGCCGGTGAACAGCGCGAACAGCAAGTACACCGGCACCACCAACGGATGCCGCCAGGCCGGCACCGGCTTGAGCGAGGCATAGATCATCGCCGTGCAAGCGACCGTAAGCAGCGACAGCAGCGCCAGCGCCAGGCCGGCGAGGCGAGCGTGATAGCCGAACCAGAGCGCCGCGCCGAGCCACACCATCGGCACGAAGCAAAGCAGCGCAACGACGCCTTCGCGCGACAGCCAGGAGCTTCGCCATTGGCTGAAAGCGCGCCAGGCACGCTGCGGTTGGCCCAGGTGCAAGGTCGAGCTGAGCAGGCCGGCCGTGACGCAGACAAAGCCCAGGCCAAGCGCGAACAGCGACGGCGCGCGTGCGGGCAAGGCATTACCGGCGGCCAGCAGTCCCAGCCAGATCCACAGGCCATAGCCGGCGCCGGAGGCGGTGGTGAAGAAGATGACGGAAAAGGCGGGATGCATGTCAGCGGCTCAGGGCGCGGTCGAGCCAGCGCAGTAACGGGGGCAGTTGCTGTTCATCGAGGATTTCCTTCGGCGCCGATGCCGGCAGCGAACTGCCGGCGCGGCGCGGCCGCGGCGGCAAGTACTGGTTCACCGGGGCGTAGCCGAGCTCCGGCATCAGGTCGACGCCACCGCGCGCCGCGACCAGGAGCGAAACCGCGGAATCCGGATCGCCGAGGTCGCCGAAATGGCGCGCGCGCGTCGGGCACGCCTGCACGCAGGCGGGCTGTCGCGATTGTTCGGGAATGTTCTCGTTGTAGATGCGGTCGACGCACAGCGTGCATTTCTTCATCACGCCTTCGACTTCCGAATATTCGCGCGCGCCGTACGGGCAGGCCCAGCTGCACAATTTGCAGCCGATGCATTTGTCCTCGTCGACCAGCACGATGCCGTCCTCGGCGCGTTTGTAGCTGGCGCCGGTCGGACAGACGCTGACGCAGGCCGGGGTTTCGCAATGCAGGCAGGAGCGCGGGAAGTGCAGCGTCATCGCCGGTTGGTCGTCAAGCGCTTCGACTTCGTAACTGTGCACGCGGTTGAACCAGACGCCGATCGGATCCTTGCCGTAGGGATTCTCATCGGTCAACGGCCCGCTGATGCCGCCGGAGTTCCATTCCTTGCAGGCCACCGCGCAGGCATGGCAGCCGACACAGGTGTCCAGATCGATTACCAGGCCGAGTTTCCTGGCGGACGGAGGCGGTAAGTCGGTCATGCCCGGGCGCCCGGGCGCTGGAGGGCGAGGGACGAGTCGAACCGCGAACGGAAATTGAAATGCCAGTCGTGGCCGGTGTTCATCGCTTGGTCCGGAAAGTGGCGCCGTAGCGCAGTGGTGCGTCGTCGGCCTGGCCGCCGGCGAGCGCTGCGAACTGCGGCTGGCTGGCTTCCTGCACCGACACTTTTTCGATGCGCACGCGCAAGTCGAACCAGGCCGCCTGTCCGGTGACCGGATCGGCGTTGGCGTAATCGCCGCGCGGCGTGATGTCGGAAATCAAATGATTGAGCAGGAAACCCTGCGTCGACTCCGGCGCGTCGGTCGCCAGTTTCCAGGCGCCCTTGCGTTTGCCGATCGCATTCCAGGTCCACACGGTATCGCGTTGCACGTTGCCGGCCAGGCGCACCGGCACGGTGATACGGCCATGGTGCGAATCGACATGCACCCAGTCGTCATCGACCAGCCCGTGGCGGGCCGCTGTATCGGGGTGCAGGTACAGGAAGTTACGCGTGGCTATCTGCCGCAACCACGCGTTCTGCGAACCCCAGGCGTGATACATGAAGGGCGGCCGCTGGGTCACCGCGGACAGCGGGAACGTCGCGTCGGATGTCTGCGCGCCTTCGAACGGTTCGTACCAGATCGGCAGCGGATCGAAGTAGGTGGCGATGCGCTCGCGTTGCTCGTCGGGCGGTTGCACCGCGCCATGTCCCAGCGCCGCCAGCCGAAACTTCTGCAAAGTCTCCGAATAAACCTGCAGGACAATCGCCCCATGTAGGAGCGGCTTCAGCCACGATGCTTCTGCGTCGGAAGCATTCGCGGCTGAAGCCGCTCCCACAGAAGCCGCTCCCACGGAGGCGGCGGGGAGGAAGCCCATGGCGACGGACCAGTTCAGGTAGTCGCGGTTGGCCATCTTGTAATAGCGCGCCGCTGGCGGAATCTCCGCCCGCCAGAAGCCGCCGTGGGCAATGTATTGCTGGAGCTGATCGGGATTGGGCGCGCCCTTGCCCTGCTGCGCGCCGTCGGCGCCGCGCCAGCCGGCCAGCAGGCCGACGCCGGGCGCGCGTTCGTGATTGACGATGTAGTCGGCGTAGTCGCGATACTTCGGCGCGCCGTCGGCGGCGAGCATCGCCGGCAGCTGCAGGCGTGCGCCGAGGTCGAGCAGCACGCTCTGGAAACCGCGGACATCGCGCCCAGCGGTGTGTTCGTTCGGCGCCCCTGCGCCCGCGCCATTGGCGCGTCCCGGTGCGGCAGGCGACAACACCGGATGCCGGATCGCGTCGGCGGCGCCGTCGGCATCGGAGATCGGCCGGTCGAGCATCGACACGGCATCGAAACGTTCCAGGTAGGTCGTGTCCGGCAGCACCAGGTCGGCATAGGCGACCATTTCGCTGGAGTACGCATCCGAGTAGATGATCTTCGGAATGCGGTACTCGCCCGAGGCATCCTTGTCGGTGAGCCAGTGCATGGTCTCGCCGGTATTCATCGCCGAGTTCCAGCTCATGTTGGCCATGAACAGGAACAGCACGTCGATGCCCTGGGGATCGCCGGCCCAGGCATTGCGGATCACCGTGTGCAACATGCCGTGCACGGCCAGCGGGTACGACCAGGAGTACGCATGGTCGATGCGCCGCGGTTGACCCTGTTCATCGACCAGCAAATCCTCCGGTCCATGGATGAATCCCAGTGGCGGCGCGTCCAGCCGGCCGTCGGCGCCGCGCGTTTTCCCCGGTCGGTTGGTCGGCGGGATCGGCCGCGGAAACGGCGGCTGGTAACGGAAACTGCCGGGTGTATCGACCGCGCCGAGCAACAGCTGCAGCACATGCAATGCGCGGCAGGTATGGAAGCCGTTGCTGTGCGCGGAAATGCCGCGCATCGCGTGCATCGCCACCGGCCGTCCTGTCATCTGCGCGTGTTCGCGGCCGTGCGCGTCGGTCCAGGCAATCGGCAGCGTCAGCGGATCGTCGAAGGCGGCTGCGGCCAATTCGCGGGCGATGCGCCGGATAGTGTCGGCGGCGATGCCGCAGCGCGCGCTGACCGCCTCGGGAGAATACTGTGGGTCGAGATAGCGCTCGGCGAGCAACTCGAACGCGGGCCGTGCCGTGCGGCCGTCGGCAAGCGTGACCCGACCAACCACCACCGGCGAAATACCCGAGGCACTGGCGTCGACTTCTGAATCGGTTTGTCGGTTCCAGCACAACGCAACGCCGCCGGCGTCGCGCGCGAACAGCCCGTCGTCGGCTGCGCCCGGATTGTCGACCACCAGCCAATGGGCATTGGTGTAACGCACCAGGTAATCCAGGTCGATGCGATCGTTGCGCAGCAACTCGTGGATCAGCGCGAAGGCGAACAAACCATCGGTACCGGGTCGGATGCCAATCCATTCGTCGGCGATCGCGCCGTAGCCGGTGCGCACCGGATTCACCGCGACGACTTTCGCGCCGCGCGCCTTCAGCTGGCCGAGGCCAAGTTTGATCGGATTGGAATCGTGGTCCTCGGCCACGCCCCAGAGCATCAGGTAGCGCGTGTGCTCCCAGTCCGGCTCGCCGAACTCCCAGAAGCTGCCGCCGAGCGTGTACAAGCCGCCGGCGGCCATGTTGACCGAACAGAAACCGCCATGCGCGGCGTAATTGATGGTGCCGTACTGCTGCGCCCACCAGCCGGTCAGCGCCTGGGATTGGTCGCGACCGGTGAAGAAGGCCAGCCGGTCGGGATCGCGGGCGCGCGTCTCGGCCAGCCAGGTCGTGGCCAGCGCCAGCGCCTCGTCCCATTCGATTTCGCGGAACTCGCCCTTGCCGCGCTCGCCCACCCGAAGCAAGGGCTTCGACAGCCGCGCCGGCGAGTAGTGCTGCATGATCCCGGCCGAGCCTTTGGCACAGAGCACGCCGCGGTTGACCGGGTGCGCCGGGTTGCCTTCGATGTAGCGGATTTGCCCATCCCTGAGATGCACGTTGATGCCGCAGCGGCATGCGCACATGTAGCAGGTGGTTTGTTTGACTTCGTCGCCCACCGGCTTTTGCAGTTCAAGTACCGGCTCCCCCATCCGCCTATTGTGCCGGTTCGCATGATCGCGACCAAGCCGCGGTTTCCCGGGCGGGCCTGCAGGACGTTGCCGAAAGCCCGATGAAGTGATCGCCTGCGCGGACATCGGAACCGCGCATATGGCCCGCCCGGCGCAAGGTATGGGTTCGTTCTTCGCCATTGAACACTGTTGAACATCGCGGCACAGCTGTCTGAATGGGCGATGGTTCGCAAGGCGGGGCGCCGACAAGTGCGCGCCAATGGGGCGCGACCGTCAAACATTCTCAACGCGAGCCTGTCGTGGCCGAACAGTGCTGCATAGCAGCGTGACCTGTGACTTTTGGCAGGGTAGGTTTCGGCGGCGCGGTGATTTGTGACCTAAATCGCGACATCCGGGGTTGTATTGCTCATTCCCTGTGTAATTTGGTTCGAGGCCGATCGGCCCCGTAGGGAAGTGCGTTTGCATGGACCCGGAACAACAGTAGGCAACCCGACCGCCTGGCGGTCGCCACGACACTTTTCCGGGGATATCCACACGTGACCAACAAAAAATCTCGCTCGCTCCGCTTGCACGCACTCACTGCCGCGATGGCCATGGCCCTCGCCGCTCCCGCTGCTTTCGCCGGACAGATCAATACCGGTGGCCTCAAGGCCGGCGGATCGTACGATCGATTCATCGTCGGCTTCGTCAAGAACACGCCGGAAGACAAGACCAGCAGCGCACGACAGAACGTGTTCGACGCCGCCGGCCGCGCCCAGGGCGTGAAAATCGGCCACCTGGTCAAGCTCGCCGTCGGCGCAGACGTGATCCGCACCGATCGCAAGCTGGACTCCAAGCGCGCCGAAGCGCTGATGCGCCGCCTGGCCAACAATCCGAATGTGCAATACGTCGAAATCGACAAGCTCAACAAGCCCCTGCTCACCCCGAACGACACCCGCTACAGCGAGCAGTGGCAGTACTTCAACGCCACCGGCGGCATCAAGGCCAATGAAGCGTGGGACGTGACCACCGGCGTCGGCGCCGTGGTGGCCGTGCTCGACACGGGCATCACCAACCACAGCGACCTCAACGCCAACGTCCTGGCCGGCTACGATTTCATCGTCGATACCGCGGTGTCCAACGACGGCAACGGCCGCGATAGCGATGCCAGCGATCCGGGCGACTGGGTTTCCGCCAACCAGTGCGGCGGCACGCATGCGGCGCAAGGTTCCAGCTGGCACGGCACACACGTGGCCGGCACCGTAGCTGCAGTCACCAATAACGCCAAGGGCGTTGCTGGCACCGCCTTCGGCGCCAAGGTGGTTCCGGCACGCGTGCTCGGTACCTGCGGTGGCTACGACTCCGACATCGCCGACGCCATGATCTGGGCATCGGGTGGCACTGTCAGCGGCGTGCCGGCCAACGCCAATCCGGCCGAGGTGATCAGCTTGAGTTTGGGCGGTTCCGGCCCCTGCGGCACGACCACCCAGAATGCGATCAACAGCGCAGTCAGCCGTGGCACTACCCTTGTGATCGCTGCAGGTAATGACAATGCCGATGTCTCCGGCTCGTCGCCAGCGAACTGCGCCAATGTGATCGCGGTCGGTTCGACCACCTCGACCGGCGCGCGCTCGAGCTTCTCCAACTATGGCGCCGGCGTCGACATCGCCGCGCCCGGTTCGAGCATCCTGTCCACGCTGAACTCCGGCACCACCACTCCGGGCACCGAGAGCTATGCGTCCTACAGCGGCACGTCGATGGCGACGCCGCACGTCTCCGGCGTTGTCGCGCTAATGCAGGCAAGGGCCACCACCCCGAAGACGCCGGCGGAGATCGAGTCGCTGCTCAAGAGCACGGCGCGCGCTTTCCCGGTAACGCCTTCGCAGCCGATCGGCGCCGGCATCGTCAATGCCAAGGCCGCGGTTGATGCGGTCAACGGCACCACGCCGCCGCCGACTGGAACTGTGTTGAGCAATGGCGTGGCAGTAACCGGCCTTGGCGCCAGCACGGGCGCGTCGCTCAACTACACGATGGTGGTGCCCGCGGGCGCGACCGGCCTGAAGTTCGTGACCTCCGGCGGCACCGGCGATGCCGACATGTACGTGAAGTTCGGCAGCGCGCCGACCGACACCGTGTATGACTGCCGTCCCTACCTCGGCGGCAACGCCGAAACCTGCAACATCGCCACCGCGCAAGCGGGCACGTACTACGTGCGCCTGAAGGCCTATTCGACGTTCTCCGGCGTCAGCCTGACCGGCAGCTACACGGCCGGCGGCGGCGGATCGGCGCAGACCTACAGCAACACGGCCGACTACGCGATCGGCGACAACACCACGGTCGACAGCCCGATCACGGTGTCCGGCCGCAGCGGCAATGCTCCGTCGACGGCTTCGGTTTCGGTGAACATCGTGCACACCTACCAGGGCGACCTGAAGGTGGACCTGGTGGCTCCAGATGGCAGCCTGTACAACATCCACAACCGTACCGGCAGCGGCACGGACAACGTGATCAAGACGGTGACGCTGAACCTGTCGACCGAATTGTTGAACGGCACCTGGAAGCTGCGCGTCAATGACAATGCCGGCGGCGACACCGGCTACATCAACAGCTGGAGCGTGACTTTCTGATCGATCGGAAGTCACTGGAAAAAAGGAAACCCCGGCTTTGGCCGGGGTTTTTTCTTGTGCGACACACCTTGTCCTACTTGGGCGCGTCGATCCGGATCCCGGGGCTGTTGAAGTCGCTGTATACGACGCGCATCGCGAACGGCTTGCCAGCGAGCTTGCCGGACGTCTCCACCTGCAGCACGTGGCCGCTGCGCACGCCGACCCAGGCGGTGCTGGTCGATTGCTGCTCGCCGGCATTGAGCCAGCGGTACTTGCGCGTCGCTTCGCTGCCGACCAGGCCCGGTCCCAGGCTTTCCACACGCATGCCCTTCTCCAGATCCCTGATCGCGGCCTCGTTCCGGTACTGGCCCAGCATCTGCTTGGGCAGCGGAATCTTCATGAACTGGCCTTCGCGCTGCAGGTACATGGTGTCGCCAATGATCAGGCTCGGCGGCTGCCCGCCTGCGGTCACCCGGTACCGGTCCGGCGCACGGAATTCGACCGTGGACACGGTGCGATTGCGGGTCAAGTCGACCATGGTGGCCTTGAACGATTTCAGGCCGAGGTTCTTGACGAAGGCCGCGTGCAGTTCCTGCCTCACGTCAGCCCAGGCGGAGGCCGCGAAGGTCAGGGCCAGGAAGGCGGCGAGGGCGCGTCGAAACATGGTCGGATCTCCAATGCATGGCAGCAAACAGCGGGCGGTGCCATTCTAGACGGAATCCCGGGCCGTTCCCGGACTGCCGAACCGCCACGATGGACCGCTACGAACGCATCCTTGCCCTGCATCGCCACATGAAAATGGCGCGCTATCCAGTGCCGCTCGCGCGCCTGATGGATGAACTGGACTGCTCGCGGGCCACGCTGTACCGCGATATCGCGTTTCTGCGCGATGCGCTGGGCGCGCCGCTGGAAAGCGATCCGACCGGCGAAGGCGGCTTCCGCTACGACGAGAAAGAGGCCGAGCGTTTCGAGCTGCCCGGCCTGTGGCTGAACTCGGATGAGTTGCACGCCTTGCTGGCAACGCACCAGTTGCTGGATCGCACCGGCAGCGGCGTGCTGTCGTCGGCGTTGGCGCCGCTGAAGGCGCGCATAGAATCGCTGCTCGCGCAGCAGGCTGGCGGCAAGCGCTGGCCGATGGAGCGGGTGCGGGTGATCGGCAGTTACGTGCGCCGTCGCGATGAGATCGCCTTTCGCGTCGTCGCCAGCGCCGTACTCGAACGCCGGCGCGTGGTGTTCGATTACCTGGCGCGCTCGACCAACGAGCGCACCCACCGCACCGTTTCGCCGCAGCGGCTGACGCATTACCGCGATAACTGGTATCTGGACGCCTACGACCACGATCGCGAGGCGCTGCGCAGTTTTTCCGTCGACCGCATCCAGCATGCGCGCGTGCAGGACGAGGCCGCCCTCGACTTGCCCGATGCCGAACTCGACCTGCACCTGGCATCGAGTTACGGCATTTTTTCCGGCGCGCCCAAGGGCGTGGCGACGGTCGTATTCTCGGCCAAGGCCGCGCGCTGGGTTGCCGACGAACACTGGCATTCCAAGCAGGAGGGCCGCTTCCTGCCCGACGGCCGCTACCAGCTGAAACTGCCGTACAGCAATGCCAAGGAATTGCTGATGGATGTGCTGCGCTACGGCGCCGATGCCGAGATCACCGAACCGGTCAGCCTGCGCGAGCAAGCCAAGACCCTGCTGCAACTCGCCCTCTCCGCCTACGAAAAATAACCCTGCGTGTAGGAGCGGCTTCAGCCGCGATAGCCCCACCCCTGTGTAGGAGCGGCTTCAGCCGCGATTGCTCTTGCCTCGGCGCAAGT
>Ga0209211_10001165_pt1 | contig 51092 bp, 48 predicted proteins | sample RifGroA2_FD_183992 | JGI IMG/M metagenome (GOLD analysis project Ga0209211, IMG submission 183992) | Groundwater microbial communities from Rifle, Colorado, USA - Groundwater A2 (SPAdes) (version 2) | ecosystem: Environmental > Aquatic > Deep subsurface > Groundwater | place: Rifle, Colorado...
CGCTCGGCCAGTTCGGTACGGTGCGGATCCAGCCCTTCAGGTAGCGGGAGTAATCCAAGTTGCTCAGGTTTTCCATCAATTCAATGCCTTAGTGGAAGAATGCCAGTTTCACGACCCACAGTCCGGCAATCACCAGCACCGCCGGCTTCAGGTCGGCAAAGCGGCCGGCCAGGATCTTGATCACGGCGTAGCTGATAAAGCCGAAGGCGATGCCGTCGGCAATGGAGAAGGTGAACGGCATCGCCACCGCGGTCATCACCGCCGGCGCCGATTCGGTCAGGTCGTCCCAGTCGATCTCGGCTAGGCCGCGCGTCATCAATACCGCGACGTAGCACAGCGCCGGCGCGGTGGCGTAGGCCGGCACCGTCTTGGCCAGTGGCGAAATCCACAGGCAGGCGAGGAACAGGATCGCCACCACCAGCGCGGTGAGGCCGGTACGGCCGCCGACGGCGGTGCCGGCTGCAGATTCAATATAGGCGGTGGTCGACGAGGTGCCCATCGCCGCGCCGGCGGTAATGGCGATCGAGTCGGCCATCAGCGCGCGCTTCAGCCGCGGCAGCTTGCCATCCTTGTCCAGCAGGCCGGCACGGTGCGACACGCCGACCAGGGTGCCGGTGGTGTCGAACAGGTCGACAAAGAAGAACACGAAGATCACGCCCAGCAGGCCGGCGGACAGCGCCCCCTCCAGATCCATCTGCATGAAGGTCGGCGCCATGCTCGGCACCGGCGCGAACAGGCCTTCGAAATTGGACAGCCCCAGTGTCACCGACAGCACCGTCACCGCCAGGATGCCGATGATGATGGAGCCCGGCACGCGGCGGTACTCCAGCGCCACGATGATGAAGAAGCCGAGGATGGCGAGCAGCACTTTCGGGTCGTGCAGGTTGCCCAGCGTCACCAGCGTGGCCGGATGATCGGCCACCACGCCGGCATTCTTCAGCGCGATGATGGCGAGGAACAGGCCGACACCGGCGGAGATGGCGAATTTCAGCGACTGCGGAATGGCGTTGACGATCGCCTCACGCACCTTGAACAGGCTCACCGCCAGGAACACGATGCCGGAGATGAACACCGCGCCCAGCGCAGCCTGCCACGGCACGCCCATGCCCTGCACCACGGTGAAGGTGAAGTAGGCATTCAGGCCCATGCCCGGCGCCAGCGCGATCGGGTAGTTGGCGACCAGCGCCATGATGCCGGTGCCCAGCGCCGCCGCAAGGCAGGTGGCCACGAAGACGGCATTGAAATCCATGCCGGTAAGCGACAAAATCGCCGGGTTGACGATGACGATGTAGGCCATGGTCAGGAAGGTGGTAAAGCCGGCGATGACCTCCGTTCTCACGTCGGTGCCGTGCTCTTTCAGCTTGAAAAAGCTTTCCAGCAGCATCTTGTTCTCCCTCAAATTACGCAGATAAGTTTCTGACAAAACGCGCGATTTTAACTGAAACGGTTGTTTCACGCTCGGCGAGATACACGGCTGCGCGGCACTTAACCAACAATGCCCCTTGTGGTATCCTGAAATATTATTTCCGATCGTTGGCAGGAAGCCTCATGTCGCAAACAAACGGCACGATTTTCATCGTGGTCGCCCCGTCCGGAGCCGGCAAAACCTCGCTGGTCAGCGCGCTGCTGCAAGCTGAGCCCAGTGTCGAACTCTCCGTGTCCTATACCACCCGCGCCCCGCGCCAGGGTGAAGAAAACGGCAAGCACTACCACTTTAGCGATCGCGCCACGTTCGAAAACATGATCGCCACCGGTGATTTCCTCGAGTGCGCCGAGGTCTACGGCAACTACTACGGCACCAGCAAGCGCTGGCTGCGCGAAAGGTTGGCCGCAGGCCGCGACATCCTGCTGGAGATCGACTGGCAGGGCGCGCGCCAGGTGCGCGAGGTGTTCCCGGACGCGGTATCGGTGTTCATCCTGCCGCCGTCGATCGCGGTACTGGAAGCCCGCCTGCGCGGCCGCGCCACCGACAGCGAGGAGGTCATCGCCCGCCGCCTGTCCGAAGCGCGTGCCGAGATCGACCAGGTCGCCGAGTACGACTACCTGATCGTCAACGACGATTTCGAACAGGCGCGCCTGGATCTGATCAGCGTCATCCGCAGTCAGCGCTTGCGCGGTGAACGGCAATGCCGTCACCATCAGGCAGCGATTGCCGCGATGCAGACGCCGGCCTGATACTTGCAGATCCGCTGCCACAACCCCATTATTTTTTGCACCACCTCACCAGGGAGACACCCATTCATGGCCCGCATTACTGTTGACGACTGCCTGGACCGTATCCAGAACCGCTTTGACCTGACCCTGGCCGCATCCTACCGCGCCCGCCAGGTTGCCTCCGGCGCCACCACCTTCGTGGAACAGGGCCGCAACAAGCCGACCGTGGTCGCGCTGCGTGAAATCGCCGCCGGCCACATCGGCCGCGAGATCCTGACCCGCAACAAGTCGTAAGCCGCAACATGAGCCAGGACAGCGCCGCCGAACACATCGACTACAACGCCCTCGTTGACGCCGAGGCGGCGGCCCTGTTCGACGCGGCCAACCAGTACCTGCGCCCGGAAGACGTGCAGCTGCTGCGGCAGGCGTTCGCCACCGCGCGCGAGGCGCACGAGGGCCAGACCCGCAAGAGCGGCGAGCCCTACATCACCCACCCGCTGGCGGTGGCAGCGATGCTCACCGACTGGCGCCTGGATGCACAGGGCTTGGCCGCCGCGCTGATGCACGACGTGCTGGAAGACACCGGTGTCAGCAAGCCGACGCTGAGCGAGAAGTTCGGCCGCACCATCGCCGACCTGGTCGACGGCCTGTCCAAGCTGGAACGGCTGGAATACCAGACCAAGGAATCGGCGCAGGCGGAGAACTTCCGCAAGATGGTGCTGGCGATGGCGCGCGACATCCGCGTCATCATCGTCAAGCTGGCCGACCGGCTGCACAATATGCGCACCCTCGACGCGATGCGCGAGGACAAGCGCCAGCGCATCGCGCTGGAAACGCTGGAAATCTACGCACCGATCGCCAACCGCATCGGCCTGAACAAGGTCTATCGCGAGCTGCAGGACCTGGCGTTCAAGCACCTGCACCCGCACCGCTACAGCGTGCTGTCCAAGGCGGTACGTGCCGCGCGCGGCAACCGCCGCGAAGTGGTCAACAAGATCCTGCAAGCCGTCACCCAGAAACTGGGCGAGGCCAATATCGAGGCCACCATCAAGGGCCGCGAGAAGAACCTGTACAGCATCTACAAGAAGATGCAGGAAAAGCACCTGTCGTTTTCCGAGGTGCTCGACATCTACGGCTTCCGCATCGTGGTCAAGGACAACGCCAGCTGCTACCTGACGCTGGGCGCGCTGCACAGCCTGTACAAGCCGATTCCCGGCAAGTTCAAGGACTACATCGCCATCCCCAAGGGCAACGGCTACCAGAGCCTGCACACCACCCTGTTCGGCCCTTACGGCACGCCGGTGGAGATGCAGATCCGCACCCAGGAGATGAACGCCGTCGCCGAGGCCGGCGTCGCCTCGCACTGGATGTACAAGTCCGGCGACGCCAGCATCGATGCCGCCAAGCAGCGCACCCACCAGTGGCTGCAGAGCATCCTCGACATGCAGGAAGAAAGCGAAGACGCGATCGAATTCCTGGAACACATCAAGATCGACCTGTTCCCGGACGAAGTCTACGTCTTCACCCCGAAGGGCAAGATCATGGTGCTGCCGCAAGGCTCCACCCCGGTCGACTTTGCCTACGCGGTGCACACCGACATCGGCCACCGCTGCATCGCCGGCCGCGTCAACTTCAACCTGGTACCGCTGCGCACCGTGCTACGCAACGGCGACACCGTCGAGATCATCACCTCGACCCAGGCCAAGCCCAACCCGTCGTGGCTGAATTTCGTGCAGAGTGGCCGCGCCCGTTCCGGCATCCGCAACTACCTGAAAACGCTGCAGCAGAAGGACGCGGTGCAGCTGGGCGAAAAGCTGCTGCGCCAGGCGGCCAGCGCGCTGTCGCCGACGCCGCTGGACATCTCGCCGAAGCTGGAAGACAGCCTGCTGCACGCGCTGGGCGAACGCCAGCGCAGCTTCAACGACCTGCTGGCCGACATCGGCACCGGCAAACAGCTGGCGATCGTGATCGCGCGCAAGCTGTTCGAGCTGTCCGGCGAACAGCTGGGGCAGACCCCGGACGTCGGCCCGGTCACCATCCGCGGCAACGAGGGCGGCGCAGTGCAACTGTCCAGCTGCTGCAACCCGATCCCCGGCGACGCCATCATCGGCGCGATCAGCAAGGGCCAGGGACTGCTGGTACACCGCAAGGGCTGCGGCAATGCCGCGCGCATCGACCCGGAAAAGCTGCTGGAAGTGAACTGGGAGCCGCAGAAGGACCGCATGTTCGGCGTCAACATTAGCGTGCTGGCGCACAACCAGCGCGGTGCGCTGGCCGAAATCGCCGCCGCCATCTCGCAGGCCTCGGCCAACATCGAAACAGTCGACACCCAGGAAAACCACGGTGGCGACGGCTTCATCCACATCCACTTCCGCCTGCAGGTCGACAACCTGATCCATCTGGAAAACGTGCTGACCGCGATCCAGCAGGTCAATGTCGTGCAGCAGGCCGAACGACGCCAATAACCATGACCACGCTCATCATCAATGGCGAGACGCGCCAGTTTGACGAGATCGGCACGCTGGACGCGCTGATCGACACCCTCGCCCTGCGCGGCAAGCGCATCGCCATCGAACACAATGGCGAAATCGTGCCGCGCAGCCAGCATGCGCACACCCGGCTGAGCGATGGCGACACGCTGGAAGTCGTCGTTGCCGTTGGCGGCGGCTAACCTACCCCCAAGGAGAAAGACACCGTGCAGGACGCTCTGACCATTGCAGGAAAATCCTATCAATCGCGACTGCTGGTAGGCACCGGCAAATACCGGGATTTCCAGCAGACCGCCGACGCTCTGGATGCCTCCGGCTGCGAAATCGTCACCGTCGCCATCCGCCGCGTCAACCTGGGACAGACTGCCGGCGAACCGAACCTGCTGGACTTTTTGCCGAAAAACCGGTATACACTGCTGCCCAACACGGCGGGCTGCTACTCGGCAGACGATGCCGTGCGCACGCTGCGCCTGGCGCGCGAACTGCTGGACGACCACCGCCTGGTGAAGCTGGAAGTGCTGGGCGACCCGAACAATCTGTATCCCAATATGCGCGAAACCCTGAAAGCCGCGGAAACGCTGGTGAAGGAAGGTTTCGATGTCATGGTGTACACCTCGGATGATCCGATTGCCGCACGCGAGCTGGAACAGATCGGCTGCTGCGCCATCATGCCGCTGGCCAGCCTGATCGGCTCCGGCATGGGCATCCTCAATCCGTGGAACCTGCAACTGATCATCGAACAGGCCAATGTGCCGGTTCTGGTCGATGCCGGCGTCGGTACCGCATCCGATGCCGCCATCGGTATGGAATTAGGCTGTGACGGTGTGTTGATGAACACCGCCATCGCCGCAGCACAAGACCCCGTGCGTATGGCACGGGCAATGAAACTTGCTGTCGAAGCAGGCCGCGAAGCCCATCTGGCGGGCCGCATGCCTCGACGCTTTTATTCGGCGACTCCGTCTTCGCCACTCGAGGGGGTGATTTCTTCCCGCAAGGGATGATGCATTCAGGCACACAAATACCCTTTGCCCTGCATCAGGCTTTTACAAAAGCTACGACGTTGTTTACAATACTCATTTTCCTCGGGGCGGTTTTACGCCTCAAGCCAAGATTTTAAGGACCTTCGCTAAATGCCGAATATTCGCGTTAAAGAGAACGAGCCGTTCGAAGTTGCCATGCGTCGCTTCAAGCGCGCGATCGAAAAAACCGGTCTGCTGACCGAACTGCGTGCTCGTGAGTTCTACGAAAAGCCAACTGCAGAACGCAAGCGCAAGAAAGCGGCTGCCGTTAAGCGCCACTACAAGCGCATCCGCAGCCAGATGCTGCCACCGAAGCTGTACTAAGCTTCCCGGTTGTACGCATGAAGACCGCAGGCCTGTCCTGCGGTTTTGCCATTTATACGTTGGCCGCATGCGGCCAACGTTTCCCCCTCAAGTACGGACACGATCATGAGCCTGAAAGCACGCATCCAAGACGACATGAAATCGGCGATGAAAGCCCGCGAAACCGAACGCCTGGCCGCCATCCGCCTGCTGATGGCCGCGATCAAGCAAAAGGAAGTCGACGAGCGTATCGAGCTGGACGACGCCGCCATCACCGCTGTGGTCGACAAGATGCTGAAACAGCGCCGTGACTCGATCAGCCAGTACGAAGCCGCCCAGCGCCAGGACCTGGCCGACAAGGAAAAGGCGGAAATGGCGGTGCTGATGGCTTACCTGCCGCAGCAGCTGAGCGAGGCCGAGATCGACACCATGATCGAAGGCGCCATCCTCAGCAGCGGTGCCGCCGGCATGCAGGACATGGGCAAGGTGATGGCGCTGCTGAAGCCGCACATGGCCGGTCGTGCCGACATGGCCGCCGTCTCCGCCCGCATCAAGGCAAAGCTGGCAGGCTGATCCCCGCCGGATGATCCCGCAGGATTTCATAGACCAGTTGCTGTCCCGCGTCGACATCGTCGACGTGGTGGATCGTTACGTCCCGCTGAAAAAGGCCGGCCAGAACTACATGGCCTGCTGCCCGTTCCACAAGGAAAAATCGCCGTCCTTCACCGTCAGCCCCAGCAAGCAGTTCTACCACTGCTTCGGCTGCGGCGCGCACGGCTCCGCCATCGGCTTCGTGATGGAGTACCAGGGGCTGCCGTTTGTCGACGCGGTGAAGATGCTGGCCGAAGGTATCGGCCTGCCGGTGCCGGAAGAACGTGCGGCCAACCCCGAGGCCAGCCGCGCGGCGCGCGAGAAGAAGCTGTCGCTGGAAGACGCGCTGGAACAGGCCGCCCGCTACTACAAGCAGCAGCTGAAACAGGCGCCGGTCGCCATCGACTACCTGAAGGGCCGCGGCCTGACCGGCGAAGTCGCCGCCCGTTTTGCGCTGGGCTACGCCCCGGACAACCGGCAGAACCTGGCCAGCGTGTTTCCCGAATACCTGAGCCCGGTGCTGGCCGAGTGCGGGCTGGTCATCGATGCCGAAGACGGCGGCCGCCGCTACGACCGCTTCCGCGAGCGGGTGATGTTCCCGATCCGCAATCAGCGCGGCGGCATCATCGGTTTCGGTGGCCGCATCCTGTCGAAAGACAAGGCGCCCAACGCGCCGAAGTACCTGAACTCGCCGGAAACGCCGCTGTTCGAAAAGGGACGCGAGCTGTACGGCCTGTATGAAGCGCGCCAGGCCATCCGCGACGCGAATGCCGTGCTGGTGGTGGAAGGCTATATGGACGTGGTGGCGCTGGCACAGTACGGCGTGGCGTACGCGGTGGCCACCCTCGGCACCGCCACCACCGGCGAGCACGTGCGCAAGCTGCTGCGCCACGCCGACCACGTCTATTTCTGCTTTGACGGCGACAAGGCCGGGCAGAAGGCGGCGTGGCGGGCGCTGGAAAACAGCCTGCCGCAGCTGGTCGACGGCAAGGCACTGCACTTCCTGTTCCTGCCGCAAGAGCACGACCCCGACAGCTACATCCGCGAGTTCGGCCGCGAGGCCTTCGAGGCCGCGCTGAAAGAACAAAGCGTGCCGCTGTCGGCGTATTTCACCCAGGAGCTGACCTCCCGCGTCGACATGAGCACCCCGGAAGGGCGTGCCGACCTGGTCCGTCAGGCCAAGCCCCTGTTGGAACAGATTGCCGCCCCCACCTTGGGCTATATCATTAAAAAAAGGCTGGCCGAACTGGCCGGCATGGATGTCGACGAATTTGACATGCTCACCGGACACAGCCGTCCGGAGCGCAAGGGGCGACGCGATTACCAGCTACCTGAACAGTCGAACCGCCCCGGCAGCAGCTCGATGGTGCGCAAGCAGATCAAGTGGCTATTGATGAACCCCGCGTGGGCGCACGATGTCCTAGTAAGTGACAATCGGCCCTACGAAAACGAGATGGCCACCCTGGTGGCCATCGTGGAAGCAATACAGGCCAGTGACAGCGAACTGACGACAGCACGACTGGCAGAATTTTTCCGGCACAGCCCACACGAGCTCACGATCGACTCAGTCCTGTTGGACACCATGCGCGAACCGGAAGAATTCTCCAACCCGGATCAGAACGACCGCGAAAACTTCCGGCTGGGCTTTATCCGCCTGACCGACCGTTACGACGACGACCTGATCTCCGGCCTGTCGGCCAAAGGCTACGAACACCTGAGCAGCGAGGAGTTACAACTGCTGCGTACCCTGCTTGCAAGGAAGCTGGCGCCCTCCGGCGCGGCCCCCCGCAACGGGTGATACCGAGTTGTGATATAATCAATTGTTTTTTTCGGCTTTTTTTGAGCAGGAAACCAAATGGCGGCTTCTCCCGACATCAAGAAACAGAATAACGAACCGGCAACCGAGCCAATGAGCATCGAAGAACAGCGCAAGCGGCTTCGTATGCTCATTGCCTTGGGCAAAGAGCGTGGCTATCTCACCTACGCCGAGATCAACGACCACCTGCCCGAGGACGTCTCCGACACCGAGCAGATCGAGAACATCGTCACCATGATTGGCGGCCTGGGCATCCAGGTCTATGACGAGGCACCGGACGCAGAAACCCTGCTGATGTCCGACTCGACGCCGGCGGTGGCCGATGAAGACGCGGTGGAAGAAGCGGAAGCCGCGCTGTCGTCCGTGGACGCCGAATTCGGCCGCACCACCGACCCGGTACGCATGTACATGCGCGAAATGGGTTCGGTCGAGCTGCTGACGCGCGAGGGCGAAATCGTCATCGCCAAGCGTATCGAAGAAGGCCTGAAGAACATGATTCAGGCCATCTCGGCATGCCCGGGCTCCGTGGCACAGGTACTCGGCCTGATCGCCAAGGTTGAAGCCGGCGAGATGCGCATCGACGAGATCATCGAAGGCATCATCGATCCGAACGCCGAAGAAGCCACCGAAGAAGTCCCATTCGCCGAGCCGGCCTCCGACGAGGAACTGGACGAGGATGAAGAGGAAGAAAGCGAAGAGGACGAAGAAGCCAACCAGGCACGCATCAACGAAGCCAATCTGGAAGAGTTGAAGCAGCAGGCACTGGCCCACTTCGCCGAAGTTCGCACCCTCTACGACCAGCTGCTGAAAACGCTGGCCAAGCACGGCTTTGGCAGCAAGCAGTACAACGAGGTGCAGGACGCGATTTCCGCGCAGTTCATGCTGGTGCGCTTCTCCACCCGCCAGATCGAGAGCCTGTGCGAGAGCCTGCGCAGCAGCGTCAACGACATCCGCAAGCTGGAACGCGAAATCCTCGACATCTGTGTCAGCCGTGTGCGCATGGACCGCAAGCACTTCGTCAGCCAGTTCCCGGGCAACGAGTGCAACCTGGACTGGGTCGAGCGCGAAATCGCGGCCGGCAAGCCATGGTCCGACGTGCTGTCGCGCTTCAAGTACGCGATCATCGAGAAGCAGAGCAAGATTGCCGAGCTGCAGACCCTGTCGATGCTGACCATCAACGAGCTGAAGGAAATCAATCGCCAGATGTCGTCCGGCGAGACCAAAGCTCGCCTCGCCAAGCGCGAAATGATCGAGGCCAACCTGCGTCTGGTGATCTCCATCGCCAAGAAGTACACCAACCGCGGCCTGCAGTTCCTCGACCTGATCCAGGAAGGCAACATCGGCCTGATGAAGGCGGTGGACAAGTTCGAATACCGTCGCGGCTACAAGTTCTCGACCTACGCCACCTGGTGGATCCGTCAGGCAATTACCCGCTCCATCGCCGACCAGGCACGTACCATCCGCATTCCGGTACACATGATCGAAACCATCAACAAGATGAATCGTATCAGCCGTCAGATCCTGCAGGAAACCGGTCGCGAACCCGACCCGGCCGAACTGGCAGAGAAGATGGAAATGCCAGAAGACAAGATCCGCAAGATCATGAAGATTTCCAAAGAGCCGATCTCGATGGAAACTCCGATTGGTGACGATGACGACTCCCATCTGGGCGACTTCATCGAGGATTCGGTGACCGTGGCACCGGCGGAAGCGGCGATGTACTCCAGCCTGCGCGATGCGACCAAGGAAGTGCTGGACTCGCTGACCCCGCGTGAAGCCAAGGTCCTGCGCATGCGTTTCGGTATCGACATGAATACCGACCACACCCTGGAAGAAGTCGGCAAGCAGTTTGACGTGACGCGCGAGCGGATTCGCCAGATCGAAGCCAAGGCGCTGCGCAAGCTGCGCCACCCGACCCGTTCCGAGCGCCTGCGCAGCTTCCTCGACAACGAGCCGGGCAACCAGTAAGCCAATATCCTGCTATAATGGCCGCCGTTTGGGCCTTTAGCTCAGTTGGTTAGAGCAGAGGACTCATAATCCTTTGGTCGCGGGTTCGAGCCCCGCAGGGCCCACCAATATATTCAACGGCTTACGGCATTATTGCTGTAGGCCGTTTTTCTTTGGTGAACATGTTGTAGGGCTACTGTAGGGGACAGGCAGATATTCATCCGCTTGTTTGACTTACTTCTAGCATCTATTACGATTGCGGCCGCAACGGTTTTGCTCGTAAAGTTACGACGGATGTAGGCAAAACAATCAGATAGGGTAGCTAACACGCATGGACTTGGTATCAGCGAACCACTTGGTTTTGTTGTGGTGGAACACAGGGCTTGCCCCTCCTGTGCCAAAGATCAAAGCGACGGCGGATGACCGGGAATTTGTTGCGGCTCAAATTAAAGCAATGCGACAGGCCTTTGATTTCGGCATCTTTGGCTTGTGCGAAGTACAGACGAGCGACTTAGACGAGATTATGCAAGGGCTTGGCGATCCAAACCTGCGTACTGTTGACCGCTCGGATCGTAGCGGAAAGAGAAAATTTGATATAGCTCTGATCTACGATGAAACGAAGGTTCGCCTCGTTGATACTCTTGCACTAGTTGAACAATTCGGCAAGCGGAAATTCAAGCTGGGCGACAAGATGACATTTATGACGGTAAATAATGAAATCGTCTTTGATGTCGTGTTATCCCATTGGCCGAGTCGCCGTACTATAGCGGAGAAAGATCCAATGCGGGCTAAATTGGCAGGCTTGCTTGTGGACTCGCTGAAAGAATTACGCAAAGACCCAAATGCGCTTCTTGTACTTATGGGAGACTACAATGATGATCCATTCTCACCATCTCTACACGAAAACCTGCTTGCAACTCGTGATAGAGAGCTAGCGCGCAAGAATGCCAATTTTCTCTATAACCCCTTCTGGCGCTTATTAGGAGGGCCGCGATCATCTTCACTCCACCCGACAGACGACCACAGCGTTTGTGGAACACATTACTATAATGGCGGGGATTATTCTGAATGGTTTATGTTTGACCAGATGATTTTTACATCCTCTTTTTTGAACCATCCGAAAATATATCTTGACGAAAATTTGACGCAAATAGTTTCTAGCCCGCAATTAAAGGAAAGGCTAAGCAACAGGAAAACTGTTTGTGACCACTTTCCTGTAACAAGTACTATCAAGCTGAAAATGAGGGCATCATCATGAAAGATTTTGCAGCAGCCTTCCGCGCAGGGCAAATCGCAGCTAAAAATGCCGAGTTAGCCAAGTCTCAAATTGAGGAAGTATTGAAGGCGGTTGATAATGGCTTGCAGACTGCCACTGATGGGAAATTGAGAATTTATGCCGCTGACTCTAGCGCTGCCGCTCAATCTCTTTTCATAATGGCTCAATCAGTGAATCGATTGACTGGTAGAAGTGACCCCGCTCCTGTTAAGGAACAATCGATATTTGCGAGAAACATGCGGGCAATAAATAAGGCTTCGATACGTATTGCCCGTTGGACAGTACCTCATGAAGGCTTCCCTTGTGTTCTTGGGTACTCAGGGCAAGAAGTTCGTTGCCATGACCGCGCCGGCCTTGAGGCAGCCTTTTCTGATCTATTGTCAGATCCTTGGGTTGGAGAACAACTTGGCGGTTTATTAGCCCTTGAAATGCAAGAGCCATTAACGGATGGGGACCTTGAAGAATTTTGACGTCATGGATGGCACGGGACATACGCAATAAGCGACTACAGATTCCTACACAGGTAAGCACCGGGCAAAGGCAATATCTCTCAATTGCACGGTGCTCCGGGTCAACTCTGATTCTTGATGATTTTGTGTATGGTACCAACAGCTAGACCATACTTCTGTCCTAACTGGCGAACGCTAGCCCCTGCTGCACTCTCCGTCCTGATACAGCAGGCTTGCTCTTCCGTATATGCGGCCTTACGGCCCAATTTCTTCCCTTCAGCCTTCACTCTGGCTAGCCCCGCCTGAGTGCGCTCGATGAGTAAGTCACGTTCGAACTGAGCCACAGCAGCAAGAACTTGAAGTTGGAGCTTCCCAGCCGGTGAAGTCAAGTCCACACCACCAAGGGCAAGGCAAACGACCTTGATGCCGTCTTTGTTCAAGTTGTCTACCGTAGACACCACGTCGATGGCATTACGGCCCAGACGGTCCAGTTTAGATACAACGAGAACGTCTCCAGCTTCCATCTTGTGCAGCATCGCCTTGAACTGCGGGCGTTCAAAAGCCGGTACTGAGCCCGAAATACTCTCAGTAAAAGTCCGGCCTGTTTGAATGTTGAACCCAGCTTTTTTCGCTTCCAGCACTTGGTTGTCGGTGTTCTGGTCCGTAGTGGAAACGCGGGCGTAGAAGAAAGTACGGCTCATGTTGTCTCTAGCTGTCCATATTGTTCATTAATTGTGTTCATTTTATGTTTATGTTCATTATCTGTAAAGCCTATTTTTGTGAACATCAAAAAGCCCCGCCCAATGCCGTTCGAAAAACGGTCGATTGTTGAACGGGGCTTAAGCCATCAGACGGCAGAAATCCTTCCCACCATGCGCTCTTTTGGCAGCAGAGCTACTTGATAGTCCACATCTACACACTGTGGGTCATTCCAGTAGGGAGACACCAGCACATATTTCACCAAGCGCTTAATCTCCTCCCCACCAATCAACAATGGGGGCTGCTCGATGCTCAGAATATTCCACCCTAAATCGCGTAGACGAAAAATATTGGATGACAAAGAACAGCATCTGCACATCTCGCGCAGATTGATAGATAACACACCACCGGGGGCATCCATTAAAGTACGCAGCACCGAAATGTCTTTTGATTTCGTTGGGTATGCATGCTGTGGAACTGCTTCAGTGATTTTCTCTTCAAACATTATTTAATTCCTTTGTATATATTTTTTGTAATCTTGTACCTCCGATGTTGGGTTTGCCGGACTTCACCTTTGTTTGCGTCTTAGCGCAGTAGCGAACTAAATGTTTGCTAGCATTTTCCAAACCTTCACGGGTTAACAAGTTGTGATTTCCGGATAGGAATGCAGGGAATTTGCAAAACTCATCCGGAGCCTTGATGATGCCCTTGGCTATAGCGGCCTGAAACACCATCGGAATGAACCCATAGCGCATTGAGTATTTGGCATCCCAGCAGAAAGCCAAATGCACATGCTCGCCTGAGTCCGAGAAGCAATCCCCTGCTTTTTTGTCTTTGACCTCGCGGACGTAAACAAACAGTGGCTTACCTCTTGATCTGTAAACAGGGACAACCTCCCCTGACGCGCTCAATCTCTTACCGTCCAGTACCTTGTTGTCCCGGAACTGCGAGTTGATAAAGTCCGTCAACTGACTAATCGTTGCCCCTGCACTATCATTTAACCAAACAGTAACAAGGCAGGCAGCGGGCTGCTGATACCGAGCCACCGCGTTACACAATAGGTTTTTGATCTTGTTTTCGTGCTGAGGGTTGCAATTCTTACCTCTGTACGTGTAATGCACACCCTGTAGCACTTCTATTGCCCCTTGGGCTGTTATTGTTTTTTTCATATTTATTTAGTTATACAGTCAAACTATGCGGATTCTCTTCGAGAACCACACTCATCCATTACCCCCATAAAGAAGCCGGAGCGATCCACAGTCGCCGCTAGACGCAACAAGGGCGTGGCGGAGTACCGCAAGACTATTTATGTCGATGGGATCGTGAACGTAGCTCGGTCCTTAGACTGAGGCTGTTCGGGGGGGGGGGGGAAGATCGATGCCACAAGATGAGCGGCAGAAAAATACGACTTCCGAAGGAAATCGGAGACGTCGCTTAACCAAGCGCTGTAGAAACTGTGCAAAAGGCGTTAAACCCTAGTTTCTCTGCTTGGGCGTCACCAAGTCGAAATAAGCTATAAGCCAGAACTGGTAAGGCTTTGGGCGCAACCATCCCGAAAAACGGGGCACAGTGAAATTGCTTAAAAAATAGGCAAATTCACTTGAATTACGCTGGTATTTGACTTGGTGATATTGGCCTGTGCCTTAGGAATGGTGATTCCCAGCATTACAGCGGCCATAGAGAGGATTTTGCGGTTTGGTTGATTCGGCCCTACATTTTCGTTAGACCGTGCATCCTGTACCGTTTGTGGGCCCTTCTAGGGGGCACGGCATTCAGCATAACCACAACATTGATCATACTATCACGGAATTGCTATTTTGTCAAGATATTTTGTTGACAAAATATGAAAAATGTGGATTTCACGGCACCGCCTTGAGACAAACTCCGCCAAGAACCAAGGATTACAAGACCCCGTAGTCCGCGAGTTGCTGAACAAGTTGCCTACCGAGAGTGGCGCAGTCCGGGGAAAAATGAAATATCAGTAGGGCCCGACCAGAACAGGCAAACAACTACCCGCTGGTGACACGTAGCTACCGTGTTAAGGCTCTTAGCCGTGAGCCGGACTAGCAGTAGGACCATTCCCGCGCAGCAGGGAGACAATCTCTTTAACGCCCCACATTAAGCGCCCATACAAGCGAATGGGCCGCAACGGACCACTGTCGTAACACGCCCATTTGCGAAGCGTCTGAGGCCTCCGATTCAAGAGCGTGGCGGCCTCTTCCGTACTAACAAAGTCCCGGCTTGCCGCAATAGCATCTAGGTTGGGGGTGAGTGAATTGGTATGGTGATATTTCTCCATAGAAGTCCTTATTATTTTTTTTCAGGGCGCGCAGAGATACACGCCAATCGTTAGTTACACAATGGGGTGCTCGTTGAGCAAATAGAGATATTTTTGCAATGCTTGGGGGTGTTGCTAGGCAACGGGAGTGGGCACAGCCATTAGGCTTCGCTGAAACCAGACTGTGCATGCCACAGGGGGCAGGTAGGAGTGTTAAGCATCAGAGGACGAAGAGCACAGTTGGTGTGCAGCTTGAGAGAAGCAGTCAACCTTGCAGAACACGGCCGGCAATCTAGCAGATCACGGATCTTGTGTCAAGAAAAAATCACCACGAACGCTAGGCTACCTACAGCACCTACCTAGGCAGCTACACAACCACTCGCAGGGCTGCCTTACCTGCATCAACCGTGGGCTGCTGTATCCCTGCTTGTTTCAGTATCCAACCCTCAATTCGGACATGCTCCTTCCGCAGCATATCTAGCGGGCGACGACGATAATGCTTCTCTGCAATGGCGCTGGGCTTGTGCCCTTGAATCTGGGCCACAACCCCAGTTGGGCACCCCACCCACTCGGCTAATGTACCAAACGAACGCCGGAGCCCATTCAGCGTCAGATGGGGCAAGTCAGCCGCAGCAACTGCTCGGCCATGCGGTTCATCAGGGGCTTCGATGTGACCACTTTTGGCTCTGAGGCTACTGAACACCCATTCGTTACGGCGTGGCAGACCAACAAGCAAGGTTGCGACATACGGCGTTAGTGGAACAATACGCTCACCATCCCACTTGTCCGCACTACGCAAACTGTTCCATTGGAAATCAACATCGCTCCAGCGCAGCTTGATTAGCTCTCCGGGACGGGCGCCAATAAGAAGTAGCGTTTGTAGATAGGCACTGAACATGGGGTTGAGTTTGCGGACGGCCTCGAACCATGGGGCTAGTTGTTCCCGTTGCAGGCAATCGTCTTTCGCATTGGCTTTGGCTACCTTTTGGCGCACTTTCTTGGCGGCGTGCGCCCCCTCGGGAACCAGTCCAATGTACTCGGGTTGCTCATCACACCAGTTAAGACAGGCCCGTAACATGCGGAAGGCTAGGGCTGTTACTGTCGGTCTGCTGGTGTTCTCTTGCTCTACCCATGCGGCAAGACGGTCAGGAGTCAGTTCTGATAGTCGCACGTCCAATAGTGCAGCAAGCGGGCCGGGGACGGTTACTTTCACCTTGGCTCGTACCCGTGGCTCGCCACCGCGATGCACAAGGCGTTCATGCGCCGCAAGATGCTTATCGCCCCATCTGCCGGTGTTGGCCTTGATGTAGTGCGACCATACATCGGCAAGGGTGATGTCTTTGCGGGCTTCTTCTGCCTGAAGGCGTTCGGCTTTGGCTTTGTCTTTCTTGGCCTCTTCGCGGGGGTCAATGCCGCGATCAATCATGCCGCGTAACTCCCGTGCTCGGACGCGGGCGTCTAGCTTGTCATCCGTTTTGGGGTTTACTTCCCAAGCCGGATACTCGCCAATTGTTATGCGAATAGTCTTGCCGTGAAGTTCGGCCTCAAAGATGAATGTCTTTCGCTGTTGTGAGGTGCAGCGAACCCCGAGGCCGGGAACGATGCTGTCACGTAGGAAGGTTTGGCTCTTGCCCGGAGGGCAGTTGAGCTTCTTAATGCTCTCGTCTTTGAGAGCCTTACGGACTTTATGGGCCATGCTATCCCTACACGCTCAATAGTTGTAGGGGTATTGTAGGGTTCTGAGTGGTATATCAGTCAACAACAAGCTAATCGTAAGCAACGAACAAACACGACAACTATATGTATATCAACAATTTTTCTTGTATTTATCCATCGGCATCAACGTGAAGTAATAATGAAAAGATGAGACTCATAATCCTTTGGTCGCGGGTTCGAGCCCCGCAGGGCCCACCAAAAGAAATCAAGGACTTACAGATCACTCTGTAAGTCCTTTTTCTTTGTTGCCCGCCACCGCACCACGCCGGTCAGCACTGGCCGGCGCCGCCGTCCGGGCAACCCCAGCCACGCGATGAACACGCCCCCTCCCCCGCGGCAGCCACTCGGTCGCAGTTCGATTATTTCCTGCAAGGCAACAATCCGTTTCGTCGATGCCTGTTTATCGCCGGCCAGTCCGGCCGCAGAATCGGGGTCATTCGCCAGCAATGGCGCCGCCGTTTAGCCGAGGAATGCCAATGCACAGCCAGTCACCCCACCAGCCCCCATCTTTGTCCGCGCAGCAGCCATCGGCACTGCGCCAGGATGCCGCCTCCGGTCTGCACTACCGCGTGCTGCAGGCCGACACCGCCGCCGCGCCGCAACTGTTGCTACTGCTGTTGCATGGCGTGGGCGGCAATGAGGGACAGCTGGCCGCGCTCGGGCAGCAACTGGATGCCCGGGTTCGGGTGGTGCTGGTCCAGGCGCCGCTGGTTTTCGGCCCCGGTCAATTCGGCTGGTTCCAGGTCAGCTTTGGCGCACAAGGGCCGTCGATCAATCCGGCGCAGGCGGAAGCCAGCCGCCAGCAGCTGCAGCGGCTGGTGGCCAGCCTGCAGGCGGAATGCGGGCTGGGCGCCGCGCAGACGGTCATCGCCGGCTTCAGCCAGGGCGGCATCATGAGCGCCGGGCTGGCGCTGACCTCATCGCAGCTGGTCGGCGGCTTCGGCCTGCTGTCCGGTCGCATCCTGCCGGAAATCGCACCGCTGCTGGCCGCGCCGCAGGACCTGGCGGCGCTGGCCGGCTTCATCTCGCACGGCGAGTTCGACGACAAGCTGCCGCTGGCGTGGGCAGAAAAAGCCGAACGCTGGCTGAACGAGCTGGGCGTACCGCACCAGCTGCAGCGTTACCCGGCCGGCCACCAGCTGACCGCGGCGATGGTGCAGGATTTCTGCCACTGGCTGGTCGCGCGCTGGCTGCACTGAGCCGTCTGCCGTCCGGTGCCATGCCGCCATCGCGGCATCGGCAGAAAAGATTCAGGCCACCGGCGCGATGCGTTGCCGGAACCACTGCTGCAGCCGCAGCGCCGCGGCCGCCGGCGCCTGTTCCGGCAGCAGCAGTACATAGCCGTAGCCACTATCCAGACAGCTGGCGAACGGCGCGATCGCCTGCCCGTTTTTCAGTTCTTCCGCCAGCAGGGTGACGTCGCCGAGGGTGACGCCGAAGCCCTGCAATGCCGCATTCATCGCCTGGTCGAGGGTGTCGAACACGGTGCCGGCCATCAGCGCCGGCTGCCGCTCGCCGTTGGCCTGCAGCCATTGCCGCCAGTCGCGGCGGTCGGCGGACGGGTGCAAGAGCGGATAGGCGGCCAGCGCCGCCGGACTGTCCAGCTTGCGGCCAACCTGTGCCAGCAAGGACGGCGCCAGCACCGGCGTCAGCCGCTCGGCGAACAGCACCACGCCGCGCTCGCCGGCGGCCGCCAGCGGCCGGTAGACGATGGCCAGATCGTAGTTCTCGCGGGCAAAGTCGATGTCGTGGGCGTGCACACCGCTGAGCTGCACGCTGATCTCCGGCGCATCGTCGGCAAAAGCGCGCAACTGCTGCAATAACCAGCGCGCGATGCAGCTGGGCGCCTTCAGCCGCAACGGTGCGCTGGCCGCCGCCGCCTCCGCCACCCCCTTGTCGAGCAGGCCCAGCGCCTGCTGCACGTAACCGAGCAGGCACTCGCCCTGCACCGACAGCTTCAGACTGCGCGCGTAGCGGTGGAACAGCGGGTAACCGAGGTGCGCCTCCAGCTGCGCCATCTGCTTGCTCACCGCGCCCTGGGTCAGGCACAGCTCGTCGGCGGCGCGGGTGAAGCTCTGGTGACGGGCAGCGGCCTCGAACAACGACAAGGCGTACAGCGGCAGATTGCGGCGCGACATCGCGGCCTCCATGACTGAAAAATTCTCAGCCATAACATGCCGATAAATCGTTTGTCGCACAAGGGGCAGTGGCGTTCAATGGACGCCAGATACCACAACCGGCCCCCACAGATCATGCACAACTCCGTCACCGTCCCCTCCAAGCTGCCGCACGTCGGCACCACCATCTTCACCGTGATCGGCCAGCTGGCCGCCAAACACCAGGCCATCAACCTGTCGCAGGGCGCGCCCAACTTCCCGTGCAGCGCCGAGCTGGTGCGTTATGCGCACGAGGCGATGCAGGCCGGCCACAACCAGTACGCACCGATGAGCGGGCTGCCGCTGCTGCGCGAGGCGATCGCCGCCAAGGTCGAGACGCTGTACGGCCAGCGCTACGACGTCGACGATGAGGTGACGGTGATGGCCAGCGCCAGCGAGGCGCTGTTCTCCAGCATCGCCGCGCTGGTGCATCCCGGCGACGAGGTGATCGTGTTCGAACCGGCGTTCGACAGCTACATCCCGATGATCGAGCTGCAGGGCGCCACCCCGGTGGTGATCAAGCTGGCGGCACCCGAGTTCGCCATCCCGTGGGACGAGGTCGCCGCCCGCATCACGCCGCGCACGCGCATGATCCTGCTCAACACCCCGCACAACCCGACCGGCACCGTGCTGTCTGACACCGACATCGCCCGGCTGGAGGCGCTCACCGAGGGCAGCAACATCATCATCCTCTCCGACGAGGTGTACGAGCACGTGGTGTTCGACGGCGCGCTGCACCACAGCATGAGCCGCCACCCCAGGTTGGCCGCACGTTCGGTGGTGGTGACCTCGTTTGGCAAGACCTTCCACGTCACCGGCTGGCGCGTCGGCTACTGCCTGGCGCCCAGGGTGCTGATGGACGAGATCCGCAAGGTGCACCAGTTCGCGATGTTCGCCGCCGACACCCCGATGCAGTACGCGCTGGCGCGGCTGATGGCGGAGCCGGCGCACTACCTCGGCCTGTCTGACTTCTATCAGCACAAGCGCGACCTGCTGAGCCGGGCGCTGGCGGATTCGCCGCTCAAGCTGATCCCGAGCCAGGGCAGCTTCTTCATGCTGGCCAGCTTCGGCCACCTGTCGGACGACAGCGACAGCGACTTCGTGCAGCGCCTGATCGTCGAGCACGGCGTGGCCACCATTCCGGTGTCGGCGTTCTACCGCGACGGCACCGACCAGCGCGTAATCCGCCTGTCCTTCGCCAAGGACGACGTCACCCTGCTCGCCGGCGCCGAGCGCCTGTGCCGGATCGGAGGCTGAGCATGGCGATGCAGACACTGACCGCCGCCGCCATCCAGATGGTGTCCGGCGACGACCTTGCGGCCAACCTTGAACGGGCCGAGGCGCTGCTGGCCGACGCCGCGGCGCAGGGCGCGCAGTTCGTCGCGCTGCCGGAGTACTTCTACCTGATGCCGGCCGACGAGCGCGCACGGCTGGCGCTGGCCGAGCCGTTCGGCGCCGGTCCGCTGCAGCAAAGGTTGGCCGCCGCCGCCGCCCACCACGGCGTCTGGCTGCTGGCCGGCACCCTGCCGCTGGCGGGCACGCAGCCGGGGCGCTTCTGCAACAGCAGCCTGCTGTTCAATCCGCAGGGGCAGTGCGCGGCGCGCTACGACAAGACCCATTTGTTCGGCTTCGACGACGGCCGCGAACGCTACGCCGAGGCCGACACCATGCAGGCCGGCGACAGCGTCGTCAGCGCCGCCACGCCGTGGGGGCCGACGCGACTGTCGGTGTGCTACGACCTGCGCTTCCCCGAGCTGTACCGCCAGGCGCCGGCCCCGGTGCTGATCACCGCGCCGGCGGCGTTCACCCACACCACCGGCCTCGCGCACTGGGAACTACTGCTGCGCGCCCGCGCGGTGGAAAACCTCGCCTTCGTGGTGGCGCCCGGCCAGGGCGGCGTCCACCCCGGCGGCAAACGCACCTTCGGCCACAGCATGATCGTCGACCCGTGGGGGCAGGTACTGGCCTGCCACGCCGAGGGCGAGGGCGAGGGCATCGCGCTGGCGACACTCGATTTCACCGGGCAACAGACCTGGCGCAGCCGCCTGCCGGCGCTGCAACACCGTCGTTTCATTGGCTAAAGCATCAACTACAAAGTGTCTCAAGGAGAAAACATGAAACTCAAGCACCTGATCCTGACTGCCAGCCTGCTGGCCCCGTTCGCCAGCCACGCCGCCGAGCCGCTGCGCATCGCCACCGACGCCACCTACCCGCCGTTCGAGTATGTCGACGCCAGCGGCAAGGTCGCCGGCTTCGAGGTCGACTTCGCCTACGCGCTGTGCAAGGCGATGGCCACGCCGTGCGAGGTGGTCAACCAGCCGTGGGACGGGCTGATTCCCGGCCTGCAGGCGAAGAAGTACGACGCGATCATGTCGTCGATGAACATCACCGACAAGCGCCGCCAGGTGGTGGACTTCAGCAAGGTGTACTACCTGATGCAGAACCGCTTTGTCGCACGCAAGGGCACACAGCTGACAGCCGATCTCAAGGACAAGGTGATCGCGGTGCAGACCGGCACGCCACAGGACAGCTACGTGACCCAGTACTTCAAGGCCGCCAGCGTGAAACGCTATGTCAACGCGCAGGACCCGATGCTGGAGCTGACTTCCGGCCGCGCCGACTTCACCTTCGGCAACACCGTGCAGCTGCAGAAGGGCTTCCTCGATACCGCGGCGGGCAAGGCGTTTGCCTTTACCGGGCCGGTATTCGACGGCCGCAAGGACAAGATCCTCGGCGAAGGCGTGGCGGTGGCGCTGCGCAAGCAGGACGGCGAGCTGAAACAGCGCCTCAACAAGGCCATCGACCAGGTGAAGGCCAGCGGCGAATACGCGGCGCTGCTGAAGAAGCACCAGCTGGACGGCCTGCTGGAAGACTAAGCCGCCCCGCCTGCCCCCCCGACAACACCGGCCGCGCGCCGGTGTTTTGCCGTCTGCGGCCAACCTTGGTCCTGCCCTTCTCCGTGCGGCGCAGCATGAATTTCTCTCATGCACCGATCGCCATAAATCATTTGTTCCACAGCCGCCAGATCATTAGCCTGACTTCAACGGCACCGGCACCGCCGCCAACACCAAACCAAGAAACAATCGGAGATCACCATGAACTGCAACAAAGTCCTCGCGCTGTCCCTGTTGTGCTCCCTGCCGCTGCTGGCCAATGCCCAGACCGTGCGCATCGTTACCGACGTCAGCTACCCGCCGTTCTCCAAGGTCAACCCGGACGGCAGCATCGTCGGCTTCGATCCGGACATCGCCCGTGCCATCTGCACCGAGGCCAAGCTGCAGTGCGAAGTCAGCACCATGGACTTCGACGGCATCATCCCGGCGGTGCAAGCCAAGAAGTACGACCTGGCCATCGCCTCGATGAACATCACCCCGGAGCGCGCCAAGGCGGTCGACTTCAGCGACATGTACTTCAACATCCCCGGCCGCCTGATCGCCAAGTCCGGCACCAAGATCGACGACAAGTGGTTCAAGGGCAAGACCATCGGCGTGCTGCGTACCTCGGTACAGCGCGAGGAAGCCACCGCCAAGTGGGTACCGAAGGGCGTCAAGCTGAAGCTGTACGGCAAGGTCACCGACAGCTTTCTTGACCTCAGCAACCAGCGCCTGGACGCGGTCTACCTCGACGCCAACGTCGGCGACGAGGACTTCCTGAAGAAGCCGATGGGCAAGGGCTATTCCTTCGTCGGCCCGGTGTACAACGATCCGAAGTACTACATGGGCTCCGGCATCGCGGTGCAGAAGGGCAACAAGGAGCTGCTGGCCAAGGTGAACACCGCGCTGAAGAAGATCATCGACAACGGCACCTACAAGCAGGTGCAGAACAAGTACTTCAGCTACGACATCTACCCGTTCAAGTAAGAGCGTGTTCACGATCTGGCGCGCTCACGCGAGACAAGGCGAAAACGGCTGAGGAAGCGGCATTTATCCAGACATAAACCGCATGCCGAAGTCGTACTCACCGCGTAGCGTTTCACGAAGCGCAGCAGATCGTGATGATTTTTACTGAACCGACCGCCGGGGCGCCCTGCCCCGGCACGAAAGACCCGCCATGACCCGCACCGCCTACGCCGAAATCAACCTCCCCGCCCTGCGCCACAACTACGCCATCGCCAGGCAGCAGCTGCCCGGCACCCGGGTGTGGGCGGTGGTGAAATCCAACGGCTACGGCCACGGCCTGCTGCGCGTGGCACAGGCGCTGCCCGATGCCGACGGCTTTGCGCTGATCAACCTCGACGACGCCATCGCGCTGCGCCACGCCGGCATCCACGCGCCTATCCTGCTGCTGGAAGGCGCCATCGAGGCGCGCGAGCTGGACGAGGCGCACGCCTGGCAGCTGGACGTGGTGCTGCGCTCCGAGCACCAGCTGCAGTGGCTGCGTGCCTGCGGCCTGCCGCTGCGGGTGTGGGTCAAGGTCAATACCGGCATGAACCGCTTCGGCTTCGTGCCGGAGCGCGCCATCGAGGTGGTGCAGCAATTGCAGCAGGACGGCGTCTGCGAGGTGGCCGGGCTGATGACGCACTTCGCCTGCGCCGACGATCTGGCGATCCGGCTGGATGCCCCGTGGCAGCGCTTCATGCAGGTGGTCACCACCACCGGGCTGCCGTTTACCGCGGCCAACAGTGCCGCCACCCTGCGCGCGCCGCTGACCCACGGTGCCGCGGTGCGCCTGGGCGGCCTGCTGTACAACAACAACCCGTTCTACCCCGACACCAGCCTGTGGCCGGCCGGCATCCTGCCGGCGATGCGCTTTGCCGCGCGCATCGTGCACATCGGCGAGCTGGCCGCCGGCGACAGCATCGGCTACGGCGCCGCGTTCACCGCCGAGAAGCCGATGCGCATCGGCATCGTCGGCGCCGGCTACGGCGACGGCTACCCGCGCGCGGCACCCAGCGGCACCCCGGTGCTGGTGAACGGCCAGCGCGTGCCGCTGGTTGGCCGCGTGGCGATGAACGTGCTAGCGATCGACCTGTCCGCGCAGCCGCAGGTGGGCATCGGCGACGAGGTGACGCTGTGGGGCGACCCGGCGCTGAGCTGCGACGAGATCGCCTGGCGCTGCGGCACCATCAGCGAAGAATTGCAGTGCGCATTGACGAGCCGGCTGCCGATACGGCAGATTGTGGCGGATAGCCACCCGCGTCCGCTGCCCGATGACCAAACTGCCCCCGCTCAATGCCTTGCGTATCTTTGAGGCGGTTGCCCGCCTGCAAAGCTTCACCAAAGCCGCCGACACGCTGTACCTGACGCAAAGCGCGGTCAGCCACCAGGTGCGCAACCTGGAAGAACACTTCGGCTTTCCGCTGCTGGTGCGCAGCCAGCGCGGCATCACGCTGACGCCGGAGGGCGCCACGCTGCAGCACGGCCTGCACGAGGCGATCCAGAAAATCAGCGAAACCTGCGAACAACTCAACCAGCGCCAGCACAGCATCCGCATCAAGTCACCGCCGTCGATCGCGGTGCGCTGGCTGGTGCCGCAGCTGCAGCATTTCAAGGAACAGTTTCCCGACCTCGACATCAGCGTCAGCACGGTGTGGGAAGAAAAGCCCGCCTTCGACTGGGGGCTGTTCGACATGGCGATCCAGTACGGCGACGGCAACTGGCCGGGGGTCAGCGTGCAGCTACTGCACCAGGAAGTCTTGACCCCGGTGGCGGCGCCGTCGCTGCTGGGCGGCGCGCTGACACTGGCCGAGGACGCGCTGGCGCAGTATCCGCTGATCCACACCAGCCGCGACCGTCACGACTGGCAGCTGTGGCTGGCGGCACCGTGGCCGAAGGGGCAGAAGGAATTGCTGTTCGACGCCGACGTGATGGGCATCGAGGCGGCGCGGCACGGGCTGGGCATCGCTCTGGTCGATCCGCTGATCGTGCAGGACGCGCTGCGCGACGGCAGCCTGGTCACTCCCTGCCCGCGCAGCGTGCACAGCGGCAAGGGCTACTACCTGGTGCTGCCGCCGCACGACCGCCACCTGCGCCGCGTGCAGCCACTGGTGCAGTGGCTGCAGCAGGCGATCTGACTCGGCGCTGTTCTGCCGTGCTTTGTTGATACCTGTTAAATAGCATCCAGGAATGCGCGTTCAGCACCGCTAAACGCCGCTTCCCCCGGCCGTTTTCGCGGGTCCCGCGCTAGCCCGCGAGACCGCACACACGCGCTATAACTCAGGCCGCCGCGCCGTCGAACGCCCAGGCATCCATCGCCAGCGCCCCCAGCTCGATGCCGCGGTGCAGGCTGCGGCCAACCTTGCCCTTGGCCGCGCCAAGGGCAAAGAACAGCGGCAGCAGGTGTTCGTCGCTGGGGTGGTTCTGCTTGGCAAACGGCACCCGCGCCTCCCAGTCCAGCAAGGCCTCGATATCGTTGTCCAGCAGGCGCTGCGCCATCCAGTCGGCAAACGCCTTCGCCCACGGCTGCTCCGGGCCGCCGGCGCGCGACAGCTCGTACAGGTTGTGCGTCATGCTGCCGGAGCCGATGATCAGCACCCCCTGCTCGGCCAGTTGCGCCAGCGCCAGCCCCAGCTGGTAGTGCGCGCGCGCGTCCTGTCGCGGCAGGGTACTGATGGTGATCACCGGGATGTCGGCCTGCGGATACATCGCCAGCAGCGGCACCCACGCGCCGTGATCCAGCCCCTCGGCGCCGTCGTGACGGGCATCGATGCCCGCCTCCGCCAGCAGCGCCATCGCCTCGGCCAGCACCTTGTCGTCGCCCGCCGCCGGATACTGCAATTTGTACAGCTCGCGCGGGAAGCCGCCGAAGTCGTGCACCGTGCCCCAGCGCGGGCTGCTGCCCAGCAGCGGCTGCAGCGCGAGGTAGTGCGCCGACATCATCAGGATGGCGCGTGGCCGCGGCAGGCTGTCGGCGTGAGCACGCCATACCGCCGGTGCCGGCGAGCCGTTGATCAGCACATCCGGACCGCCATGGGACAGAAACAAGGGAGCGAAGAACATGGTGCGTTACCTGTAGCAAGGGCGGCGCCACACTGGCACCGCCATCGGGATCATTTATTTAGATGCTGAATCAGCCTTTCTTGTAGCCGACCGGCTTCAGCGCCGCGGCACCGTCACCGAGCAGTACCTGCACGACGGCCGCCATCACCAGGAAGGCCGGATATTCCCAGCCACCGCCCTGATTGCTGAACACCCAGCCGTTGCCGCCGTGGCCGAGCACGCCGGCGCCGATCAACAGTGGAATCAGGGCCAGCGCCACCGGACGGGTGGCCACCCCCAGCAGCAGCAGCACGCCGCCACCCAGCTCGGCGGCGATGGTGAGGTAGGCGAAGATCGCCGGCAGCCCCAGCGAAGTGAAATAGCCGACGGTGCCGGCCGGGGTGAACACGAACAGTTTCAGCGCGCCGTGCGCAACGAACATCAGGCCCAGTGCCAGACGCAGGATCAGGGCGGCGTAAGGAGCGGTACGTTGGTCGATCATGATGGTTTCCTTCGGGTGGGTGGCGCCACGCGCTGTGGCGATGACTGCATTAAACACCTTGCCAGAGCGCGAATAAACGGCTATTCATGCAATGAATTGATAACTATAAAGAAACAATCATGGACAAGCTGGTGGCCTTACGGGTGTTTCACAGCATTCACGACAGTGGCAGCTTCGTCGCCGCGGCGGCGCGGCTGGAGATGTCCACCGCCATGGTCAGCAAATACCTCGGCGCGCTGGAACAGGAGCTGGGCACCCGCCTGATCCAGCGCACCACGCGGCGGCTGGCGTTCACCGAAGCCGGGCTGGACTACGCACGACGCACCGCGCTGGTGTTGGCGCAGCTGGAAGAGGCCGACGCCGCCGCGATGCAGCAGAGCGTGGAGGCGCGCGGCACGCTGCGACTGGCGGCGCCACTGTCCTTCGGCATGCGCTACCTCGGCGAGTGGCTGGCCGAGCTGCGCTGCCGCCATCCGCTGCTGCAGGTGGAGCTGGAGCTGTCCGACCGCCAGGTCGATCTGGTGGAGGACGGCTTCGACCTCGCGCTGCGCATCAGCACCCAGCCGCTGGGCGGCGGCCTGATCGCGCGACCGCTGGGGCGCATCGACATGCTGCTGTGTGCGGCCCCCTCCTACCTTGCGGCCAACCCTGCACCGCAAACGCCGGCCGACCTCGCCCGCCACAGCTGCCTGCGCTACCAGCAGGGCAACCAGCCGCAGGTGTGGCGCTTCTGGCACGGCGACGAGGAAATCGCGGTAGCGGTGGACGGCCCGCTGCAGAGCAACAACGGCGACGTGCTGGTCAGCGCCGCAGTGGCCGGCATGGGCATCCTGCACCAGCCGCGCTTCCTGCTGGAAGACGCACTGCAGCGCGGCCAGCTGCAACCGCTGCTCGCCGACTATCGCACCCGCAGCGCCGAGGTGTACGTGGTGTACCCGGCGCGGCGCTACCTGCCGATGAAGGTGCGGGTGCTGATCGAGCTGCTGCAGGACATGCTGGCGCGACTGGCGCCGGCCGCGCGCTGACACGCTGCGCCGGCGCGCCGTTTGCTTTACCCTTGGCCGCAACCGCACCGCCCGACGGCTGCGCGCGCGCAAAAGCCGGCATTTGTTGCCAGAATAGAAAGAAACCCGAGGAGCCGACATGAAACCACACGCCCTGCTGGCCACTCTGGCCGCCCTGGTGCTGCTGCCGGCGCAGGCCGCCGACATGAACAAAGTGCTGCGCGTGGCGCTAAACGCGCCGGAAACCGGCTTCGATCCGGCCAAGGTCTCCGACCTGTACTCCAGCACCGTCACCGAGAACATCTTCGACCCGCTGGTCACCTACGACTACCTGGCGCGGCCGGCGAAGCTGATTCCCAATACCGTCAGCGCGCTGCCCACCATCTCCGCCGACGGCAAGGTGTACACCTTCCGCCTCAAGCCCGGCATCCATTTCGCCGCCGATCCGGCATTCAAGGGCAAGAAGCGCGAACTGACCGCCGCCGACTACGCCTACAGCATCAAGCGCCACCTCGACCCCAGCATCCACTCGCCGTGGAGCTTTCTGGTCGACGGCCGCTTTGTCGGCGGCAACGAACTGGTGAAGGCCGCCGGCAAGGGCGCGCTGAATTACGACGCGCCGCTGGAAGGCATCAAGGTGCTCGACCGCTACACGCTGCAGCTGACGCTGACCGCCACCAATTTCAATTACCTGCCGATCCTGGCGATGCCGGCGTTCGGCGCGGTGGCACGCGAGGTGATCGAGGCCAACCGCGACAACACCAACGCCCACCCGGTCGGCACCGGCCCCTACCTGCTGAAGGAGTGGAAGCCTGGCAGCCGCATCGTGCTGGAGGCCAACCCGGGCTTTCGCAAGCTTGTATTCAACGCGACGCCGGGCAACGACCCGGTGGACAAGGCCGTGGTGCAGGCGCTGCAGGGCAAGACCCTGCCGCAGGTTGGCCGCATCGAGATCTCCGTCATCGAGGAAGAACAGCCGTTGTGGCTGTCCTTCCTCAACCGCCAGCTGGACGTCAGCGGCATCCCGCAGGCCGCACTGCAAAGCGCGCTGGTGATCGACCCGAAAAACCCGCTCAAGGTGCGGCTGGCCGAGCAGTACGCGCGGCAGGGCATCCAGCTGCAGCGCCAGCTGCTGCCGGAGGTCACCTTCCACTTCTTCAACATGCAGGACCCGGTGGTCGGCGGCGACAGCAAGGACAAGATCGCGCTGCGTCGTGCCATCGCGATGTCGTTCCCGGTCAGCGAGGCCATCGCCAGCATCCGCCGCGGCCAGGCGGTGCCGATGAACTACATCGTGCCGCCAGGGGTGGCCGGCCACAACCCGGCCTTCCGTGGCGCGCCGAAGTACGATCCGGCGGCGGCCAACGCGCTGCTCGACCGCTTCGGCTATCGCGTGGGCGCAGATGGCTACCGCACGCGGCCGGACGGCAAGCCGTTGGCGATCGAACTGGCCTGCGGCACCAGCAGCACCGACAAGCAGTGGAACGAATACTGGCAGAAGACCTTCGATACGCTGAAGATCCGCCTCGGCTTCCGGCAGGGCAAGTGGAACGAGCTGTCCAAGGCCAACCACCAGGGCAAGCTGCAGATGTGGGGCATGGCCTGGGGCGCCGACTACCCGGACGGCGAGAACTTCATGCAGCTGCTGTACGGCAGGAATGCCGGCGACTCCAACGCCGCCGACTTCAAGAACGCCGACTACGACCGCCTGTTCGAAGCGTCGCTGAAACTGCCGCACGGCGCAGAGCGCAGCCAGCTGTACGACGCGATGAACAAGATCGTGGTGGCGCAGCAGCCGTGGATCTTTGGCGACATCCGCATGCGCAGCACGCTGGCGCACTCGTACGTGAAGGGACTGAAGCTGCACCCGCTGCTTAACACCAGCTGGCGCTACCTGGACCTGCAGAAATGAGCGGCCGCGCGGCCGGAGGATAAATCATGCTGGCTTATATCGTCCGCCGCGTGTGGCAGATGGTGCCGACGCTGTTCGGCGTGATGCTGCTGCTGTTCGTGCTGTTCAACTGGGTGGGCGGTGATCCGTCCTACATCCTCGCCGGCAAGAACCTCAGTGCGGAGGCGCTGGCCGGCATCCGCCAGCAGCTGGGGCTGGACCTGCCGCTGCCGCAGCAATTCCTGATCTTCGTGCGCCAGGTGCTGACGCTGGACTTCGGCACCTCGTGGTCGACGCAGCAGCCGGTGTCGGCGCTGCTGCACAGCCGCATCGGGCCGTCGCTGCTGCTCACCGGCAGCATCCTGCTGCTGGGCACCGTGCTGGCGATCGGCATCGCCGCGCTGGTCGCCTACCTGCGCGGCAGCGTCACCGACCGGCTGGTAACGCTGATCGCCACCTGCGCGATGTCGGTCAGCGCGCTGGTGTACATCATCGCCGGCCAGTACTGGCTGGCGTTCAAGGGCGGCTGGTTCCCGATCATGGGCTGGAGCGACAGCACGCTCGACAACCTGCTGCACTACCTGCCGCTGCCGCTGCTGCTGGGGGTGATCGTCGGCCTGGCGCCGGACATCCGCTTCTACCGCAGCTGCTTTGTCGAGGAACTGGGCCACGACTACGTGCGCACCGCGCGCGCCAAGGGCCTGTCCGAACCGGTGATCATGCTCAAGCACGTGCTGCGCAACGCGATGATTCCGGTGGTGACCTCGCTGATGATGTCGCTGCCCTACCTGATGATGGGCGCCATGCTGCTGGAGACCTTCTTCGGCATCCCCGGCATGGGCAAGGAAGTGGTGATGGCGGTGGAACGCAGCGATTTTCCGGTGATCAAGGCGATCACCATCTACATCGCGCTGGCCACCATGCTGTTCAACCTGCTGACCGACATCGTTTACAAGCTGATCGACCCGCGCGTGCAACTACACTGACACCATGCCCCACACCTCAACCACGCCGCCTGCGGCCCAGCACCACCACAACAGCCTGACGCGCATCGGCTGGCGCCGCCTGCGCCGCGACCGCATCGGCTTTGCCGCGTTGTGCATCGTCGGTGCCTACCTGCTGCTGGCACTGGCCGCCTGGAGCGGCCTCGTCGCCAGCCACTGGCAGGACGAAGTCGCCCATCCCTACGCGCCGCCGACGCTGTTCGCCGGCACCGCGCCGCACCACCTCGAACTGGATGCCGCCGACATCGACGCCGCCGACCGACGCGCCACCAGCGCCGCCGCGCTGGACAGCAGCGGTGCCACCGGCCTGTCCGCCGACGAGGACCCGCTGGCGGCCGATCTCGCCGCCGCCCAGCAGCAGTCCGCGCAGTACCGCAGCACCGGGCAGGCCCGCGCCGACAGTCTGCCGCTGGGCGCCGACCAGCGCGGCCGCGACGTACTGCAAAAGCTGCTGCAGGGCAGTGCCACTTCGCTGCAGGTCGGTATCACCGGCGCGCTGCTGGCACTCGCCATCGGCACCGTGCTCGGCGCGCTGTCCGGCTACTTCGGCGGCCTGCTCGATGACCTGCTGATGTGGGGCTACAGCGTGTTCACCTCGGTGCCGGACATGCTGCTGCTGCTGGCGTTTGCCGCGGTCAGCGGCCGCGGCATCGGCACCGTGGTGCTGGTGATGGCGTTCACCAGCTGGACCGGCACCTTCCGCCTAATGCGCGCAGAGTTCCTCAAGCACAAGGGCCGCGAGTACGTGCGCGCCGCCGACGCCATCGGCGCCGGCCACGGCCGCCGCATGTTCCACCACATCCTGCCCAACGTCGGCCACCTGCTGCTGGTGCAGTTTTCCATGCTCACCGTGGCACTGATCAAGTACGAGGCGATCCTGTCCTTCCTCGGCTTCGGCGTCGGCGTCACCCAGGTCAGCTGGGGCGCGATGCTGGCCGAGGCGCCAGCCGAGCTGCTGCAGGGCTACTGGTGGCAGATGCTCGCCGTCACCCTGTGCATGTCGCTACTGGTCACCGCGTTCTCGCTGCTGGCCGACAGCCTGCGCGACGCGCTTGATCCAAAAGTGAAATAGCCCCGACAGTGAAACAGGCACCCAACGTGAAATCGCTCCCGAAGGTGACATCGTGAACCCCACCCCGCCCCTGCTCAGCGTGCGCAAGCTGCGCGTCAGCTTCCGCGACGAACACGGCCACGGCGCCGAAGCGGTGAAAGGCATCAGCTTCGACATCCCCGCCGGCAAGACCGTGGCGCTGGTCGGCGAATCCGGCTCCGGCAAGTCGGTGACCGCGATGGCAATCACCCGGCTGCTGCCGGAACACGGCTGCCACATCGCCGCCGACAGCGAGATCCTGTTCGACGGCCGCAACCTGCTCACCGCCAGTCGCCGCGAGCTGCGCCGCCTGCGTGGCGGCGACATCGCCATGGTGTTCCAGGAGCCGATGAGCTCGCTCAACCCGGTGTACAGCGTCGGCGAGCAGATCATCGAGACGCTGATGCTGCACACCAGGGTTGGCCGCAAGGCGGCGCACCAGCGCGCGGTGGCGCTGCTGAAGGAAGTCGGCCTGCCGACGCCGGACCGCAAGATGAGCAGCTACCCGCACCAGCTGTCCGGCGGCCAGCAGCAGCGGGTGATGATCGCGATGGCCATCGCCTGCGAGCCGAAGCTGCTGATCGCCGACGAGCCGACCACCGCGCTGGACGTCACCATCCAGCAGCAGATCCTGCAGCTGCTGGCCGGGCTGCAGAAAAAGCACGGCATGGCGGTGCTGTTCATCAGCCACGATCTGGCGCTGGTCGGCCAGTTCGCCGACGAGGTGGTGGTGATGCACCACGGCAACATCCACGAACACGCGCCGGTGCAACAGATCTTCGAGGCGCCGCAGGACGCCTACACCAAGGCGCTGCTGCGCTGCCGTCCGCACCTGGCACAGCGCCCGGCGCGGCTGCCGGTGATCAAGGACTTCCTCGGCGACAGCTGCTACTTCGAGCCGCCGCAACGCCAGCGCGGCTACCAGGCGGACGACCGGGTGATCCTCGAGGTGCAGGGCCTCTGCGTCGACTACCACAGCCGCCACGGCTGGTTTGGCGGCCACGAATGCCACCGCGCGGTGGACGGGGTGTCGTTCACGCTGATGCGCGGTCGCACGCTGGGCATCGTCGGCGAGTCCGGCAGCGGCAAGAGCACGCTGGGGCTGGCGCTGATGCGGCTGCAGCAGGCCAGCGCCGGGCGGGTGCTGTTCGAGGACGAAGACATGCTGGCGCTGACGCCGCGCCAGCTGCGCGACTACAAGCGCCGTATCCAGATCGTGTTCCAGAATCCGTACGCCTCGCTCAACCCGCGCTTCTCCGTGGCGCAGATCCTGACCGAGCCGATGCTGCTGCACGGCATCGGCTGCGATGCGGCGGAGCGGCTACAGCTGGCCGGCGACTGGCTGGAACACGTCGGGCTGCCGCGCAAGGCGCTGGCCAAGTATCCGCACGAATTTTCCGGCGGCCAGCGCCAGCGCATCGCCATCGCCCGCTGCCTGACCATGCACCCGGAAATCCTGATCTGTGACGAATCGGTATCGGCACTGGATGTGTCGGTACAGGCGCAGGTGCTCAACCTGCTGCAGTCGCTACAGGACGAGCTGGGGCTGTCCTACCTGTTCATCTCGCACGATCTGGCGGTGGTGAAGCACCTGTCCGACCAGGTGCTGGTGATGCAGCAGGGCCGCTGCGTGGAGCTGGCCGACGCCGACACCCTGTACGCCGCGCCGCAGCACCCGTATACCCGCCAGCTGCTGGACGCCATTCCGCAAGGTTGGCCGCACTGCATCAAGCCGCGGGTGGCGTGAGCAGGCGCTGCAACACCCACGCCGCGGCGGCGCCCAGCGGCCGCGGCCGCGCCCACACCGCATCAATGCGCTGCCGTCGCGGCCAGCCGGCCACCGGCAGAGCGTGCAGGCCGGCGCCGTAGCGCGCCACCAGCCAGTCCGGCAGCTCTGCCCAGCCGAAGCCGTGCAGCGCCATTTCCATCAGCAACAGGTAACTGGGCGCCGACCAGCACAGGCCGCCATTGTCCGTCACCGGGCTATCCTGATAGGTCTTCAGCCGCAGTTCGCGATGCTGGCGCAATGCCGCCGCCGTCACCGTATCCTGCCGCGCCAGCGCATGGCCGGCCGCGACATACAGCGCGGTGTCGGCCGGACGCGGCAGGCTGCAGCTGGCGATGTCGGCCGGATAGCCGGCCAGCGCGGTGAGCAGGCCCAGCTGCGCACGGCCGCTCTGCAGCAGCGCCAGCACGTCCTCCTGCTCGCCGACCAGGCACTCCAGTTCCAGCGTCGGAAAGCGCTCGGCAAACTCGGACAGCATCGCCTCGAAATCGCCGGTGTGGAAGGTGTCCGACAGCACCAGTGTCAGCCGCGGCTCCAGCCCGCCGGCCAGCAGCTGCGCTTCCAGCTGCAGACTGTCCTGCGCCGCCAGCGTCTGCCGCGCCGCCGGCAGCAGGCGCTGGCCGGCGGCGGTGAGCTGCGGCTGGCGCCCGACTCGCTCGAACAGCGTGACGCCGAGGTCGATCTCCAGGTTGGCGATGGTCTCGCTGATGGTGGACTGGCGCTTGCCCAGCCGCCGCGCCGCCGCCGAGAACGAGCCCAGCTCCGCGGCCAGCACGAACGCGGCAATCGCGTCGGCAGAGATGAACATATCGGTTTCTCCGATGGATGCTAGCTGTTATCAGGCAGAAAAACCTATCACACTGGCCGTCAATCCGATAGCACAAGAAAGGTTGGCCGCAATGATGACCCCCGACAAGACACTGCGTGAACGGCTGCTGCATGCCGTGCTGTACGAGGTGTGCGCGATGGCGCTGCTGGTGCCGCTGGGCAGCTGGCTGCTGGATGCCGGCCTCGGCCACGTCGGCGTGCTGGCGCTGCTGATGTCCAGCATCGCGATGAGCTGGAACATGCTGTTCAATGCGCTGTTCGAACGGCTGGAGCGGCGCGCCGGCTGGCAGCGCACACCACTGGTGCGCAGCCTGCACGCCATCGCCTTCGAGGGCGGGCTGGTGTTCCTGTGCGTGCCGGTGGCGGCGTGGTGGATGGCGATCAGCTACTGGCAGGCGTTTTTGCTCGATGTCGGCATCCTGCTGTTCTTCCTGCCCTATACCTATGTTTTCAACTGGTGCTACGACCACGCCCGCGCGCGGCTGCTGGCGCGGCGGCTGAGTCCGCAGGGCTGAAAATGCGCACTCTGTATCACGCGCTTTTCGCCACAATGCGGCCAACCTTGATCTCGTTTATCGTCGGAGATAAGCACTACGGGCCAACTTGTCATGTGGAATTCCGCTTGGCCCAAAGATCAGGTTCTAACAACGCGGACATCGTGTTGCCACCCTTTCAGCTCGCACCATTGATTTGCAAAAGCCACCACGTCTTCAAGACGGTCATCAATATGCGCCGTGGTGATACAGAAAGCCTCAGTATTTTCGCGCACCTCCAGCTTCACACACAGCCAATCCACCCCATCTTCCCAACTCCCCGCGTAAGGACCGACAACAGATAACAGGTCAGGCGCTTCCTCCAAAAGTGAACGCAAAAACGCTTCACTCTCGTCAGAGTAAGGTGCACTCGGGACTAAAACGATGCATTTAGACATAGGGACTCCTAACGTTTCATCGGCAACAACCCACAATGCCAGCCCACCCCGTAGTGGCGACGCTCAAGACCCGGCGTAGTTGAGTAAAGCGATAAGGTAAAGCTAACGCTCCGGCAGCAGGTGGATGCAGTCAAAGCCGAGATGGTGGCTCAGCTCGCGCAGGATCAACAGCCGGGCGGCAAACTCGCCGTCCGTCGGCAGCCCCTCCAGCGCCGCCGGACGCCCCTGCACCACCTCGGCAAAGCGGCCGAAGGTGAACTCCAGCTGCGCGGTGGACAGCCACAGCGTGCCGCTGCCGTGCACGCCGGCATGGGCGGCCAGTGCGCGCAGCGCGCCATCCTGGCTGTACAGCAGCGACGCCGGTGCCAGCTGCGCCCGTGCCGGCGCCAGCGCATCCTCCACCGTCATGATCGCCAGCTCGATTTCCGCTGCCGTCGGTGGCTGGTGGCGGAAGTGCTGCTGCGCGGTGCGGCGGTAGCCGAGCGGCAGGCTCAACAGCCGTGGCGGCGCGATGCCGCTGCCAGTGGCCAGCCGGGTTTCGTCGCCGTCCAGCAGCAACAGGGTGAGGGCACTACCCGCCGGCAACTGCTGCTGCAGCCGGGCATAGAGAGAAAGAAGGGACATGTGGCACACCGGCAAGAACATGACGATGCGACGATGTTACGCCGCCGGCGCCGGCACTGACTAGCCGCTGCCGCACGCCGAGTCACAGGCCGACAACGCCGCCGCCATGGGCTATGGTAAGGGAGGCTCTTGCCACACTTCCGGAAAGGAATCGACGATGAACTCCCCCCTACTCCTCGCCGCCATGGCGCTGTCGCTGCTGGCAGGCTGCGGCGGCTACGGTCATGGCGCCCGCCACGCACAGGGCGGCATGCCCATGCCGCAGGATGGCGCGATGATGCAACACGATGGCATGCATAGCGGCATGGCGATGATGCCGCCGGCGATGTTCCGCGGCGGCATGCTGATGGCGCACGGTGGCAAGACGCTATACAGCTTTGACCGGGATCAGGCCGGCAGCAGCGTGTGCTACGGCGACTGCGCGATGAAATGGCCACCCTACCTCGCCCCGGCCGGCGCCAGCGCCAGCGGCGACTACGGCCTCAGCAACCGCAACGACGGCAGCCGGCAATGGACCTATCGCGGCAAGCCACTGTACTTCTGGTCCGGCGACCAGAAACCGGGCGACATGATGGGCGACAATATCGGCAATGTCTGGCACGTGGTGCGCCCGTGACGTGACAGTGATGCCTCTCGCGCGCAAGCCTGGCCGCAGCGCTGTTCGGCCGCGGCCTGCGCCGGCCGGCCGGCTGGCGGTGCCGGTGCCACTAGCGCGCCGGGAACAACGGAATCAGCTTGCGCTGCTCCAGGCAATCCGGCTCGCCTTCCTGATAGTCGGCGCAGATCCATGGCCGCACCGCGTAGATGGTGCACAGCATGGTCTGCCGGTCCAGCGCCGCACACCAGCCGTCGTCCAGCCGCAGCATCACGTGGCCGCCCCACTGGTCCTGGGTGACAAAGCGGTCCGGCACGTCGTCGTCGCCGGCAATCAGCATCACCTCCAGCCGGCAACAGCAGGCGCGGCAGCTGTCGCAACTGATCTGCTGCGCCATCAGTAGCCGCGCTCGCGCAGCACCTGCCCCTGCGCTGCGTACCCCGTCGCCAGCCGCTCAAGATTGGCCGCAATCTGGCGCACGGCTTCCTCGCGCAGGGTGATGGCGGCGATGTGCGGCGTCACCGTCACCGCCGGGTGTTGCCACAGCCGATGGCCGTGCGGCAACGGCTCGCTGGCAAACACGTCCAGCTGCGCGCAGCGCAGATGGCCGGCATCCAGCAGCGCCAGCAGCGCGTCCTCGTCCAGCAGGTCGCCACGGCCGGCGTTGATCAGCATCGCGCCTGGCGGCAATGCGGCCAACCTTTGCGCGTTCAGCAGGCCCTGCGTCTGCGGCGTGGACGGCAACACGCAGGCCAGCACCTCGCTGCCGGCCAGCAACTCGGCCAGGCCGTCGTCGCCGTGCAGGCAAGTCACGCCCGGCAGCTGACGCGGCGAGCGGCTCCAGCCGCTGACCCGGTAACCGTCGGCGGCCAGCGCCTGCGCCACCGCGCTGCCGATCTCGCCCAGCCCCAACACGCCGACGCGCACCTCGGCCGGCAGCTTCGGCGCCAGCATCTTCCACACCCCCGCCGCCTGCTGGCGGCGATAGACATCCATGTGCCGCTGATAGGACAGCACGCCGAAGCGGATGTACTCGCTCATCTGCTGCGCCATGCCGCCATCGAGCAGGCGATAGATCGGCACACCGGCGGCCAGATCGTCGCGCGCCAGCAGCTTGTCGACGCCGGCGCCGAGCGCGAACACCGCCTCAAGCTTCGGCAGCTGGGCAAACAGCGCCGGTGGCGGCCCCCAGGTAATCACGTACTGCACCGCCTCCGGCTGCGTCATCTCCTCCAGACTGATGAAACGATGCTGCGGCAGCGCGGTGCGGAACAGCTCTAGGTAGGCGGCAACTTCTTTGGCACTGGGGGTGTGGATCAGGATCATGGCGGGCCTGGCGATAACGGTGAGGCTGACATCTTACTGCGAATCGCCGCCAGCGGCGCGATGCGGCCAGGCGCGACAGCGGCGCTTGGCCACTGCCGCGGCGCCGGCAACACACGGCTCAGGCGACGGATGACTCCGCGACCGCCGGCAGCGGCTTTTTCAGGTACAGCCGCTGGTGCCCCGGCGGGCAGTCGTCCAGCACGCCCATCAGCTGATAGCCCAGCTTGTGATAGAAGTCCGGCGCCTGGAAGCTGTAGGTGTACAGGAACACGCCGACGCAGCCGCGACGGCGCGCCTCCTCTTCCACTTGCGCCATCAGCCGTGCGCCCAGGCCGGCGCCACGCTGTGTCTCCGCCAACCACAGATAGTCGACATACAGCCAGCCCATGCCGGAGTGGCCGAACAGGCCGCCGACCACCGCGCCGCCCTCGTCGCGCGCGTACAGTTCGACATCCTGATAAGCGTAATCGCCGATCTGCCCGACGTTGAAGGCCTTGAGGCCCTGCTGGACGACCGCGCGCGCCTGCGGATCGGCGCCGAGGCTGAACTGGAAACGGTGCTGCGACATGGCCGGACTCCCGGAGTGATAAGACAGCCAGTCTAACGGTCATTGCCACTCACGAGCGAGGCGGCGTGCCCGCATCGGTACGGCGGTGTCCCAAACATGCGGCCAACGTTGGCCAGACAGCAAGCGACATTCACCGGCCTTCGGCAAAGCCATCCAGAGCTTACTAGCGAGCACAGAATGGACACCCGGCTGGTGCGGCACCAACAGTGCCAATGGCGCGCCGACACCGGGTGCAGGCCATGCAAAGCCGCAACGGCACCAATCAAGATCAAACGGCAAAGCGTTGCTGTCTTGCCGAAAAGCGGCGCTTTGCCATTCTGCTGCTGGCATAATCCAGCCTCATCGCATAACTGTTGCCGCGCATCTCATCATGGCCTCATTCCTTCGCCTGCTTGTCCTTAGCCTGCTGCTCAGTCTTGCCCTCCCCGCCGCTGCCAACGAGAAGTTCGACAAGGATGAGCTCGATGCGCAAAAGGAACTGCTGCAACTGAAGATCGACAGCAGCCGCGAGCTGACCCAGAAGGATGTCGACAGCCTGAAGAGCCGTATCGATTCGCTCGATAAACGGCTCGACGACCAAAACAACCGCGTCGGCGATATTGGACAGGCAGTCGACCGGTTTGCGGTAATCACGGGGATTACGGGGCTGGTAGTGACGCTGCTGCTCGCCCTTGTCGGTTTGATTGGCTATTTTTCCGTCACCCGACAAGCCAAGGAAGAAGCGAAGACGGCCAGCCGGCAATGGTTCGATAGCAACCATGAAGACTTGCTCGCACAAATTGATGAACTGAAGAAAAAAGCGGCGCAGGGGCATCAGGCTATTGAGCTCTCGGTAAACGAGGTGGCGCAAAAGCGCGATGCTGCCATCACGCAAATGCAGGAAGGGATGAAGACGTCTGGCGAAGACGACGCGCCCATCAACCGAGACGAGGAAGCCGCACTGCGTCAAAGCGCGGAAGACATTAAGGCCAAACCGGAAGCCAGTTACTCTTTCAAGGACTGGAACACCCGCGCCTTCGACGCTTACCACGCCAAACAATACGAAGACGCCGCGTTGTACTGGAAACACGCGAGCAGCATCCCCAATGCCGGGGCACTCAACGCGGCACAGGCTCTCCTCAACCGTGCGCTCACATTGCATCAGCTGAAACGGCATGCCGAAGCATGCACGACCTACCAGCAACTAATCGCCATCTATTCGTCCGACAACACGCCTGCCATCCACGAACAGGTCGCCAAGGCCATGCTCAATCTGGGAGTTACTCTCGGACAAATGCAACCGCCGGACGAGGCCATCACCACCTACCAGCAACTGATCACCAAGTATTCGCCCGACACGACCCCCGCCATCCGCGAACAGGTCGTCAAGGCCATGGTCAACATGGGGATCACCCTCGGAAAAATGCGGAAGTTGGACGAGGCCATCGCCACCTACCAGCAGCTGATCGCCACTTACTCGTCCGACAAGATGCCAGCCATCCGCGAACAGGTCGCGAAGGCCATGCTCAATCTGGGAGTTGCCTGCGGAGAAATACAGAAGCTTGACAAGGCCATCGCCACCTACGAGCAGCTGATCAACACCTACTCGTCCGACAACACTCCCACCATCCGCAAACAAGTCACTGGAAGCATGCTTAATATGGGGATCGCTCTCGGGCAAATGCAAAAGCGAGACGAAGCCATTGCTACCTTCGAAAAGCTGATCGCCACTTACTCGTCCGACAATAGCCCCACGATCCGCGAGCTAGCCGCCAAGGCCATGCTCAACATGGGGGTCACCTTCGGGCAAATGCAGAAGGAAGATGAAGCCATCATCACCTACCAGCATCTGATTGACACCTATTTGGCCGACAATACTCCCGCCATCCGTGAACAGGTCGCTATGGCCATACTCAATATGGGGTTCACCCTAGAACAACTGCAGAAGCAGGATGAAGCCATCGCCACCTACCAGCAATTGATTGGCACTTATTCATCCGACACTACCCCCGCCATCCGCGAACAAGTTGCTGATGCTCTTAACGGCAAAGGCTTTGCTAGCCTAATGAAAGCCAAGAAGACATGGCAGAACAGAGAGCAAGCCCTACCCCTGCTGCGTGATGCGCGGAGTGATCTACTTGCCAGCCTCGAACTACGTACAGATTGCGGCATGACATACGGCAACCTTACCTACGTGCAGTGGCTGCTAGGCGAAGCGCATGCCGCTGAAAACAGTTTCCGTAGCGCACTTGCTGCCCCCCAGAATAGTGGCGAGGTGCTGTACAAAGGCACAGTGGCCGACATTGAGCAGCATACGATTGCGGAAGACCAAGACTTCCGGGAAATGGTCGAGCGGCTGTGGGCCGAGCATCAGGCCGCGAAGTCCAGCGGAGACTGACGGCGCCATCACACCCTGTTGGTAAGGAAGCAAAAAACCTGACACAGAAACGCCGGAATCAGACCCTCCACCACAAAAACCCAAGCAAACCACCACACCACCCGCCCGATAACAAGGTTGGCCGCAAACCATGACGGTTTGCGGCCAACCTTCATTCATTCATTCATTGATCAGATCAATTGGGGTTATCCGGCCAGATTCAGGTGCCGCAGAAAGTGCGGTAGCCGGCCGCCAGCTCCGGCGCTGCCGGCAGCGCGTAGCGTGCCAGCCCGGTGCGCTCGGTGTAAGGATCAGCCAGCACGTCCAGCAGCCGCAGCGTCAGGCTCATGTCGCCGTGCTCGCTGGCGGCGGCCAGCGCCTCTTCCACCAGATGATTGCGCGCGATGTACAGCGGATTGAGCGCGCGCATCGCGCTGGCGCGTTCGGCAGCCGGCTGCGGCTCGGCGGCGAGGCGTTGCTGCCAGCGCGCCAGCCACGGCGACAGCGCGGTCGGATCGGCAAACTGTGCGGCCAACCTTGAACCGTCGCCGTCCACCGCGTCGGCAAGGTCGCGCCAGGCGAGGGTGAAGTCCGCCTGCTGCGCCTGCAGCAGTGCCAGCCAGTCGTCGGCCAGCTGCTGGTCGTCGTCCTGTGCCGTGTAGAGGCCGAGCTTGCGCCGCGCCTGCGCCAGCCACTCGTCGCGGTAATGGTCGGCAAAGCGGTGGATCACCTCGGTCGCCTGCGCCACTGCCTGTTGCTGCGATTCGGCGTCCAGCAGCGGCAGCAGCGTTTCCGCCAGCCGCGCCAGATTCCACTGCGCGATGGCGGGCTGGTTGCCGTAGGCGTAGCGACCGCGCTCGTCGATGGAGCTGAACACGGTGGCCGGGTCATAGGCGTCCATGAACGCGCACGGGCCGTAGTCGATGGTTTCGCCGCTGATGGTCATGTTGTCGGTGTTCATCACGCCGTGGATGAAGCCGGCGTGCATCCACTGCGCGATCAGCCGCGCCTGGCGCCGGCACACCGCGTCGAGAAAGGCGAGGTAGGGGTTAGCCGCATCCAGTAGCGCCGGATCGTGGCGGCGGATGGCGTAGTCGGCCAGCTGCTGCAGCGCGTCCTCGTCCTCGCCGTTGGCGAAGTATTCGAAGGTGCCGACGCGCAGGTGACTGGCAGCGACGCGGGTCAGCACCGCGCCGGGCAGCGGCCGTTCGCGCGACACGGTCTCGCCGGTGGCCACTACCGCCAGCGCGCGGGTGGTGGGAATGGCCAGCGCCTGCATCGCCTCGCCGATGATCAGCTCGCGCAGCATCGGCCCCACCGCCGCCTTGCCGTCGCCGCGGCGCGAGAACGGCGTGCGGCCGCTGCCCTTGAAGGCGAGGTCGCGACGTTGGCCGCGGCGGTCGATCACCTCGCCCAGCAGCAGCGCGCGGCCGTCGCCCAGCGTCGGCGAATAGCCGCCGAACTGGTGGCCGGCGTAGGCCTGCGCGATCGGCTGTGCGCCATCCGGCAGCACCGCGCCGGAGAACTGGGCAGCCAGCGTTTCCGTGGCGATATCCGCGCTGTCCAGCCCCAGTTCCTGTGCCAGCGCGGCGTTCCAGAACAGCAGCCGCGGCTGCGGCGGGATGACCGGTTGCCACGGCACCGCGTGTTGCGGCAGGTCGCGGGCGTAGCTGTTATCGAAGGCGATAAGGGGCATGATCTGGCTTTCTGGCGATAAAAACCTGTTTACGATCTCGCGAGCTCACGCGAGACAAGGCAAAAACGGCGGAGGAAGCGGCGTTTATCCGGAGATAAACCAGCATGCCGAAGGCGTTTTTAACGCCGTATCGCCCCATTGATATCAGTGGCAGCAGATCGTAAACAGGTTTCAAGACTGATGGGGGTTCGACCGCGCCGCAGCGGCAAGGTGCGCCGTGCGCGGCAGCAAAAAGCCGCCCCGGGGGGCGGCTACGGTGATGCGGGTTAACGACTGCGGCCAACCTTGCTGCCCGGTTTGGCGCCGCCACCGCCACGACCGGTGTTGGGCTTGGCCGCGGCGGGCTTGCCGGCCGGCGCCTTGGCGGCGGCCGGTTTGGCGCTGGCGGTGAAGGTCTTGCCGCTGCCACGCGGACTGCCGGCCGGGGCGCGCTGGCCCTGCGGCTTGCCGCGGCCCAGCGGCGGCTGGCCGAAACGGTGGCGCGCGGCGGCGGCCTTGTCGCCCGGCGGCGTCGGCGGGATCAGGCACTGTTTGCTGTGCCCGATCAGGTCGCCACGCCCCATGTCGATCAGCGCGTCGTAGATGATCTGCCAGTTGTCCGGGTGGTGGTAGCGCAGCAGCGCCTTGTGCAATTTTCTTCGATAACCGTCGCGCACCACGTCCACCTTTTCCGAGCTGCGGGAGAGGCGCTTCAGCGGGTTGCGGCGGGTGTGCCACATGGTGGTGGCCATCGCCATCGGCGTCGGGGTGAAGGTCTGCACCTGGTCGAGGCGGAAGTTGTTCTTCTTCAGCCACAGCGCCAGGTTGACCATGTCTTCGTCGCTGGTGCCCGGGTGGGCGGCGATGAAGTACGGGATCAGGTACTGCTCCTTGCCGGCCTGGCGGCTGAAGCGCTCGAACAGCTCCTTGAACTTGTCGTAGGCGCCCATGCCCGGCTTCATCATCTTCGACAGCGGGCCTTCTTCGGTGTGTTCCGGCGCGATCTTCAGGTAGCCGCCGACGTGGTGCTGCACCAGCTCCTTGATGTACTCCGGCGATTTCACCGCCAGGTCGTAGCGCAGGCCGGACTGGATGTTGATCTTCTTGATGCCCGGCAGCGCGCGCGCCTTGCGATACAGCTGGATCAGCGGGCCGTGGTCGGTGCCCAGGTTCTCGCACACGTCCGGATAGACACAGGACAGCTTGCGACAGGAACGCTCGATCTTCGGGTCCTTGCAGCTCAGGCGGTACATGTTGGCGGTCGGGCCGCCCAGGTCGGAGATGTGGCCGGTGAAGCCCGGCGTCTTGTCGCGGATTTCCTCGATCTCTTTCAGGATCGATTCTTCCGAACGGCTCTGGATGATGCGGCCTTCGTGCTCGGTGATGGAGCAGAAGGTACAGCCGCCGAAACAGCCGCGCATGATGTTGACCGAGTACTTGATCATCTCCCACGCCGGGATGTGCGCGTCGCCGTAGCTCGGGTGCGGATTGCGGGCGTAGGGCGCGCCGAACACGAAGTCCATTTCCTCGGTGGTCAGCGGGATCGGTGGCGGCGTCAGCCACACGTCGCGCGTGCCGTGGCCCTGCACCAGCGCGCGGGCGTTGCCGGGATTGGATTCCAGGTGCAGGGTGCGGCTGGCGTGTGCGTACAGTACCGGATCATGCGCCACCGCCTCGTAGGACGGGATGCGGATCACGGTCTTGGCGCGTTCGGCGCGGCGCTTGGCCAGGCGCTCCTCGCGCGATTCGATGCGGATCACCTGCGGCTTGGCCGCATCGTTGCCGGCGGTGGCCTTGGCCGCCTGTTCCGGAATCTCTTCGTACGGGTTGAGGTGGACATCGACCTTGCCCGGCACGTCGACCACGCTGGAATCCATCTCCTGCCACTCTTCATCCGGCAGCCAGCCGTGCGGCACCACGAAGGCGGTACCGCGGATGTCGCGCATCTCGGACAGCTTCTCGCCGCGCGAGGCGCGGTGGGCGATTTCCACCAGCGCGCGCTCGGCGTTGCCGTACAGCAGGATGTCGGCCTTGGAGTTCACCAGCACCGACGGGCGCACCTTCTCGCTCCAGTAGTCGTAGTGGGCGATGCGGCGCAGCGATGCCTCGATGCTGCCGATCATCACGCCGACGCCGGGATAGGCCTCGCGGCAGCGTTGCGCGTACACCGTCACCGCGCGATCCGGGCGCTTGTTGGCCTCGGCGTGCGGGGTGTAGGCGTCGTCGGAGCGCGGGCGGCGATCGGCGGTGTAGCGGTTGATCATCGAGTCCATGTTGCCGGCGGTGACGCCAAAGAACAGGTTGGGCTTGCCCAGCTCGCGGAAGGCGTCGGCGCTGTTCCAGTCCGGCTGCGCGATGATGCCGACGCGGAAACCCTGCGCCTCCAGCAGCCGTCCGATCAGCGCCATGCCGAAGCTCGGATGGTCGATGTAGCAGTCGCCGCTGACAATGATGATGTCGCAGGAATCCCAGCCCAGCTCGTCCATCTCGGCGCGGCTCATCGGCAGGAACGGCGCGGTGCCGAAGCGCTGCGCCCAGTATTTGCGGTAACTGTTGATCGGTTGTGGTGCGGCAGGAAGCGTCATCGTGGCAGGTATTCCGTGTAAGACCGCGCATTGTGCCAGAAAGCGGCGCGGCTTTCACCTGAAAAAGGCTTTTTTTTCATTGACATAGCGTTGCAATACCCATAAAAAAGTTACGGCTTTTGCCACGCCAGGGGGGCGGCAGAACAGGCTGTTCTGCCGGCGGCGGCCGTTCATCTGCTCACGGAAGGTGTAGCATGAAAGTGGCGGTGGCAATTGACGCAGCCAATCACTCAGGCAAATGTCATTACCTAGTCCAGGATGCACCCCATGAGCCGTCATTACCGTCTGCTGCCCGCCGTGCTGTTGAGCCTGTATCCAACGTTGGCCGTAGCGCAGGTGCTGAACGTCGCCTTCGGCGAATCGCTGGAGCCGTACGTGATGCCGCAGCAGGCATCCGGCATCGAGGTGGAGGTCATCCGCGAGGCGCTGCGCGCCGAGGGGCTGGGCATGCTGCCGGTATTCATGGCGCAGAAACGGCTGCCGCTGGCGCTGAAAAACCCGCGCATCGACGCCATCGCCACCATCCGCCCCGATTCCGGACTGAAGGCGGCCTATTCCGAGCCCTACGTCTACTACGAGGATGTCGCCGTCACCCTGCGCAGCCGCAACCTGCAGTTGCGCGAGGTGGCCGAGCTGGGCAAGTACAGCATCTCCGCCTTTCCGCTGGCGACGCAGTACCTGGGCGCCGAGTTCGCGCGCATGGCGGCGAACAATCCGCGCTACGGCGAGACCGGCAACCAGGTCGACCAGAACCGGCTGCTGTACCGCCACCTGATCGACGTGGTGGTCGCCGACCAGCGCATCTTCAAGTACATGAACCAGCGCGTGGTCAGCGATTTCCGCGAGGTGGTGCAGCCGGTCAGCTACCACCTGCTGTTCGAGAAGCTGCCCTACCGCGTCGCCTTCCGCTCTGCCGCGCTGCGCGACCGCTTCAACCGCGGGCTGGCCACGCTCAACGGCAACGGCCTGTACCAGCAGATCCTCAACCGCTTCCAGTACGCCGACAGCGTCGACTGAACGGCGGGCAGTTACGCTAGAATCTGCCCTTTGCCGATTAGCGGAACACCGTGCCATGAGATCGCTGTTTTTCCCTGTTGTCCTGCTGTCGCTGCTGGGCGGCTGCGCCAGCCACACCCCGACCCCGGTGGCCACGCCGTTCCCGCTGGCCAGCCAGCAGGACGGTCTGGCCGAGCCGGCCTCGGCGCCGGTTACCACCGCACCAATCACCATTGTCACCCCGAGCATCCCGCCCAGCGTGGCGCCACCGAAAAAGGCGACCCTGCCGCCGGCGCAGCTGCTGGACAAGCTGCTGCCGACCTACGTCAAGCCGCGCAGCGGCTGGCGCGACGACATCGTCAACGCCATCGGCGCACTGCAGCTGCCGCCGACGGCGGAGAACTTCTGCGCGGTGATCGCGGTGATCGAGCAGGAGTCGACCTTCCAGGCCGACCCGGTGGTGCCGGGCCTGCCGGCCATCGTGTGGAACAAGATCGAGGAAAAAGTCGCCGGTTACCACATCCCGCTGCCGCTGGTGAAGGCGGCGCTGCTGAAACCGTCGCCGACCGGCGAGAGCTACAAGTCGCGCATCGACAGCCTGCGCACCGAGCGGCAGATGAACGACCTGTTCGAGGACATGGCGGCCGAGGCCGGCAAGCTGAACCTGCCGGTGGGCATGAAAAACCCGATCAACACCGTCGGCTCGATGCAGGTCAGCGTGGCCTTCGCCCAGGGCCATGTTCGCGCCTGGCCCTACCCTTACCGCTACCAGGGCAGCCTGCGCAACGAGGCGTTCAGTCGTCGTGGCGGCATCTACTTCGGTGCGGCCAACCTGCTGCAGTATCCGGCCGGCTACCGCGACATGGTGTACCGCTTCGCCGATTTCAACGCCGGCCGCTACTCCAGCCGCAATGCTGCCTTCCAGCTCGCGGTGGCGCAGCTGAGCGGGCGCCAGCTGGCACCGGACGGCGACCTGCTGCGCTACCGCGACGGCCTGCCCTCCGGCGAGGCCAGCAGTACCGAGCGCGCGCTGTACCAGATGAGCCAGCGCCTGGGGCTGAGCGACAGCGCCATCCTGCGCGACCTGAAGCAGGAAAAGAACAGCAGCTTCAGCCAGAGCGCGCTGTACCAGAAGGTGATGGCGCTGGCCGACCAGCAGCTGGGCCGCAAGGTGGCGCGCGAGGCGTTTCCGCAGATCCGCCTGAACAGCCCGAAGATCACGCGCAAGCTGACCACCGAGTGGTTTGCCAAACGCGTCGGCTGGCGCTACGACAACTGCCTGAAGCGCAGCCCGCTGTAAACGACAAAAGCCCACCGCAACACGGTGGGCTTTTTTGCGGCCAGTACACGCCGGCGGCAGACAAAACAAAAACACCACCCGAAGGTGGTGTTTTTGCTTGAATCCTGGCGTCCCCACGGGGAATCGAACCCCGGCCGCCGCCGTGAAAGGGCAGTGTTCTAACCGCTAAACTATAGGGACTGTGGTGCACCCGGAGCGATTCGAACGCCCGACCCTTTGGTTCGTAGCCAAATACTCTATCCAACTGAGCTACGGGTGCAGTGCTGGCGGAGAAAGAGGGATTCGAACCCTCGATACAGGTTTAAGCCCGTATGCTTCCTTAGCAGGGAAGTGCCTTCGACCTCTCGGCCATTTCTCCGTCAAGCGAGGCGCCATAATACTAACGAAGGCGCCTGCTGTCAAGCTCTAGTGCCAATTAATTGGCAATTGCCTGGTCCAGACCGAAGGCCTTGTGCAACACGCGCACCGCCAGCTCCAGGTACTTCTCGTCGATCAGCACCGATACCTTGATCTCGGAAGTGGAGATCATCTGGATGTTGATGCCCTCTTCCGCCAGGGTGCGGAACATGGTGGAGGCGATGCCGCAGTGCGAACGCATGCCGACACCGACGATGGACACCTTGGCCACCTTGTCGTCGGCGTCGATCTTGGCGGCGCCGATGTGGGTCTGCACGTCGCGCAGCACGCCCATGGTGCGCGGGAACTCGCCACGCGGCACGGTGAAGGAGAAATCGGTGGTGCCGTTTTCGCCGACGTTCTGGATGATCATGTCGACTTCAACGTTGGCATCGGCGATCGGGCCCAGGATCTGGTAGGCGATGCCCGGCTTGTCCGGCACGCCCTTGACGTTGATGCGTGCTTCGTTACGGTCGAACGCGATACCGGCAACTACGGCCTTTTCCATATTCTCATCTTCCTCAAACGTAATCAGTGTGCCCTCGCCCTCGTCTTCAAAGCTGGAGAGCACGCGCAGGCGTACCTTGTACTTGCCGGCGAACTCCACCGAGCGGATCTGCAGTATCTTGGAACCCAGCGACGCCATCTCGATCATCTCTTCGAAGGTGATGGTCTTCAGGCGGCGCGCTTCCGGCACCACGCGCGGGTCGGTGGTGTAGACCCCGTCCACGTCGGTGTAGATCTGGCATTCGTCGGCCTTCAGTGCCGCCGCCAGTGCCACCGCGGAGGTGTCGGAACCGCCACGGCCCAGCGTAGTGAGGTTGCCCTGCTCGTCGATGCCCTGGAAGCCGGCCACAACGACCACGCGGCCTTCGTTGAGGTCGCCACGCATCGCGGCTTCGTCAATCGACTGGATGCGGGCCTTGTTGAAGGCGCTGTCGGTGACGACACGCACCTGCCAGCCGCAGTAGCTCTTGGCCTCGACGCCGATTTCCTTCAGCGCCATGGACAAGAGGCCGATGGTGACCTGTTCGCCGGTAGAGATGATTACATCGAGTTCGCGCGGATCGGGCTGATCCTGGATTTCCTTGGCCAATGCGATCAGGCGGTTGGTTTCCCCGCTCATGGCGGATACGACAACCACCACATCATGTCCCTGGGCTTTCCATTTGGCGACACGGCGGGCCACGTTCTTGATGCGCTCCGGGGAGCCCATCGAGGTACCGCCGTACTTTTGTACGATAAGTGCCATGTTATGTTTTCTTGATAGGGTTTTGGATGTCGAACGATGATTCTTGCCTGATCTGCGACAGAAATGCAAGCCGCCGCGCCGCAAAAAACACGCCCTGTCCCGCAGTGCAGCAAGCCGTGCCGCAACCGTGCGCGACCGCGGCCATTCCGGGGTCAAAAAAACCCGCCGGAGGGCGGGTTCAGAACGTGCTAACGATCTCGCGCGCTCACGCGAGACAAGCTGAAAACAGCTGAAGAAGTGGCGCCTGGCTGGATATAAACAAGCCTACCGAAGCCGTACTCACCACGTCACGTTTCACGACGCGCAGCAGATCGTGAACAGGTTCTCAGACGCAGAGCGGCGCCTCGCGCATCGCCTCCAGCTGCTGTTGCAGTTCGACAATGCGCTCCTGCCAGTACTGCGCGGTGTCGAACCACGGAAAGGCGACGACAAAGGCCGGGTCCTCGCGCCGCCGCGTCAGCCACGCGCTGTAGTGCAGCAGGCGCAGCGTGCGCAGCGCTTCCAACAGGTGCAGCTCGCGGCGGTCGAAATCGCAGAAGTCCTCGTAGCCGACGATCAGCTCCAGCAGCTGCGCCTGTTGCTGCGCGCGGTCGCCGCTGAGCAGCATCCACAAGTCCTGCAGCGCCGGTGCCATGCAGCTGTCGTCGAGATCGACGAAGTGCGGCCCCTCCTGCGTCCACAGGATGTTGCCGACGTGACAGTCGCCGTGCACGCGGCGCCAGCTGATGTCGCCGGCGCGGTCGAAGGCGCGGCGCACCTCGTCCAGCGCCTGCCGTGCCGCCTGCTCGTAGGGGGTGGCCAGGTCGTAGGGCAGCTGCGCCTGTTCCTGCACGCAGCGCAGCGAGGCCTCGCCATAGCTGGCTAGGTCCAGGGTTGGCCGCAAGTGGTAGGGCGCCACCGCACCGTGTGCGTGCAGGCGGCCGAGCAAGCGCCCCAGCCAGGCGAGGGTATTCGCGTCGTCGAGCTCCGGTGCGTGGCCGCCGCGGCGCGGGAACAGCGCGAGGCGGAAATCCTGGTAGTGGTGCAGCGTGCGGCCGCCGAAGGCCAGCGCCGTCACCACCGGGATGTCGCGCTCGGCCAGCTCGGCGGCGAAGTCGTGCTCCTCCTGGATCTGCGCGTCGCTCCAGCGCTCCGGGCGGTAGAACTTCGCCACCAGCGGCGTGCCGTCCTCGATGCCGATCTGGTAGACGCGGTTTTCGTAGCTGTTCAGCGCCAGCAGGCGGCCGTCGCAGCGCAGGCCGAGGCTTTCCACCGCGTCGAGCAGGAAATCCGGGGTCAGGCGCGAAAAGGGGTGCAGGGAGTTGGCTGTCATGACCGGCATTATAAGGCGCATGGCGCGATGCTTTGCGATTTGTCGGCCAGCCTTTACCATCCACGGATGAGTTCAACTTCCTTTAGCTATTTCCAGTCCGAAGACCGCCTGCTGGTGGTGGTACAGCCGGGCGACCACAAGCTGTGGCTGACCCGGCGCCTGACCTGTTCCATTGTCGACGACATCGCGCGCCTGTTCGCCAGCCAGGTGCCCGGCGACGGCATTCCCGGTGCCGGCAACGAGGACGAGCGCATCGCGCTGGAACACCGCATGGCGATGAACGAGGAAGACCTCGACGGCCGCGACCAGCATCACCGTCCGCTGCAGTTCAGCGACAGCGCGCCGGCGCGGCCGGGCGACAGCGACATCCTGCTGTGTACCGGGCTGGATGCGCAGCTGGGCCGCGACTACGCCAGCCTCAGCTTTGTCTGCGGCGACAAGACGCTGAACCTGCGCCAGAGCCGTCCCGGTTTTCACCGTTTCCTGCGCACGCTACTGCTGTGCGCCGACAAGGCCGAGTGGCAGCTGCCGGCGGTGCCGGCGTGGCTGACGCAGAGCCTACTCGGCGAGCTGCTGGCCAACCTGCCGCCGCTGGACGAAAACGACGAGCAGGATCTGCCATGAGCCACCGGCGCGCGTTAAGGCTTGCTTCAGCCGCCGCTGCCAGCATTCCCCCTTTTTTCCGGAGCCCGGCATGAACCCGCATCCGTCGCCCTCCCTGCAGCAGGCCGCGCAGCGCAGCCTGTGGCTCAGCGTCGCCGTCAACGTCGTGCTCACCGTGCTGCAGATCGTCACCGGGCTGTGGGGCGGCTCGCAGGCGCTGGTCGCCGACGCGCTGCACTCGCTGTCCGACCTGATCGCCGACTTCGTCGCGCTGCTGGCGCGCCGTCACAGCCACAAGGCGCCGGACGACGACCACCACTACGGCCACCAGCGCTACGAGACCGCCGCCTCGCTGGCGCTGGGCCTGCTGCTGCTGGGCGCCGGTGCCAGCATGCTGCTGGGCGCCGGCAACAAGATCACCAGCGCCACGCCGCTGGCGCCGGTGCACCAGGCGGCGCTGTGGGTCGCGCTGCTGACGCTGCTGGCCAAGGAATTGCTGTTCCGCTACATGCTGAAGATCGCCAGCGAGGTCAAATCCAGCATGCTGGTGGCCAACGCCTGGCATGCGCGCGCCGACGCCGCCTCGTCGCTGGTGGTGGCGCTGGGCATCGCCGGCAACCTCGCCGGCTACGCCTGGCTCGATCCGCTGGCGGCGGCG
>Ga0209211_10001166_pt1 | contig 51074 bp, 50 predicted proteins | sample RifGroA2_FD_183992 | JGI IMG/M metagenome (GOLD analysis project Ga0209211, IMG submission 183992) | Groundwater microbial communities from Rifle, Colorado, USA - Groundwater A2 (SPAdes) (version 2) | ecosystem: Environmental > Aquatic > Deep subsurface > Groundwater | place: Rifle, Colorado...
CGGCGGCCACTACCCCACGGTTGATCTGGTGGCGAATTATTCCAACAGCCAGTCCAACGGCGGCAGTTTCGGTGTGGGCAGCGACAACACCAACAAAAGCATCGGTGTGCAATTGAACCTGCCGCTGTTTCAGGGCGGGGCGGTCAATTCAAAATGGCGCGAAGCGGAAGCCAACCGCGAGCGCGCCCTACAGGAGCTGGAAAACACCCGCCGCAGCGTCGCGCTGCAAACCCGCCAAGCCTATCTCGGCGTGGTCAACGGCATCGCCCAGGTCAAGGCGTTGCAGCAGGCCCTGACCTCCAGCGAAAGCGTCCTGGAAGCCAGCAAGCTCGGACAGGAAGTCGGGGTGCGCACCAACCTCGATGTGCTGAATGCGCAGCAACAACTCTATTCAACACGCCGCGATCTGTACCAGGCCGAGTATAACTACCTCATCAGCCAGCTGCGCCTGAAGGCGGCAGTGGGTTCGCTGGGTGAAGAAGACTTGGGCCAGATCAATCAGGCGCTCTACTAACACATCCAACCGGACTAACCCGCCCCCTAGCCCCAAAGCGGCAGCCTTACTACTACATGTGCATACGCTCATGCAGCACAACCAAATACCGAGTTGGGACTTTTCACCCGTATGAGCACTTGTCACCGCTTTTGCTGGCGGTAGCGATGCCAGATAACGGAACAAAGGGAACCCAATAGTGCGAAAAAGAACCCGAAAGTCAATCCAATAGCAATATATTTCAAGTGCAAAAGTCTAGTTGTTTTAACTAAGGTTTGTTTTCCAAATTCGGGAGAAAAGTCGGTTTGCATTATAGCGATGCTATTTCTAATGCTGTTGAGCACTGCAAGGCTATTCAAGTCAGTATGCGTAATGCCTTTTCTTAAGCTTGATTCTATCTGCACAAATTCGGCTATTGCCGATATCCCGTCAAAGTTTTTATCAAGCACTTGCCTAGCCTGTGTCAAAAAGTTAGCAGTCATTGTGAGTTGAGCCAATTTATCATTCAACTTCGCCAAGCTCTCGTTATGCGCTTGGATATCCTGAGCGAGAGCAATGATTTGTGTGGAAAGGGGTAAATATTTAACCTCTGGGCCTTTGAGGTCAATAGGCAAACTAATTGCATCTTTAGGAAACTGCTTTTTAAGTGATTGAAGGCTTGCCATGTGGCGATTTAGAGATTCCAATTTCTCATTCGCCAACATAATATCGAGTTTAATTTGTGGCTCTGCGCGGTAAAATGAAATCTCATAATCGCTAACTAATTTTTTCAGGGCCAAGTAAGAAGTTCCGCTTCGAATAAATTTAGCAGTCATGGAGAGTTTTGTGAGTGCCTCTTCTTCGCCTCGTGCCCTCACTGTTGCAACAATATTTTCAATGCTTAGAGCCTCCCCTCCCTCGATAGTTTTGGGCATACCAAATACATTTTTGGCATCATCTTTTGTAATGGTAAATGTAGGAGTGAGGTTTGTGTACCACCATTCTTCGCTGGATAACTCATTAAAAAAATTGCTACTGTTTTTTTCATGTTCTGCCCTCTGGGCAGCCAAAATGGTTAGTTCTCTTCTTATGGTCGCCCATTTTGAATAATCAGCGATAACGGGTTTAACAAGTATGTTCGCTTTTGTTTCGTATTTATTGGCTAATAAAAGTGTTCCGCCCAGCGCTGCGATAAGACCCAAAAAGGCGCCCATTAAAAGAACTTTCCACTTGGTTACAAAAAATTCAATTATGTTATTGATGTTAACTTCCTGTCCGTCTTCGGCGATTTGTTGTTCTGTATTTGTCATATCGATCCCAAAATCATAACGTCGTTAAATATCGAAACATAATTGGCAGCTTATATTGCACAATGCGCTTGTCTCTGCATGCCGGCCCGCACGAATACATGAGATTGACTTCAAAGCTATTCGAGCAAGTATCACTTTGATGTTTTACAATGGCCGCGACTTTACAATATTTTTCATATTGATGCATGCTTACGCAAGGACGGCGGGCAGATTTAGCGAGGCCGCGTCATGCAGTCGCAGGGGAAGGATAAACAAAAATGCTTCTCATTACCTCTCCCGGCGCGTGCGTATTACTGGCTATTATCAAACAAGAACATCACTATTAAGGCAGCTTTTTGAAACAAGAAAAAATTTGTGCGACTATCCTTGCCGGCGGCAGCGGCAGCCGCTTGTGGCCGCTATCGCGCCAGCATTTGCCCAAGCAATTCCTGTCGCTGGATGGCGGCGTGTCGCTGCTGCAAACCACTATCAACCGCCTATCCCCGGTGATTGATGCCAAGAATATCCTGATCGTTACGCAAGAGGCACTCGCCAAAGGCGAGGCTTACCATGCCCTGCTGCCCTATCAAAGCCTGTTTGAGCCTGTCGGGCGCAACACCGCACCTGCCATCGCACTGGCGGCAGCCTACCTGATGTCAGATGGCTCGGACCCCATTATGGTCGTGTTGCCCGCCGACCACATCATCAAAGATGAAGTACGTTTTCGCGCGCATTTGAATATTGCGATTGAAGCTGCCGAAAGCGGCAAGCTCATCACCTTCGGCATCCAACCCACCCGACCCGATACCGGCTTTGGCTACATCAAAGTAAGAGGTCTGAGGACTGAGGGACGAGGACTGAGTGGTAAAGCGGGGAGCAGCTCTACTCAGTCCTCAGTCCTCAGTCCTCAGCCCTGTATTTCACAGTCCTCAGTCCTCGAACCTCATTCCTGTATTTATGACGTCGAACGCTTTACCGAAAAACCCGATCAGACCACCGCCGAACGCTTCCTCCAACAAGGCGGTTATTACTGGAACTCCGGCATGTTTGTTTGGCGCGCCTCGCTAATACTCGCAGAGATTCAGCAGTATTTGCCGGAAGTGCATCAGGTGATTCAAGCCATCATTGCCGAAAGCCGCACTGCAGGAACATTCCAGCAAGCCGTAGAAAAGCATTTTTCCGCCATGCCTTCCATTTCCATCGATTACGGCGTATTGGAAAAATCCGGTCGCGTATCGCTGATCCCCTGTGATATCGGCTGGAATGATGTGGGCAGTTGGCAGGCAGTGCATGAAATTTCCAATAAAGATGAAAACGGCAATGTTTTGCAAGGCAACGTCATCGCGCTAGGCTGCAAAAACAGCTTGATTCGCGCCGAAAAACGGCTGGTTGCCGCCATCGGCACTGAAGGTTTTTGCATTGTCGAGACCGCCGATGCCGTGCTCATTTCAAAGAGCGATCAAACCCAGCGTGTGCGTGAGGTAGTCGATATCCTGCAGCAGCGCGGTGTCACCGAGCATGTCTATCATGCCAAAGTCAATCGCCCGTGGGGCAGTTATACCGTGCTGGAGGAAGACCAGGACGGCTTCAAAATCAAGCGCATCGAAGTTGCTCCCGGTGCGCGCCTCAGCCTGCAAAGCCATAGCCGGCGTTCTGAACACTGGGTGGTAGTGTCCGGCACCGCGACGGTCACAAACGGCAATGAGGTAATTACGGTACGAAAAAACCAAAGCGCCTACATCCCGATAGGCGCAAAGCACCGCCTCGAAAATTTAGGCACCGAACCGCTGCATATCGTCGAGATTCAGGTTGGAGAATACCTGGGAGAAGATGACATTCAGCGTTATGAAGACAACTACGGCAGGAAAAAACAGGACTGAGGACTCAAGAACCAGGACTGAGGACTGAGAAATACAGGACTGAGGCAGAAAGGCAGGGCTGAGGACTGAGTTAAAAGCGGGGGCAGTGGCTTGGGGGGGTTACTCAGTCCTCAGTCCTCAGTCCTTGCACCTCAGTCCTGGTTCTTGAGCCCTCAGTCCTCAGTCCTGTTTTTACCTCAGTCCTTTTTTAGGGGTTTAGTGATGGCGCAAAAAGTTGAACGGTTCGAAGATTTGATCGCTTGGCAAAAAGCGCGGCAGCTTACAGCCGAAATTTACCGAATCACTGCTCACGGCGAATTTGCCAAGGACTTTGGCTTGCGCGACCAGATACGCAGGGCAACGGTGTCGGTGATGTCAAATATCGCCGAAGGATTCGATCGCGGCTCTCGGGGAGAATTCCATCAATTTCTGGTTATTGCAAAAGCATCATGCGCCGAAGTACGCTCCCAGCTCTACGTTGCCCTGGATGTGGGATATATTGATCAGGAAACATTTGACACCGTAAATAACAGCGCCAGCGAACTTTTGCGTATTATCGGCGGCCTGCGCGCCGCCGTTCAAAAACAAAGAGACCAAAAATGACCACACACAGTCCTCAGCCCTCAGTCCTCAGCCCTGAATCCACTCCGCCCTCAGTCCTTGGTACTCAGTCCTCAGTCCTGATGCCCCTCAGTCCTGCCCCCACAAAGGTTGCGCTAATCACCGGCGTGACCGGACAGGACGGCGCATACCTTGCCGAACTGTTGCTGGATAAAGGTTATGAGGTGCATGGCATGAAGCGTCGCAGCTCCATGTTCAACACCGCGCGCATTGATCACCTGTTCCATGACGTGCATGAAAAAGGCTTGCCGTTCTTCCTGCACCACGGTGACATGACCGATTCTTCCAGCCTGACGCATATTATCCAGAAAGTGCAGCCGGACGAGATATACAACCTTGCGGCGCAAAGCCATGTCGCTGTATCGTTTGAGGAGCCGGAATATACGGCCAACTCCGACGCGCTGGGCGCATTGCGTATATTAGAGGCGATCCGCATTCTTGGCCTAGGGAAGAAAACCCGCTTCTATCAGGCCTCCACTTCCGAGCTGTATGGCCTGGTGCAGGAAACCCCGCAGAAGGAAACCACGCCGTTCTACCCGCGCAGCCCCTATGCGGTAGCCAAGCTCTATGCCTACTGGATCACCGTCAATTATCGCGAGGCCTATGGTATCTATGCCTGCAACGGCATCCTGTTCAACCACGAGTCGCCGATACGCGGCGAGACCTTCGTCACGCGCAAGATCACCCGCGCGCTGGCGCGCATCAAGCTCGGCCTGCAGGAATGCCTCTATCTCGGGAATCTGAACGCGCTGCGCGACTGGGGGCATGCAAAGGACTATGTCGAGGTGCAATGGCTGATGCTGCAACAAGACCAACCCGAAGATTTCGTCATCGCCACCGGCGTGCAATACAGCGTGCGCGATTTTGTGAATGCGGCAGCCGGGGAACTCGGCATGAGCATTCACTGGGAAGGCGAAGGTGTGGAAGAAGTCGGCTACCTCAATCCCCAGCCCTCAGTCCTCGCACCTCAGTCCTTGGGTTTAAGTCCTCAGTCCTCACACCTCAGTCCTGATTTGCCTCAGTCCTCGCGCGCAATTGTGCGCGTCGACCCGCGCTACTTCCGCCCCACTGAAGTGGAGACGCTGCTGGGCGATGCCAGCAAGGCCAAAAACAAGCTCGGCTGGACACCCAAAATCGCCTTTAAAGAACTGGTGAGCGAAATGGTGCGCGAAGACCTCAAAGGTGCGGAGCGTGATGAGCTGGTGAAGAAACATGGCTTTGCCGCTTACAATAGCCACGAATAAACAGGGTATCTATGGGCAAGGCCAGTAGAATCTACGTCGCAGGCCATCGCGGCCTTGCAGGCAGCGCCATCATGCGCGAGCTGCAATGTCAGGGCTACACCAATTTGGTGGTACGCACCCATACCGAACTGGACTTGGAAGATGCGGCGGCTACGCGGCGGTTCTTCGAACAGGAACGTCCAGAGATCGTTTTTTTAGCGGCAGCCAAAGTCGGGGGCATTCATGCCAACAACACCTACCCGGCGGACTTTCTGATGAGCAACTTGCTAATCGAAGCCAATATCTGCCGCGCCGCACATGCGACCAAGGTCAATCGCATGATCTTTCTGGGGAGCTCGTGTATTTACCCGCGTGACTGCCCGCAACCCATCAAAGAAGAATACCTGCTCACCGGCCCACTCGAAGCGACTAATCGACCCTATGCCTTGGCCAAGATTGCCGGTATCGAAATGTGCTGGTCATACAATCGCCAATATGGCACGAAGTGGCTAGCCGCAATGCCGACCAACCTTTACGGCCCGGGCGACAACTACGACCTGAATAATTCACACGTACTGCCTGCGCTGATCCGCAAAATACATGAAGCCAAGCTTTCCAGTACAACCGAGGTAGTGTTATGGGGTAGCGGCACCCCCAGGCGCGAGTTTTTATATGTAGACGATCTGGCAAATGCATTAGTATTTCTGGCTGCTTTGGATGATGAACGCTACAATTCGCTGGTTGATCCTGCCTTGTGTCCGCTCATCAACATTGGCACTGGCGAAGATCTGACCATTCTGGAACTGGCAAAAATTATCGCCGAAATAGTGGGTCATAAATGCAAGTTCACACAAGACACTTCCAAGCCAGATGGAGTGATGCGTAAAGTGATGGATGTTTCAAAAATCTGTGGTTTGGGATGGAAGGCGAGCACCAGCCTCAAAAAGGGTATTGATTTAACCTACAGAAAATTTGCGGCATGAAAAAATACTTGCATAGCGATCAAAATAAATGATGACATCGACCCTATCCCTCATCGGCAGAGAAAAAGAGCTTTTTGTCCAAGACGTGAGCAATCATGAGGCTAAACTAAAGCGAATTGTGTCCTCCTCAGCTTTTCTTGTTATCGGCGGAGCCGGTTCTATTGGACAAGCAGTCACCAAAGAAATCTTCAAAAGAAATCCCCACAAACTTCACGTCGTTGATATCAGCGAAAACAACATGGTGGAGTTGGTTCGGGATATCAGAAGCTCTTATGGCTATATAGAAGGGGATTTTCAAACATTTGCACTCGACGTTGGTTCAGTTGAATATGACGCCTTCATCCAAGCCGATGGTCAATATGATTATGTGCTCAACCTCTCTGCCTTAAAGCATGTTCGTAGCGAAAAAGATCCGTATACATTGATGCGTATGATCGATGTAAACATTCTCAATACTGAAAAAACTCTTTTGCAGTCAATCGATAAAAAATCTAAAAAATATTTTTGTGTTTCTACTGATAAAGCTGCCAATCCCGTCAACATGATGGGAGCGTCGAAGCGGATCATGGAAATGTTTTTGATGAGGAGAAGTTTAGACATCAATATTTCTACGGCGCGCTTTGCCAATGTGGCGTTTTCGGATGGGTCGCTACTGTATGGATTTAACCAGCGGATTCAAAAACACCAGCCTATCGTCGCTCCACGGGATATCAAGCGCTACTTTGTTACTCCCAAAGAATCCGGTGAATTGTGTCTTATGGCCTGCATCTTCGGTGAGAACAGAGACATATTTTTCCCGAAACTTAGCGAAGAGCTTCACTTGATCACATTTGCGGAGATCGCTGTTAAGTACCTCAAGCAGATGGGTTATGAACCCTATCTATGCTCATCCGAAGACGAGGCCAGAGAGCTTGCGGAAATTCTGCCAGCTCAAGGAAAGTGGCCGTGTTTATTCACTGATAGCGACACGACCGGAGAAAAGGATTTCGAAGAGTTTTACACGGAAAATGAAACTCTCGATATGACGCGATTCCAAAATTTGGGAGTCATAAAGAACGCCCCTGTTTTTGATAATCAGGCACTTGAAGAATTTACCCGATTTATAGACGAGCAGAAGAAATCCAGAAGTTGGGCTAAAGAAAGAATCGTCGCTTTGTTCTACAAGATGATTCCTGGTTTTGTGCACAAAGAAACCGGCAAGTATCTAGACGGAAAGATGTAAAGATGAGCAAGAATCATCAAGATGTTGTCGATTTTATCCGAGACCTCTATCAAACGTCGGGATTCATCCCATTGCATGAACCAAAATTCATCGGCAATGAGAAAGCATATGTCATTGATTGCATAGATTCGACCTTTGTATCCAGCGTGGGTAAATATGTCGATCGATTTGAGCAGATGATATCGGAATACACGGGTGCCAAGTATGCCATCGCTACAGTGAATGGAACGGCGGCGTTGCATATTGCTTTAAAGCTTGTTGGCGTAGACCTGGGCGATGAAGTTATCACACAACCTTTGTCTTTTGTTGCAACTTGTAACGCGATCAGTTATTGCGGGGCAAAACCGGTGTTCGTCGATGTGGATCGAGACACGCTTGGATTGAGTGCAGAAAGTTTAAGTGCCTTTCTTGTCGCCAATACAACTCAAACCCTAGCCGGCTGCATTAACAAATTAACCGGGAGAAAAATTTCCGCTGTCGTGCCTATGCACACCTTCGGGCATCCGTGCCGAATCGACGAAATAGCCATAATTTGTGAAGAATTCAACATCCCTCTTATTGAGGATGCTGCTGAAAGCTTAGGCAGTTTTTATCTGGGCAGGCATACAGGTACTTTTGGCAAGCTGGCCGCATTCAGCTTCAATGGCAATAAGACCATTACAACGGGTGGCGGCGGAATGATCATCACTAATGATGATGCTTTGGCGAAGCGTGCAAAACATATCACCACAACCGCAAAGCAACCTCATCCATACGAGTTCATTCATGACGAGATTGGTTACAACTACCGCCTGCCAAATATCAATGCTGCTTTGGGATGTGCGCAAATGGAGACTTTGCCGCGTTTTTTGGAGAGCAAACGGTCAATAGCATCGGCGTACGCAGAGTTTTTCTCCACCTCGAATTCTACCTTCGTTGCAGAATCAGCTCAAGCACACTCAAACTATTGGCTCAACGCACTCATTCTGAAAGACAAGCTGGCTCGAGATGTCTTTCTGAAAGCACTAAACGGGGCAGGTGTAATGTCGCGACCAGTTTGGCGCTTGATGAATGAGCTCACAATGTTTCACGATTGCCAATCTTCCGATTTGTCCAATGCCAAGTGGCTTGAAGAGCGTGTCGTAAATATTCCAAGTAGTGCAAGAGTCCAATGAAGCCGAAATTGATATTAATAGGTGGCGGTGGTCATTGTGCAGCTTGCATCGATGTAATCGAACAAGAGGATAAATTCGAAATTGCCGGCATAGTGGACAAAGATACGACTGACGGAATGTTGCTTGGACACCCCATCCTTGGCCGCGATGATGATCTCCACACGCTCCGTGCAAGCTACGATTACGCGCTCATAACTATAGGGCAGATTAAAAGCCCGTTGACACGCATTCGTCTTTTTGAATATGCCAAATCCCTTAAGTTTACTCTCCCAATAATCATCTCACCCAGAGCCTATGTATCCAAGTATGCCTTGATAGGCGAAGGGACGATCATTATGCACGATGCACTGATTAATTCCCGTGCCACCATTGGCCGCAACTGCATTATCAATACCAAGGCTCTCATTGAACATGACGGAGTTGTTGAGGATAATTGCCATATATCTACAGGCGCCATCGTCAACGGCGGAGCTATGGCTAGGCAAGGGACTTTTGTTGGCAGCAATGCAGTGACAAAAGAATCAGTCAAGACTAAAGAAAACGATTTCATCAAAGCCGGATCACTATTCACGGGCTATGCAAATGAATAAGGTATTCATAATTGCCGAAGCAGGGGTTAACCATAACGGTTCACTTGAACTAGCAAAAGAACTCGTTGATGTTGCTGCTGAAGCGGGCGCGGATGCCGTTAAATTTCAGACTTTTAAAGCTGACAAGCTGGTGAGTAAACGTGCGCAAAAAGCCGAATATCAGAAACAAACCACCTCAGTGGCAGAGTCCCAATATGAAATGATCAAGAAACTTGAGCTTGATGAAAGCGCACACCGCGAACTTATTCGCCACTGCAAAGAAAAACAAATCATGTTTCTCTCGACCCCATTTGACCATGACAGCATTGAGATGTTGAGTAACCTTGGGATACCGATTTTTAAAATTCCCAGTGGTGAAATAACTAACCTTCCATACCTGCGGCATATAGGGCGTCTTGGCAAGGAGGTGATTCTCTCGACGGGTATGGCCGACTTAGGCGAGATTGAAGATGCCTTGGATGTCTTAATACAGGCGGGGGTCCATCGAGAAAAAATCACTGTGCTTCACGCTACAACCGAGTACCCGTGCCCCATTGAGGAGGTTAACCTCCGCGCCATGCTGACGATTCGCGCAGCCTTTGGGGTCAAAGTTGGATATTCTGATCATACGCAAGGCATTGAGGTGCCGATAGCAGCAGCTGCTATGGGAGCTTGTGTGATTGAAAAGCACTTTACGCTTGATCGCGCCATGGAAGGCCCAGATCATAAAGCCAGCCTAGAACCGAAAGAACTCAGAGAGATGGTGCAATCTATCCGTCACATAGCCCAAGCGATGGGGGATGGATTAAAAAAAGCTAGCAAGAGCGAAGCAAAAAACATGGTGATTGCAAGAAAGAGCATAGTTGCTGCTCATGCAATTAAAACAGGCGAGGTATTCAGCGCTGTTAATATCACTATCAAACGCCCCGGCAACGGTATTTGTCCGATGAGGTGGGATGAGGTGATCGGGCAAGTGGCTCAAAGAGATTATCAGAGTGACGATTTGATATGAGAAAAATTTGTATTATCACCGGCACTCGCGCCGAATATGGCCTCCTCTATTGGCTGATGAAAGAGATGCAGTCTGATGCGAGCCTGGAGCTTCAAATCATCGTGACTGGGATGCATCTTTCTCCAGAATTCGGCCTTACTTACAAAGAGGTTGAAAAAGAGTTTTCAATCAATAAAAAAATAGAAATGCTTCTGTCATCGGATACCCCAATCGGCATATCCAAGTCGATGGGGTTGGCTCAAATTTCTTTTGCTGAAGCCTATGAAGATTTGAGCCCCGATATCGTCGTTTTATTGGGCGATCGGTTTGAAATCTTTAGTGCAGCCACTGCGGCAATGATTGCACGAATTCCCATCGCACATATCCATGGCGGCGAAACAACCGAAGGCGCATTTGATGAGGCGATTAGGCATTCAATTACCAAAATGAGCCATCTGCATTTTGTAGCTACTGAAGAGTATCGGCAACGCGTCATCCAGCTTGGCGAAGATCCCAAGAGGGTTTTCAATTTTGGGGCGCCGGGGCTAGACAACATCCACAACCTTCACCTGCTAACTAAAGAGGAATTTGAGGAAAGCATTGGCTTCAAGCTTGGGATGAAAAATCTACTGGTTACTTTTCACCCGGTAACCTTGGAGCAGAGCACGGCAAAAGAGCAATTTCAACAGCTTCTGTTTGCATTGGATAGCCTCAGCGACACCCATATCATATTCACCAAAGCCAATGCTGATACTGATGGAAGAATTATCAACTACATGATTGACAGTTATGTATCTGCGAATTCAAACAAGTCCATTGCTTTCACCTCACTCGGGCAGTTGCGTTATCTGTCTGCACTTCAAAATGTCGATGCCGTAGTTGGAAATAGTTCCAGCGGGCTAATTGAGGCGCCATCGTTCAAGATTGGCACTATCAATATTGGGGATCGTCAAAAAGGGCGGATTAAAGCAGCTAGTGTAATTGACTGCACACCTGATAGAGATGCGATTAAAAACGCCATCCAGCTGCTTTACTCTCCAGGCTTTCAAAAAAGCCTTTGCGACGTATGCAATCCATACGGTGAGGGAGGTTCGTCAAAAAAGATTGCCGGTATCTTACATTCGCATCCATTGACTCAGCTTCTGAAAAAAACATTTAACGACTTACCACGCTCGCCAATAGCATGAACAATTATCAAAAAATTCTTCTCTCGCCAAGCGCAACGATTCGCCAGGCTCTCGAAGTTATTGACAGCGGCGCGATGAAGATTGCGCTGGTGGCAGATGAAAATCAAAAGCTACTGGGCACGCTAACTGACGGTGACATACGTCGGGCTATCCTCAACGGGATGGGGCTTGATGATTTAATTGAAAATATTTACAACAGAACGCCAACGACATGCGGAATTAATGATCCAAAGGAAAAGATACTTCAGCTTGCTGTTACTCATAAGCAGTACCAAATCCCAGTTGTTGATGGTGAAGGTCGCATCGTTGGTATTGCCGAAATTGATGAACTACTCCAACCTACGCATCAGATCAACAAGGTTGTCTTAATGGCTGGTGGATTGGGTGCACGTCTTAGCCCGCTTACGGACAACACGCCCAAGCCCATGCTTCATGTGGGTAACAAACCAATTCTGGAGACCATCATTGAGAACTTTTCCAAGCATGGTTATACCGACATTATTTTAAGCGTCAGCTACAAATCACACGTTATCGAAGAATATTTTGGTGATGGGGCTGCTTTCGGTGTAAAGATCAAATATGTTCATGAGGTTAAGCGGATGGGCACGGCAGGTGCGTTAAGCCTTTTGCGCGATTACTTAACGGAGCCATTCTTCGTAATGAACGGTGACTTGCTAACCAATATCAATTTTGAGCACATGCATGATTATCACCTTTCGCACCATGCCTTCGCAACGATGGCGGTGCGAGAATACGATTTTCAGGTGCCCTACGGTGTTGTTAATATTTGCGATGGTCGAATTGTATCCATCGAAGAAAAACCCATCCACAAATTTTTCGTCAGTGCCGGAATTTATATGCTTTCGCCACAAGCCTTGGCTTACGTACCCGACGATGAGTTTTTTGATATGCCAACACTTTTTGAAAAACTTGTCGCGCAGGGTAATGGTGCAGTTTCGTTTCCTATTCGAGAATACTGGCTGGATATAGGGCGGATGGGAGACTACGAGAAGGCTAATAATGAATATAGCGGAGTGTTTGGCTAATGTTGCAGCGAGCACTTGTTGTAGGTTATGGCTCAATCGGGGCACGGCATGCCCGGCTATTGGTTGAGCTCGGCTGCCATACTGCGGTTGTCAGCAGACGCAAAATAGATTTCCCGGTGGTCTACCTTCGCCTGGCAGAAGCCCTGCTCGCGGAACAGCCTGAATACGTCATCATCGCCAATGAGACAAGTCAGCACCATGATACGCTGTTAAACCTTGCCCAGCTCGGTTACACGGGGACTGTGCTGGTAGAGAAGCCACTCTTTAGCAATTGGGTTGAGCTTTGCTCGCTACCATTCCGCAATGTATTCGTTGCTTACAATCTCAGGTTCCATCCCATACTCCAGCGACTCAAAACGTTACTGGAAGGCGAACAGATATTGTCCGTACAAGCTTATGCAGGTCAATATCTCCCAGATTGGAGGTCGGGATCAGATTACCGCGCATCCTATTCTGCCAGTGCTGAACAAGGAGGTGGGGTACTCAGGGATCTTAGCCACGAACTGGATTACCTCCTGTGGATGTTGGGTAAATGGGAACGTGTCAGCGCGCTTGGTGGGCATTTGAGCGCGTTAGAAATCACTAGCGACGACATTTTTGCGCTTATGCTGGTTACCCCGGCATGCCCCGTCGTGATGCTGCAATTGAACTATCTGGATCGTTTGACGCGTCGAACCGTACTGATCAATACATCCAAACATACAATCGAGGCTGATCTCATCAAAGGAACCATAGCGATAGATCGCGGCATTGAATCTATTACCGTTGTGCGCGATGATACCTACCGTGCGATGCATGAAGCGATTCTCACTGGCAACACGGGTAGCCCCTGTACATTGGACGAAGGGGTCGAAACCTTGCGGCTTGTTGAAGCTGCCGAATTGGCCGCTAAGAATGGAGAATGGGTAAAGAGATGAAACGCCTTTGTACAATATGCGCACGGGGTGGCTCTAAAGGGGTCAAGGGAAAGAATGTTCGGCTACTCCTTGGCAAGCCGCTTATTGCTCACAGTATTGAACAGGCTAGGGCATCGGGGCTTTTTGAGGCAATTGCTATCAGTAGCGATTGCGATATTATTCTCGAAATCGCCAGAGAGTGGAGTGCTGATTACTTAATAAAAAGACCGGATGAACTAGCGACCGATCAGGCGGCCAAGTTACCTGTCATCAGACACTGCGCAGCTGAAGTAGAACGGCAAAAAGGCTATTGTTTTGACGTTATTGTTGATCTTGATGCGACGTCTCCGTTGCGCTCGGTCGAGGATATTCACAAGGCAGTTGCCCTTCTTGAGGAAAGTGGTGCGGGGAATGTTATTACTGCTATGCCATCCCGTCGCTCCCCCTATTTCAATCTCGTTGAATTGAATGCCAATGGGGTGGTTGAATTATCCAAACCATTGAAGACGGCTATTGTTAGAAGGCAGGACGCTCCAAAATGCTACGATATGAACGCTTCAATCTACGTATGGAAGCGCCAAGTGCTTTTTTCCAGTGATACGATTTTTAATGACAACACCCAGCTTTACGTCATGCTGGAAGAGCATTCCATAGATATTGATTCTGAACTTGATTTTGTATTTGTCGAATTCCTCATGTCACATAACAAAGCGGCTTCTATGTAAATGGAAAGGTGCTCTCTTAGCAGTAACATCCCCCGCTTGTGATGGGGGTTTTATTCAGAATCCAAGGAGAAATTTGACGATGGATGTCGTAGACATTGAAGAAGAAATAGTAAATTTTATCCGTGACGAGTTGGGTGGCGACGTTAAAGATAAAAATCAAGATTTATTAAAAAGTGGTGTTATTGACTCATTCAATATGATTCAATTGATTCAGTTTATTGAAGAATCTTTTGAGGTTTCTATCGATATGGAAGAGATAGACTTTGATACTTTCAAATCTGTACAGTCTATTGCAATGAAGATAAGCAAATGGAGGTCTGCTTAGGTGGTGAAAATGGACAAAAGGATTAGAAGGTTGCGGAAGGAAGAATATTCTTTCATAGTCGATTTCTTCGAAAGAACCTACAAAAAAAACTACACCCTTTCCAATAAAGCACATTTCGACTGGCTATTTGACAATCACCTCAATGACAGCGACTCAGAATACACCGCTGTTATTGCTTTAAATAAAGCCGGAAGCATTATCGGGTTTTATGCATGGGTTCCTGTCAGTTTCTATTATTTTGGCAAGCTCATTCGATGTAATTACCAAATGAACATGATGATAGAGGAAAAGTATCGGATGCTTGGTTATGGCTATCTCTTACTTAAAGAAGTTGAGAGCAACGGCAGTGACTTGGGAGTTACGCTAAACGTTGGCATGAATGGCAGGCGCCTAATTGAACCTGCAGGGTGGAAAATTTCAGATCTTGATCGATTCATATTCGTCATAAACGAGCAAAAAACCAGCGAATTGATAGATAACCCAGCGGTACAGGTCGAGGCAGGTTCTTTTCCGCTGATTCCCGGAACGGGTAGCTTGAATTTCTGCAAAATCGCACACGCAGATGATCGCCTTACAAAGTTGTCAAAGAAGCTTTGCGGCAAATATCCTATAACCCTTAACAGGGATGCAGCATATGTTCAATGGCGATGGTTTGAACATCCGCTCCTCACTTACATGGTATATGTAATTAGCCTAGAAGATGAGTTGGTCGCATACATAGTGCTGAGAGTGGAAGAGTACAAACAATACAAAATCGGCAGACTCCTTGATTTTATATCTACAGATGATGCGGAGTGTTTCGCACTTGCAAATCTCTTGCGCGAATGCAAGGCTTTAAATATCGACTTTGTTGATTATTTTATGTTGGGAGCGATACATGGTGAGTCTCTCGCCCTATCCGGATTTATCCTCGCTGAAGGGAACGGGTATCATAATATCCCCATGGTATTTAATCCCCCTGATTTGAGGCCATCAGTAAACTTTACTTATAAAGTATTCAATCAAAATGTTTTTGATGAGAGAGTGGATGATGTATCAAATTGGCATATTAATAAGGCTGATGCCGATGGGGACAGGGCTAACTGACCAAGTGATGCTTTCTTTAATTACTTGGAGCTTGTCTATCAATAAAGACAGAGTCTTATGACCACTATACTTGATTGCACTTTGCGCGATGGCAGCTATGAAGTAAATTTCTCATTTACTGCAAACGACACCAGCATCATATGCAGGGAGCTCGAAGAGGCGGGAGTTGGGCTAATCGAGATTGGACATGGCGTTGGACTGGGTGCTACCGAAAGGACCAAACAAAAAGCAATCCAGTCTGACGAGGAATACATGGTCGCAGCAAATGAAGCGTTAACAAAAGCTAAATGGGGGATGTTTTGCATCCCAGGAATAGCGACTATTGATGATGTTGACCATGCCGCACGACATAACATGGGCTTCATTAGAGTTGGGACAGATATAAATAAAGTTGAATCATCTCGGCCATTCATCGCTAGGGCAAAAGAACATGGCATGCTGGTTGCGGCAAATTACATGAAATCGAATGCCACTACACCGATGGAATTCGCAAGGCTTGCCAAGATGAGTCAATCCTTCGGAGCAGATTGTGTGTACATAGTCGATTCTTCTGGCGGAATGCTGTTTAAGGAAATTAAAGCGTTTTACTGTGCGATCAGAGAGGTCACCGACATCCCCGTTGGCTTTCATGGGCACAATAATCTGGGCCTCGCGAATGCTAATAGTATTCTTGCGGCTGAAATGGGTATTGAATATATCGACTCGACTCTTCAGGGATTGGGACGAAGCGCGGGAAACGCAATTACCGAATCATTGGTGCTGGCTCTACTTAAATCTGGCATCGACATTAAAATTGATTACATGAAACTTATTCAGACAGGCCAAAAATATATAAGGCCGCTTATTAAAAAATTCGGTCACAGGGCTGTAGACTTGATTGCAGGGTTCGCTGAATTCCATTCCAGTTACATGCCTCATGTGCAAACTATCTCATCCAAATACCAAATTAATCCGCTGATTTTGATGATTGAAATGTCCAAAGTGGACAAGGTGGATGTGACACTTAGCAAGCTTGAGGAAGTAGCACAGCATCTTGAGAAAAATAAAGATATCTATATGGGGTCTTATGAATTGAATGCGTATGTTGGTGGCGAACAAGATTATCTGAAAAAACGTGCAGATGAGTAAACGATATATTGAGGCACTGAAGCTGCCAATTGAGAAAAACCCTGAAAAGATTTTTCTGACGCATATTCAAACCGGAAGAAGTTTTACTTATGGGGATATTGCTGAGATATCGGCAAAAATCGCACACTCTTTTGCAACCGAGGGAATGGTTAAAGGGGATAAGGTAGCAATTGTCCTTCCAAATTGCCCGGAATTTGTTTTTTTATATTTTGCCTGTATGCAGGCTGGGGCTATTGCGATCCCAGTGAATATAAATCTGCATCCGCATGAAATAGCTTTCATTCTTGAAAACTCAGATGCCAAAATGATATATTTTGGGACGACCATTAATGAAGAGATCATCAAGGTTATTAATGGCTGCGAAGGAGTATCAAAACACCCTTTGGAAATAATGGGGGAAGAGTCCCCACCTAAAATTGGCACATCACTTCTAGCGTCTTTAGAGAAAATTCATGTGTCGGTACAGAAGTTATTTCCTGTTATCGATGACAATGACACACAACTTATCGTTTATACATCAGGAACAACTGGAAGGCCGAAAGGCGTCGTACTTACCTATGGCGTGACCATCGGGAATATTAACGCAATGCTTGAACTGCATCAGGTCAAAGAGGATTACAAATTCTACGCTATCCTGCCTTTATCCTACCTTGGCGGATTTTATAATCAGGTATTCTTGCCTTACATTGCAAATGCTTCAGTTGCTCTCGAAAGGGTGTTCGATACGAAGGTGGTGCTTTCTTTTTGGGATACCGTAATAAAGCACAAAATAAATACTCTCTGGTTCGTTCCCAGCATTGTGTCGCTACTCTTGCAGGCAGATAGAAAGGAAAAGGGCGCAGAGTACTGCAAGAATGGCGGGATAAAACATGTATTCATCGGAACGGCTCCCCTGCCAGACACGTTGAGAGAGAAATTTACGGCTCGCTATGGTGTTCCGATTTATGAAAACTACGGTCTTTCAGAATTGTTGTGGGTTTCTAGCAATGCACCAACTCTTCCGGAAATCCGAGGGGTTGGAAAATGTCTTCGTGGCGTTGAGGTATTTACTGTTGATGCTGATGGAAACAGGCTAGCGGAAGGTATGTTAGGTGAGGTGGCCGTAATCTCCCCATACACACTTAAGTCTTACTACAAGTTGGATGATGAATTTCGGGATCGTTTCAAGGATGGAATATTTTACACGGGCGACATTGGGTTTCTTGATGAAGATGGATATTTGCATATTTCGGATCGAAAAAAAGACATCATCATTAAGGGTGGAGTAAATATAAGCCCGAAAGAAATTGAGGATGTCATTCTTGGATATCCTGGGATAACAGACGCCGCAGTAATAGGTGTGGCTGATGATCTTTATGGGGAAAAGCTTATTGCATGTGTTACGGTTAACGATGATTTACAGGAAAATGACATCAAGGTTTATTGTGGTCAGCACCTTGCGAGTTTCAAAATACCTCAAAGTGTATTGATTCTAGAATCGTTCCCTCGCAGTACAGCAGGGAAAATTCAGAAGAACAGACTCAAGGAGATAATTAAAGCACGGGCAAATGAATGATTACAAAAATTGACCATATAGGTATATCGTCATTAGATATAGAAAGTCATATTGCTGCATTGGATGAGCTGGGATACTCACTTCTCTTTCACGAAAAGAGTGCTCCCAATCCCCCAGAAAAAAAATCGGTACTTTTGAGGCACACGCCACGGCATGATCTGGCCTTGCTGGCAAGCAGTACTGGTCTAGGAATAGAGCTCCTTAATCATGGCGCAGTTGCAAAAACTGAATCTCCTATGTCTCTCGTGTCAATAGGGGTGGATGGATTGGCTTGCAAGAGCCTTGGAGATATAGTGATTTGCGGTAAGACATTTACCGAAGTTGCACTTTCAAGTATCCCTTGCAACGCCCTTGTTCTAAATCAAAGTGGTTCATTTTCGTGCAAGGGCGTATGTGTCTTCGTCCAGAATATTAATAAGAGCATCGAGTTCTGGAAGTGGTTCGGTTGTAAAATTATAAAAGTTGATGAACATAGTGCTCATCTTGGCTTCACAGAGTTGTTGTCAAAAAAAACCTGGTCAATCTATCTGGCGGTCGATGCGGAACGCGCATCTACACAATACATGGATGGACGTGGGGTAAACAGCATCGCATTTGTGTCCACTTCGGCAATGAAAGACAATGACGCGCTCAAGGCGTTAGGATATGCAACAACTCCAATTTACAACATCAAAGTCAATGAGCGGCTATTAAGCATAATGTTTGTACGTGGGCCATCGGGAGAGAATGTTGAAATAATATGTCCCGTAAATAAAAACTCTGGAATAAATTGTGTGAACTAAAAAATATGAATATGAAATATACAATAAAAGATGCAGGAAATGGCTGGTCAGACAGATACAAACAAACGGGCGTGGCATGGCCAAGTGAAAATGTCATCAGAATATTTAAAGGAACATACCCTCGCTTGAATCTTCGCCAACATGGGTATGCTGGAAAAAAAGTTATCGATGTCGGATGTGGTGATGTCGGGAATTTATTGTTTTTTGAAACTCTGGGCTTAGAACTTTATGGTATCGAAATTGACCAGAAAATAGTCAATCAGGTTCATGAGCTTCTCCAAGTTAGAGGCGTGAATGCAGACATACGTCTTGGTAAAAACGACCGCCTTCCGTATGGGAACGAACTATTTGATTATCTTTTATCTTGGAATGCAGCGTACTACATGGGCGCCCAACGGGATTTCAGCAAAAATGTCATCGAATTTGCCAGAGTCCTGAAACCCGGAGCGCATCTGATTATGTCGGTACCGAAGGTTTCGCATGAGATTTTTAACGAGGCCAAGATTATCGATAACGAGTTTGCAATGATTCAGGTTGATAGACTGGGCATTCGAGTTGGGGAAGTCTTTCGCCGTTTCAGAGATACGAGCGACATTGAAAAAACATTCTCCAGCCATTTTAAAGATTTCGCTTTCGGGTCGGTTGAGGATGATTACTTTGGCGTGGCAGGCCATTGGCATCTTGTTGTCTGTGAAAAAAAGTAAAATTTCTTTTGATTTATTTCTCTGAATACAAGCAACGGTTCCCCATATTTGCCGTGTTTAACTTTTAAACCTTAGGATCTCACATGGCCTCGCGTATCGTTGATCTCACCATGCCAATTGAAGAGGGCATGCAAACCTTCCCAACACATTGGCATCCTTTTGTTGAAATTACCCAGTTGGGTCGCCACGGCCTTGAAAATCGTGAAACGCGCAAATTGGTTTTGGGGACTCACACAGGAACTCATATCGATGCGCCAAGACATTTCATTCCCGGTGGCGTCACGGTAGATCAAATACCGTTGGATCAATTGGTAGGGCCAGCCTCTGTGCTTGACCTGACCGATTTTGGCGCTGGCATGGAGGTAGGTCAAGATGATTTGAAGCGTATCTTGGGTGCGCGTCCGGCTACACGCGTTTTGATGCGTTTCGATTGGAGTCGTACGTTGGGCACTATGGCTTACTACAATGACTCGCCTTTCCTTTCAGAAGATGCTGCCCAGTGGTTGGTGGATCATGGCTGTCGCATGTTGGGTATGGACACCGCAATGCCAGATAATCCGAAAAATGGACGGAATGGCCCCAAAGATTCGCCCAACCATAAGATATTTTTGGGCAATGGTGTCATTTTATTGGAATATATGGTTAATCTGGCTGCGCTTGATCAGCCTGAGGTCTATTTGATTGTGGCACCGCTCAAAATACGTGATGGTGATGGCGCACCTGTCCGTGCGTTTGCCATACTGAATCATGAGGGTTGATGTATATGCTGTTGAAGACAGCACCCTGTTAGCCAAAATTGGCGGTTAATTAATGTCAAGAACACTAAATATTGTTATGTACCACTATGTACGTGACTTGGCTCGAACACGGTTTCCTGCAATCCGTGGGAGAACAATTGATGAATTCCGCTTTCAAATAGATTACCTGCAGAAAATCGGGACGTTCATTACTGCCCTTGAGCTTGTTGATGCTGTCGCCAACGGCACGGAATTGCCACAAGACGCTGTAATGGTTTCATTTGATGATGGCTATCTGGATCACTACACGAATGTGTTGCCTATCCTGCATGACCACCGGATTGAGGGCATGTTTTTCCCGCCTGCCGAGCCTATTATTAAGGGCAAAGTAATGGATACCAACAAAATACATTTTATTCTGGCATCAGAACCAGACACAAAAAATCTCGTCGAGCAGATTAAAGTATGGGTACGGGAGCACCAAGATTTTTATGGCCTGCCACTGCCTGAAGACTTGTGGCAGGAGTATGCCAAAGCAACACGTTTTGACTCTGCAGAAACAATTTTTGTTAAATCAGTTTTGCAACGACGGCTACCTAGAGTTGCGAGAAATGCATTGGCAGACTATCTGTTCCGTAAATACGTGACTCAGGATGAGTCAGCTTTTGCGACCGAGTTGTACATGAGTCCAGACCAAATTCGTATGATGCAGCAAGCTGGTCAATATATTGGAAGTCACGGCTACAGCCATGAATGGCTTGATTTGCTAAGCCCAGCAGAACAGGCCGCAGAAATTCGTGATTCTTTAAGCTTTCTTAAGAGTGTTGGCGTTCCCGTGACTGACTGGATCATGTGTTATCCCTATGGCGGTTATCTTAATGGAACGGTAGATGCTCAGCTATGCAAGACTCTTGCTGAGCATGGCTGTGCTTTAGCTTTGACGAGCCACGGTGGAACGGCGGATCTAGATCAGGATGATAGGTTTCTGATTCGGCGAATGGATACTAACGATATTCCAATCAACTAAATTTCGTAAAAACGACAAGTAAGGATGACGGCGGTGAAGCTGATGTTAAACGACAAAGTGGTGGTGATTACAGGGGGCGCAGGACTGATTGGCCAGGCCTTTGTACGCTGTATTGTAGAGCATGGCGCTATTGCGATAGTAGCCGATGTGAACAAGCAAAGAGGAATCGCCTTTCTTGAGGTTTTAAAAACTGACGATCCACAAGCCACGGTTGAATTTGAGGAAGTGGATATAACCTCAAAAGAGTCTCTTGCAGATTTAATTTCTAGGTTGCACGACAAACATGGTCGGATCGACGCGCTGGTTAACAATGCTTATCCGAGAAATAAGAATTACGGCAGGAAATTTGAAGAAGTGACTTACGATGACTTTTGTCAGAATGTGTCTATTCATCTGGGGGGATATTTCCTGACTGCGCAACAATTCGCCGGATATTTCAAGAAGCAGGGTCATGGTTCAATAATCAACATGGCATCAATATATGGTGTGATTGCTCCTCGCTTTGGAGTTTATGAGCACACGAATATGACCATGCCGGTTGAATATGCGGCTATTAAATCGGCGATCATTCATCTCACAATATATCTTGCGCAATACTTCAAAGGCAACAATATCCGTGTCAATTGCATTAGTCCGGGCGGTATTCTGGACGGGCAGTCAGCCGAATTTTTGTCGCGTTACAATAGTTTTGCCGCAACAAAAGGTATGCTGGATGCTGGTGATCTACAGGGTACGCTTCTGTTTTTATTGAGCGACATGTCCAAGTTTATCAATGGGCAAAATATCGTAGTTGATGACGGCTGGTCTCTATGACGAGAAAAGTCATCTATGTCTCATACATGCGTTTGTCGGATAAGGTTTCGCGCGATTGGTATATAGACTACTTGATTGAAAATGGTATCAACGTCGAGTATTGGGATGTTGTTCCTTTGCTACGCGGTGAATTTGATGAGCCAAGCACAAAAGCTACGGATTATTTGCGAACCTTCCGTACATACAGTGAGGTCGAAGCCATGCTGAGACGCTCCGAAAATAAGGATGCATTTTATGTGATGTTGGTTAATTACGATGGGCATACCGCCAGAGTTTTTCGATTGCTGAGCAAATACGATTGCAGAATGGTATTCATAGCCTGGGGGGCAATGCCGGGTGGATATATGCGGAGATGGCGGAGATTTGTAAACTACCTTTCTAGCCCGTTACGATTGGCAGTAAATATCTTTAACAAGGCAAAAGCAATTGTCTATAGAAAACTGAATCTTGTTAAACCATTTGATCTTGTATTTGTTGCTGGGCAAGTATTAGCGGCGACCAACCTCTACGCCAAAAAAGTGATCTCTATAAACCTGGTGGATTATGATCATTACAGAAAAATAAAAATGAAGGATGATCGGCTTGTGGAGGGAAGTTATATTGTCTTCCTGGATGTTTTTCTTCCTTATCATTCTGATTACAAGCTTGCGGGTTCGCAGATGGTTAACCCGAGCGAGTATTATGCAGCGCTAAATCGGTTCTTTGAGTTACTGGAAGTGAAATATAAAATCAAAGTTGTAATCGCCGCTCATCCGAGGGCTGACTACAGTGCTGAGATTTTCAATGGCCGTGAGATTTATCATGGACGAACCCCAGAGCTAGTAAAAGATGCTGTTTTAGTAATTGCTCACCATAGCACCGCGCTTAGTTATGCGGTGCTAAATCATAAGCCCATAATTTTCGCTTATACTAACGAAATGGCAGCGCTTTACAAGCGTTCAATTGTTAGTTATTTGTATGAATTTTCTGAGTACCTTGATGCGGCTATCTACAACATCGATGAGATTTTTCAAGGCGATCAGATTGTTATCAGGGAGGTCAATTTGAAGAGTTATGATAACTATAAATATAATTATCTGACCACGCACGAGTCTGAAAACATAACAACGCAGGAAATATTTTTGCGTGAAATTAGACAGTGCCACTAGTCGATTTTTTGTTTTGGGATAATTAGACGCGATTACGCTATAATTAAAAATTATGGTTCATCGTCATATTCACTGTGATTTTCTATCAGCCTAAACTCATGTCCAACTTGCCACAATGAAACAGAATTCTCGCCCGATAATTGGTGAAGTTGCGAAATCCTCTGGCGTTGGCCTTGATAAGTTGGATCGCGCTGTTGAATCCTTCAGCGCAAGCGTTGTTGATTCTATGCTGGCTGTAGTTGAGCAAGCCAGTCAGGTGGCGCTTGAGCATCTTGACCACTTTTTTGATCGGCTCCAGTCGGCTACGCATGGCGTTGTTGGACCATGCGCCAAAGAAACGTTGAGCCGCACCCGTGTAGTGATAGCACCAGAATTGAGTGAATGTTTCTTTAATGCGCCATGCCCGGCTGGTCTTGAGGTTGAGCTGATTCAGAGCGCGGAACGAAACCGCCTCGGACGAACGCCCGTCCGCATAGCTCTTGAGCCACGCCCATTTGCTGCCCGTCAGCAGCGAGGTGCCCGCCAAAGCCAGACTGCGGTGTTCTTGCCTGCGCACCGTATCGACCGCTTCACCGAGGTACTTGGAAACGTGAAACCGGTCATGGACGATGTCGGCTTGAGGCAGGCACGTTTGTACTGCGCTCATAAAAGCAGGCCACATATCCATCGCTACCGCTTTGACCGAGGCGCGTTGCGCCGGACTGAGTGTTTCCAGCAGGCTTTTGGCCGCTTCCAGCTTTCGCTCAGGTACCAGATCAAGTACTCGGGAGCGGTCGATGTCGGTCAGTATGCTGACGTAACTGTGACCTCGTTCGGAACTCTTCTCATCCAGCCCCAGATGGGGGACATCTTCTTCGCTGCGGCGCAGCATGCCTCGTTCCACAGCACTTACCATGATGCCGTTGACGGTGCTCCAGGCCAGCCGCGTGAGTTCGCAAACGCCTTGAGTGGTGGGGCAAGCTTGCAGCAATTTGACCACAAAGGCTTCCATCAGAAGGGTGACGCGGCTGTAGCGCTCAGCCCATGGCACGGCCAACTCTTCGACTGTACCGTCGCTGTATTTGAGTTGGGGTACACGCGCCTTGATGAGGGTCTCAAACTGGCAGGTATCCAAATGCCGCCACTGGCGCTCAGTCCAGCCGTTGATGTGAGCCCGCTTCGTGCTGTCCGTGGGATCCGTCCACACTTGACCTGTCTTGAGAACAACCTCAACAACGACGCGCTGATCCGCCAAGGAGAGGTCAACCGACTTCACCGACCACGGCGTTTTCAGCCCAAGAAGATGTTCGTAAAGGACGGTGTCTTTCATGATGGCATCGGTGTGTTTGAAAAACGGAATTCTCTGACATTACGAGAAATTTCACAGTACATTTGATGAAGAACCAAAATTATAGCTGATGTACTTTGGCAGCTAATTTACAACTGCAACCTACTTGCGAAGCGTAACACTAGCTAACATGTTTTTCGGATTTCATGATGACCGACCTTTTTCAAATTGATAGCCACAAACTTATTTTTCACCCCCGTCGAGTTGCACAATTTCTTGAGGCAGGTGACGATTGGGAAAAAGCTAAAAGTGTTTACCCCATATACATTGAAATGTCCCCTGTTGGCGCTTGCAATCACCGTTGCACCTTCTGTGCTGTAGATTATATTGGCTACAAAAGCCAAATGTTGGATGTTGGTATGCTTTCTGTGCGACTGGCTGAAATGGGTAGGCTCGGTGTTAAAAGCATTATGTACGCTGGCGAAGGTGAGCCCCTTTTGCACAAAAAAATTAATGAGATTGTCAAGCTTACCAAGGATGCAGGCATAGACGTGTCATTCACTACTAATGCCACAGTGCTGAACCAAGCTTTTATCGAGCGGTCTCTGCCGCTGACCTCTTGGATCAAGGTTTCCATAAATGCTGGTACTGCGGCCACCTACGCAAAAATTCACCAGACACAGGAACGAGATTTTAGCCAAGTCGTTGATAATCTGAAGCGTGCGGTCGAGTATAAAAAAGCGCATGGATTGGATTGTACGATCGGGGTGCAATCCTTGCTGCTACCCGAAAATGCGGAGGAGATGGAAACGTTAGCTTTGCTGTGCCGGGATGAAATTGGATTGGATTACCTGGTGGTCAAACCTTATTCGCAACACAAGTTTAGCGACACCCATATATATGAAAAAGTGGATTACGGCGCCTACATGGCGATGGCAGAGTCGTTACGAAAATTGAACACAGAAAGCTTCGAAGTGGTTTTCCGTGAAAACACCATGAAAAAACACATGGAAGATGAGAATAAGCGTTACAAAAAGTGTAACGCAACACCCTTCTTTTGGGCTTATGTCATGGCTGACGGTTCGGTTTATGGATGCAGTGCTTACTTGTTGGACAAACGCTTTGAATACGGCAATCTGAAAGAAAAATCATTTCAAGCGATATGGGAAGGCGAGCAACGCAAAACCAATTTTAATTACATTAGAAATGAATTGGATATCAAGGAATGCCGCAAAAACTGCCGCATGGATGAAGTGAACCGCTATCTTTATCAGATGCGCGAGAACCTAGTGAAACACGTTAATTTTATTTAAATTGATTATGAAAACATTAATCACTGGCGGTGCAGGCTTCATTGGCAGTCATCTGGCAGAATTGCTGATCGAAAAAGGTCACGATGTGCTCGTCGTAGATAACTTGCTTTCCGGGAGATTGAAAAATTTACAGGCAATTTCCGAGTATCCAAGATTCAAGTTCGCCCAAGCAGATATCCGCGACGCTGCCTCCCTCCGTCCACTGTTTGAAGGGATGGACTGGGTGTTTCACCTCGCCGGACTGGCGGACATCGTTCCTTCCATCGAAATGCCGGCCCAGTATTACAGCACCAACGTCACAGGCACATTTAACGTGTTAGAAAGCGCACGGGAGAGCGGCGCCAAGCGGGTTCTCTATGCCGCTTCCTCGTCAAGCTACGGAATTCCCGATATTTATCCAACACCAGAATCGTCGCCAATTAAACCGCAGTACCCTTACGCGCTGACCAAGTATATGGGTGAGGAGTTGGTCATGCACTGGGCTAATGTCTACAAACTCCCTGCCATCTCTTTACGGCTGTTCAATGTGTTTGGCACACGCTCGCGCACATCGGGGGCATACGGTGCCGTGTTTGGCGTATTTTTGGCGCAAAAACTCAATGGGCGGGCATTTACCGTGGTTGGCGATGGAACGCAGACCAGAGACTTCACCTACGTGACTGATGTTGCCGAAGCCTTTTTATGTGCGGCAGAGTCGGAGATTTCTGGCGAGGCGATGAATGTGGGCAGCGGAAACCATTACAGCGTTAATCGGCTTGTCGAGTTGCTTGGGGGCGATATTGAATACATCACCAAACGCCCTGGGGAGCCGGAATGTACGTTCGGTGACGTATCCAAGATACAGCACTTGCTTGGCTGGAAAGCTAAAGTCAGCTTTGAAGAGGGTGTAGGGCGTATGCTTGAACGCATTAATGACTGGAAAGACGCGCCGGTATGGAATCCCGCTACCATTGATCAGGCCACCGCAGCGTGGTTTCAATATTTGGGTGAAGGAAAAAAGTGATGCCAACTACGATGAAAAGTCTGTCGCTGGCCTCCTATATGGCTCAATTTGGGTCATTGCTTGATTGCGCTGAAGTCACGGGAAGCGATGGCGTCTCATTGGGGATAGAGCCGGGTATGTTGGCTGCCATGCAATTGCTTGCCAAAGCACGTAGAGATATGAGCAGCGTTTATGTCATTGGTAACGGGGGTAGCGCCGGGGTTGCGAGCCATGCCGTTGTTGATTTTATCAATGTTGCCAAGTTGCGCACGTTCACACTACACGAACCTGCACTTATGACCTGCATGGCAAACGATTACGGGTATGAGAATGCCTTTGCGCGAATGTTGGCCCAAATGGCTAAGCCGGGAGATGTGCTGATTGCGATCAGCAGTTCCGGGAACTCAAAGAATATTCGCAATGCGGCCGTGCAAATGACAAATGGTGGCGGGATGGTCATCACTCTTAGCGGTTTTGCCAGTGATAATCCGTTGCGCTCTTTGGGTGATATAAATATTTGGCTTAACTCCAAAAATTACGGGCTGGTGGAGATTGGGCATCAATTTATATTACACAACCTCTCGGATCGGTTTGGTATCGGTTACGCAGAAGTGAACGCGCTATGACAACTCATAAAATAATTACTCTGGGGGCAATGGCGAAGCTCTCGCGGCAATTACGGGCAGAAGGAAAGCGTGTGGTTTTGTGTCACGGTACTTTTGATCTGATGCACGCGGGTCATATTCGCTATCTGCAGCGGGCAAAGCAGGAAGGCGACGTATTGCTTGTAACTGTGACCGCTGATGCTTATGTAAACAAAGGTCCGGGGCGCCCTGTGTTCAGTGATCAATTACGTGCTGAAAATCTTGCAGCCTTGGCTTGTGTTGATTTCGTGGCCGTCAACCATGCGATATCCGCTGTTGAAGCGTTGAATGAAATTCGCCCGAGTATTTATGCAAAGGGCGGCGAGTACCGCTCGCACGGCGACGATGTAACTGGAAACATTGCGCTGGAACAGGAAGCCGTCGAAGCCCATGGTGGCCAAATTTTTTATACTGATGAAATTACCTTTAGCTCCAGCAATTTGCTAAATGAACATTTCAACGTTTTCTCGCCAGAAACCAAGGAGTTTTTGCAGAGATTTCGCAGCCGCTGGTCGGACAAGGAAATTCAGCGTCAGATTGCCTCGCTTACCGACTTGAAGGTGCTGGTGATTGGTGATGCCATTATTGACCAGTATCATTATTCAACCCCACTTGGCCAAACTGGCAAGGGTAATGTTTTTGCTGTCCGTCACGACTCCGAAGAGCAATTCGCCGGCGGAGCGATTGCAGTTGCAAACCATGTTGCCGGCTTCGCCGAAAGCGTGACTTTGGTAACAGGTCTGGGCGCTGTTGATAATCACGAACAGTTTATCCGCGACAAGTTGTTGCCGAATGTGACCACGCGTTTTTACTATTTCAAAGATGCACCAACCGTTACAAAGCGACGTTTCGTCGATGCCGACATGTCCAAGTTGTTTGAGGTTTACTTCTTCAAGGAAGACCCTGTTTTAGGCGAAGCAGAGGGTAATATTTGCCAGTGGCTGGATGCAAATGTTGGGTTGTACGATGTGGTGGTGGTGCCGGATTTTGGCAACGGATTCATTACCCCCGATATGATCGCCGTGTTAAATGCCAAAGCGAAATTTCTTGCGGTCAATACCCAGATCAATAGCGGCAATCGCGGTTATCATGTAATTCACCGTTATCCAAGAGCAGATTTCGTTTCCCTCAATGAGCCGGAGTTGCGCATGGCCGCACACAACCGCCATGATTCTCTCGAAGTGGTGTCCAGGCAAATTGGTGAGCGTGTTCAGGTTAAGCAACTGGCTACCACACGGGGTACTAAGGGTGTGATGATGTTCGACAGAGAGAGCAAGGTATTTCACAAGGTGCCCGCACTTTCAACCAGAGTGGTTGACCGGATCGGCGCGGGGGATGCTTTCTTGTCTTTAGCGGGATTATGTGCCGCCAAAGGGCTGGATGCCGAAGTCGCAGCCTTTGTTGGCAGTGTTGCGGCGGCAATGGATGTTCAGATCGTCTGCAATAGGGAACCCATTAACCCGATTGGTCTCAATAAATATGTTTCTACCTTGCTGAAATAACAGAGAGCGGGCTGTTGAAAATGGAAAACCATCTCGCGTTGTTTCGTTCAATGCTACGGATCAGACGTGTCGAAGAAGCGATTGCTGATCGCTATGCTGAACAGGAAATGCGTTGTCCTATGCATTTGTGCATCGGGCAGGAAGCAATCGCCGTTGGCGTGTGCGCAGCACTTTCCGAAAACGACGTGATGTTTAGCAATCATCGGGCGCACGGCCATTATCTGGCCAAAGGCGGAAATTTGAACGCTATGGTTGCTGAGTTGTATGGTCGCTCAACTGGCTGCTGTGGCGGACGCGGCGGCTCTATGCACTTAATCGATTTGAATGTCGGTTTCATGGGCGCGACCCCGATCGTTGGGGGAACTGTGCCACTGGCGGTGGGTGCTGCATGGGCGGCATTGTTAAAAGCCGAAAATCGGATCAGCGTGATTTTTTTCGGTGATGGTTGTTTTGAAGAGGGTGTTGTTCACGAATCATTGAATTTTGCTGCACTCCATAAACTTCCGATCCTTTTCATTTGTGAGAACAATGAATTCTCCGTCTACACACGCTTGAATGAACGACAGGCAAAACGCCCGATCTACCGAATAGCCGAGGCTCATGGATTGACCTCTTATGTCGGTAATGGCAATGATGTCGAAGAAGTCTTCTCTATTGCCAAGACCGCTGTAGATAGTGCGCGGCAAGGTAAAGGCCCGCAATTTATCGAATTGAGCACGTACCGCTGGCGAGAGCATTGCGGTCCTGATTTTGACGATCATCTTGGTTATCGCGCAGCGCAAGAAATCGAGATTGGGCTGAAAGATTGTCCTATCGCAAAGTTCACAACCCGGCTTAAACAAAACAACACTTTGTCTCAAGCGGATGTTGAACAATTCGAGGCGGAGATTGATGAAGAAGTCTCCGATGCTTTCAAATTTGCTCTATCCAGCGCGAAACCCTCGACTAAAGATGCCGGGGAACGAGTTTATGCCTGATTTGGGAAAGCGGGACATCACCTATGCGCAGGCGATTCGCGAAGGCTTGGACAAGGCTATGGATCGTGATCCGAACGTGATCCTTATCGGGGAAGGCGTGCCCGATCCAAAAGCGATCTTTAACACAACAGCCGGGTTGCGCGAAAAATTCGGAGCCAAGCGAGTGTTCGATATGCCGCTTGCCGAGAATGGCTTAACAGGTATTTGCATTGGGGCAGCGCTCTCGGGTATGCGCCCTGTCATGGTTCATCAGCGTATTGACTTCGCCTTGTTGGCGATAGATCAATTGGTGAACAACGCCGCCAAATGGCACTACATGTTCGATGGCAAGGCCTCTGTACCCTTGGTTGTACGCGTAATCGTCGGTCGTGGCTGGGGGCAAGGCCCCCAGCATTCGCAGAGTCTGCAGGCGATGTTCTCGTTGGTGCCCGGACTGAAAGTCATCATGCCGACAACCGCCTATGACGCGAAGGGAATGCTGATCTCAGCGATTGAAGATAACAACCCGGTTATGTTTATCGAGCATCGCTGGCTACACCAAATTAAAGATAATGTCCCTGAAAAATATTATCGAGTCCCGCTGGGACTGGCAAAAGTACTGCATGAAGGTGATGCTGTTACGGTTGCGGCCTTTTCCTACATGGCGGTCGAGTCTCTGATTGCGGCCAAAGCACTGATGTCCACCATGGGCATCGATATTGAAGTTCTGGATATGCGTAGCGTGAGTCCGCTTGATGTGACGAGCATTTTGAATTCAGTTCGAAAAACAGGGCGATTGATCGTGGCGGATACCGCATTCCGCACTGGCAGTATTGCCGGTGAACTGATCAGTCAAGTTGTTGAGCAAGCTTTTGGTGCATTAAAAACCAATCCTGTGCGCATCGCATCACCTGATCATCCGACACCCACATCTCACTTTATGGCAGAGAACTATTATCCAGGACCACAAACCATTGCGGATGCGGTGCTCGACATGCTGGGCGTTGACAAGAACTCGGATGCCTATCATAAGCTGTGTGCGATGGTGTTACGCGATGGGCCGCATGACACGCCGAATCGTGGCTTTACCGGCCCCTTTTGATTCCAGTCTGCGAAAATAAATCTAGAGCTAAATTAAGGCCAACCAGTTATGCGTTTAACTAAATGATATTTGAAGATACGCGAGATACTATTAGGCGTGCCATCCGGGTGCTCTCCAAAGATAAGACGCGCTTCTATTTTGCTGTACTCTTGTGCTTTCTCGGTGGGCTAGTGGAATTGGTAGGTGTCGGCACACTCTATCCATTCCTTGCGTTGCTGTCCAAACCGTCACTGATTGAGACCAACGATATTCTGCAGTTTTTGTACTCCTCCTTGCAGTTCCAAAGCGTCAACCATTTCTTGTTCTGCTCCGGCCTGCTGGCATTGTTCGCAGTGTTTTTTGCCAGCCTGTTCATGTATCTGAAAATCGCCTATATCATCCGGTTTTGTGTTGGACAGACCGCGCGCATTTCGGTGAGGTTGCTTGATGCCTATCTGCGCAAACCGATGCCGTTTCATGTTGAAAGCAATTCCGGTGAGCTGAGTAAAGATGTAATCGGGCAATCAGACCAGTTCACGAATGGCATATTAATTGCGGTCATGACCATCCTTGGCGATGGAGTAATCATGCTGGTATTGACAGGCGTGGTTTTGGCGGTTGATTTGCAGGCGGGTATGGTCGTTGTTACGATGCTTGGTTTGGTATTAGGCACTACGCTGGTTTTAACCAGAAATAAAGTGCAGGAATTGGGCCAGAAGAGTGATGCCGCCAATGGTGCGCGCTTTGTTTTTTGTGTAGGCGCGCTACAGTCCGCCAAGGAAATCAAGACAGCAGGAAAGGAGGCATTTTTTGGCGGGCTGTTTCGACGCCATGCTGAAGAGTTTGGCCGCTGTTATGCAAATGTCTCCGTCTTGCAAATATTGCCTCAGTCGATTATGCAGTTTGTGGCAGCCGGTGCTGTCATTTGTATCGCGTTGTATTACATCGCGGCAGGTACCGAGTTAGCCTCGATCATGCCGATGTTGGCCATTTACGCAGTTGCCGGGTATCGGCTGATGCCATCGTTTAACCGTTTATCCGTGGCTTTATCTCAATTACAACAGTTTCGCCCGGCCATAAACAATATTAGCAAGGTGCTCGATGAGCACCCCACTGATGCCATAAGTACCGGAGCCGCTGGATGGGAATCTCCCGTCGTTTGTCCGACAATCGCATTCCACAAAGTCGGATTTTCCTACCCAAAGTCAGAACGTGCGGTATTCAAGGATTTGGGGCTAACAATACAGGGTAATTCATTTGTCTGTTTTGTCGGGACGTCTGGATCAGGCAAAACAACCCTGGTTGATCTGTTGCTGGGTCTACTCTCCCCTGACAAAGGAGAGGTCGTGATAAATGGTAAATCAATGTACCAGGCAGGTGAGCGGCATTGGCGCGAGTTGTTCGGATATGTTCCGCAATCGGTTTACATCGTTGATGGGACGATCGCAGAGAATATCGCATTCGGTATACCCGAGATAGACGTCGATCGGGAGAAGCTGCAACGTATCGTCAGATTGTGCCATCTCGAAGATTTTATAAATACTCAGCAAGATGGACTGGATTCCAGTGTGGGCGAACAGGGCTGCAAATTGAGCGGTGGGCAGCGGCAACGGGTTGGCATAGCCAGGGCCCTCTACCGTGATCCGCCCATTCTTATTCTCGATGAATCAACCAGCTCGCTGGACGGCATCAGCGAGAAATGGATTATTGAGACATTGAACGAACTTAAGCAAAGCAAGACTATCATCTCAATCGCACACCGTAACTCGCTGGTGCGTAATTGCGACAGGGTAATTTTGATCAGCCATGGCGAGGTAGTGGCAGATGGGTCTTATTATGATCTTTGTAGCAGCTCTCCCCAGTTTGCGGAGTTGATGTCTGAACTGAATGGCCAGTGACGATGATTTATCGCCTATGTGACTGGATCGGCAGGTTGACCGGAACGATCATTTTGACCCCGCATCCCTATGCTGTCGGGAATTGTGCTGAAGATATTTATTTTGGTTTGCTTAAGGCTCGCAGAGAGCAGAAAAAGTTGGTTATTCTGTTTCCCTACGAACTGCCTTGGCGGCTCAAATTTCGTTTGACCAATATTGAACTGGTTAACGTGGAATCAGAATATCGATTCCCTCTTAACAACTCCCTTTACATTGCCGGGCGTTTATTGATTACCGCCTACTTCGGTTTTTTTCGTGCGCTTAGTTTGTTGATACGGCTTTTGTTTGGGCGTCACCTAAACGAATTGTATAGAACTCCCGCGATAGGCAACCTGACCCTTTGGAAGCCTGATGCACGAATAACCAGTTTTTCGTGGGATTTTGTGGCAAAGTATAATTGGCAGAGCCAACTTGCCGCGCCGCTTCAAGTATCACTTGGGAAACAAAAAAAAATAATTGCCGAAAATTTGCGCTGCGAAATGGGACTCCCTAAAGAGGCTTGGTTTGTTTGCTTGCATGTACGGGAGGGGGGGTTTCATAACGACCATTGTACTGAACGGAATGCGAATATCCTCAACTACATCGGAGCGATAGAGGAAGTCACCAGTCGGGGTGGATGGGTGGTGCGCATGGGTGACGCCACAATGACAAAACTACCCCTCATGGAGCGGGTGATTGATTATCCGTTCACCAAATATAAAAGTGCTCTGATGGATATATATCTGATCAGTGAGTGCCGTGTTTACATCGGCATGATGTCCGGAATATATGATGTGGCATTGTTGTTCCAACGTCCGATGATCATGACAAATATGAGCAATTGGATGTGGACCTTCCCTATCAAGATGGGGGATATGGGTGTGATGAAGCACATATATTCGAAATCGAAAAACAGGTTTCTTTCGATCCGAGAATGGCTTGCCGAGCCCTTTGAAGCCATGTCGTTTATGGCGTTGGGAAATGATTATAAATTTTTTGAAAATGACTCGCAGGAGCTAAAAGCGGTAGTCAGGGAATTTTTTGAGCGGGGCGACAATTGGGAACGCAGTCAACTGCAACGACAATTTGATGAACTTCGAGTGTGTAATGGAAAAAAGCTGATAAGTGAGTCTGTCATTTCGAATGATGTTTTCGAAACAAATCAACGTTACCGTTTGGCCTCGCGGCTGGATTCGGCTGTGGGTGTGCTCGGTTCAGAGTATCTGCAGAAGAATTGGGAGCATGACGTGAGGAATGTACAATGACTTGCTGCGGGCTTTCCTCTGCATGTAGATAACAAATGCAAAAGGCCAGCGCCGCCTTGTAGCTGCAACAATAATTTCGGAGGATTAAATGGGGCTAGATATTAATTCACTCAATTTCCTAGGATTCTCAAAGAATCAGGGGGTTGATTTCTCCAAGACTTTGTCTGTAGGGAGGGCAAGTGTTTGTATGAGCGATGACGAGGTCAAAGAATTTTTGACTGCATTTGGTCGCTCGGATCTCACAAAAGATATTCCACAACTGACTCAATCGAAATATTTCGAAGAGATACTATCAGCAGTATTTGGTGCGACAAAACTGGATTCAATCGATGCTTCCAGTTATGAGGGAGCGTCGATAATCCATAGCCTTAATGAACCCCTTAAAACAGATAAGCGGTTTACCGCGATAATGGATTTTGGTTGCCTTGAGCATGTGTTTAACTTTCCGGTTGCCATTGATAATCTGATCAATTTATGTGAAGTTAACGGCCACATCCTGCATTACTTGCCTGCAAATAATTGCTGTGGCCATGGATTTTATCAGTTCTCCCCGGAATTGTTTTTCAGCCTGTATACCGAGAAACGCGGGTTTGCGAATACGCAGGTATTTTTTGTTGAGTGGCAAGAAGACCCTTCTGTATGGTATGAAATTAAATCCCCTATTGAACTGCGTAAGAGAGTGAACATCGTCAATGCTTGTGAGGGTTATTTGTTGGTTAAAACTACAAAATTGGCTAATGCAGTATCTCCATTGGCTGAGCCGCCGCAGCAATCAGATTATCTTGTTGCTTGGGATGGGACCAGCGATCCTTTGCATGGGAAGGGTGGGCAGAAGTTGAAGTTGATTAAACAGATCAAAGGAGTTATTAAGAAGCTTTTGCCGATTATGGGTATAGAAAAGCAAGGGTGGAGAATAGCTCAGCGTTTAGCATACAAAAAGAGATTGGTGCGAAGCAAACGATCGGATTTGGTTCAGTTAAAGGTGGCGAATCTTATTAAAGGCCAATAAGCGGTATTTAAAATTATTTTGTTTTAGGGAGAGTTAGTTGAATAGTGAACTGAGCGAGTTCTACCAAACTTGGTCGAAAGACAGGGCGTGGCTTATCGATTACGATAACGAAGTTGCGGGTCGTAAAGTGGATACGATCTTGCAGGGGATGCCCGAACTTTATGATTTGGATATCAAGTCCGTTGTTGATTTTGGCTGCGGATATGGGAAGACGTTAAGTGATTTGAATGAAAGGCTGAAATTAGAAAAAGCTTATGGCTTTGACGTCTCTGAAAAAGCGATTAATTATGCCCAACAGCACTTTACCTCCCCGGGGCTGCAATTCCATCAGCTTGCGACCCTTGATATTACTGAGAATACGCAGTTCATTAAATCCATTGTTGGCACAGGTGTTGATGCTATTTTATTAGTAGATTTATTAGAGCATATCCCAGATTGCAATAATTTAATGCTTCACCTGTCAGGGGTTACTAAATATTTCGTGGTCATGCTTCCGATTGAGGAAAACATGATCAACAACTATTTCACAAAAAAAATATATCCGTCAACCAAACACTACAATGGGCATGTCCGAGAGTTCAACGCGAATTCAGTATATTACTTCATACGGAAAATTGGGTTAACGCCCATAGCTGAAGGGATACATATATACGACTTTAGAGATAGTTATCCGCCACAACCACCTGCCCCAATAACCTTGCGCGGGATTGCAAGAAAATCATTGAAGTATTTGCGAATTATCTTGGCGCAAATATTACCCACAAAAATATATTTAAGACTTATAGGCCCTGGAACATATTACTGCATAGCTACGTATAACAAAGAACATGTGTTAACCCCATAGGATCACAATACCAAAATTACTTTTGATGGGTTGAAATGTAGGGTTGAGTGCATAAGAGTACAGGAACGATTTGAAATATATTTGTACAGCTTGATTTCATTAGTCGGATAGGATTTCGTTTGAAAATATTATTATTTACCGAAATTTTCGACTGCGGCGGTATAGATACATTTATTGTAAATCTAATAAATAGTTGGCCCGTCAAGGATGATGCCTTCGTTATTATTGCCAATTCAAATTACCCCGGCTTGAAGATCATTGAGGAAAAGCTGACACGCCCCTGCGAAGTGGTTCGTCACCGGGAACTGATCTATTCAAATATATTGAGCAGTAGCTTTCCCCTTAAAGTGATGAGGAAAATCACCTCTCCACTTCTTCGATATCTTCTTATCGCTTACAACATCTTGACGCTTCGAAAGCTGTTGCTACAAACCAAGGCAGATGCACTCATGGTAATCAATGGCGGGTATCCCGGAGGAGATTCCTGTCGGGCAGCGGCTATTTCATGGGGGGTGTTTAGCGGAAAGCCCAAGTCCATTCACAATTTCCACAATATTGCACAAAAGGCACCTTTGCATTCAATCTTGCAAGAGCGCATTGTGGATCGATTACTCTGCAAATATACTGCTCAATTCGTAACTGTTTCCGGAGCAGCAGCCGAATCAATGTCGTTACGCCCCCAAATTGCGGGTAGAAATATAACCAGTTATATTCATAACGGGCTTGCGATCACCCCCGATCTCTCAGTGCATGAGAAAAATATCCGGGATGAAATAGGCATATCAAGCACTACGCCGCTCTGCCTTATGTTGGGTACATATGAGCCTAGAAAAGGGCATTACTTTTTATTCAAGGCATTTAAAAAAGTATTGGCAGAAGTGCCGAACGCCCACTTACTCGTTTGCGGCTATGGATTCCCGCACGAAATAAAACAAGTTAGCGGATATGTAAAAGATATGCAGCTGCACGACCATGTCCATTTGATGGGGTTCAGGAGGGATATTTCACATTTACTAACCAACTCCGATGTCTTGGTTGTTGCCTCCCAAGCGTATGAATCATTCGGTTTTACCAGTGTTGAAGCGATGGCCCATAAGGTGCCGGTTGTTGCAACTGATGTTGGCGGGATACCTGAGGTGGTAGTTAACAGCGAGGGTGGATACTGCGTGGGAAGCAGCGATGTTGATTCTTATGCACGGCATATCGTTAAGCTGCTTAAAGATAAGGACTTGAGAGAGGCTCAAGGAGAGCGGGGATATAAAAGATATCGAGATTTCTTTTCCGCTGAAACCATGGCGTCCAAATATGCGGCTATGATTCACGAATTGACTGGGGGTAATGCTCAGTGATGTCATTTTTAACATTTATTTCCAAAATAACTCAACTGTTGCGTAGCGCAGCTTTACCCTATCAATTTGGATTTATTCAATGCCATTCCTATCTTGGCGATAGGCAATTAGATCAGATTAAGAGCCTGTTGGAATCCAGAGATGATACTGAAAAGCAGCGTATATTGTTCGAATATGAGGAAAGGTTTGGCAAGTTGGTGGGAGATGGTTTTGCCTCAAGTTTTGCTTCAGGCAGGATGGCGTTTTATTCATTGATGGAGGTGTTGGGCATAGGTGAGGGGGATGAGGTTATCCTGACGGCATTCACTTGTTCGGTTATGCCTAATGCCGTCATGAAGCGGGGCGCTAGTCCGGTATATGCGGATATGGACAGGGTCACGTTTGGGTCGAGTGCGAGCGCAATTCAAAAGGTCATAACCAACAAAACCAAGCTAATCGTTGCGCAACATTCGTTTGGCATTCCTTGTGATATAGATCAGATTGTCAATTTGGCCAAAGAGAAAGGTATTTTTGTTGTTGAAGATTGTGCCATTACGCTTGATTCTTCTTTAAGGGGAGTCAAGGTTGGGAATTGGGGGGATGCGGCCATTTTTTCCACCGATCATAGCAAGCCGTTAAATACAGTGATTGGCGGAATGTTGTATACGCGAAATCCTGATATCCATGAGAAAGTCGAACGCCTGGCGAGAATGTCTCCCGCACTTTCTGATGAACATCAACAAAATCTTTACCGGCAAATGTTGTTTGAGCGCAAGCATTACATCCCAACCCGGTATCCTCGTGCGAGGACTCATGATTATGTTCAAAAGAGGTGGGCACACATGCTAGGCGCCAAATGCACAGTATTTCTGGAAGATAATTACACTCGCCCTGCGTCTCATAAGGAAAGCTATCCCTATCCTGCGGCTATGCCCGCATTTTTAGCGCTGCTGGGTATCTTTGAGCTAGAAAGATGGGGTGAGCAAAAAGCCCGTAGAAAGGAATTGCTTTCCCGGATTATGGAAAAATTTAGGCAAAGCAGCTACAGTGCCTACCTGCCTGCCGTTTATAATGATCCGGAGAGGGACATCATACCGTTGCGCTTTGTTTTTTATTGCGCTAGTTCGGGTGTGTTATTGCGAAAATTGAGCAGGTGCATCGACGTGAATTGGATATGGTTTCGCCAACCCGTCACCTGTGCTGTTGAGGGTATGGAGAGGCTTCAGTACGTTAGTAATTCATGCCCAATCTCGGAAGAGATTTGTTCGGAGATTATAAATTTTCCCTGTAATGTTGTAGAAGACACGGAGCAAGAGTTGCTGTTTGGGATTGAGCATGTATTAAATCGTTCATAAATATGAATGCTGAATAACTCTAAAGGTATTTGTTAATGGGAATTGATGTACTGAAGAAGGCCTTTATTGGGCGTGTAGTAGGTTGGCTCAGAATACATAATCAGAATCATGATATGGCCGCGTTTGTTAACGATCATATCGGTGGAGCCATTATCACTTTTGGGCAATATGAAAAACGCTTTTTGGAGTTGACAGAGCAAGTTCTGACAGAACTTACCGGGGGCGTCGGCTTTAAAGAAGGTGTGTGCTTGGACATTGGTGCGAATATTGGCAATCACGCGTTGTTCTATAGCACCATATTTAAACGTGTGATCGCTTTTGAACCCAACCCAATTGCATATAAATTACTTGAGGCAAATGTCCTTAAGAACCGCATTACCAATATAAAAATATGTACCACTGCGTTGGGCTCGAGAAAAGAGAGAAAAATATTATCCATTTGCAATGAAAACTTGGGCATGAGTTCTCTTGTGCAGGAAACAAAAACCAATCAGCCTGCTTTCAATCTAGAGATAGAAATTAATATTGGCGACGACATGATAAAAGAGATAGAGGGTGATCTATCTGGAATTTCTTTTATTAAGCTTGATGTCGAGGGATTCGAGGCTGATGCATTACAAGGATTAAGCCAAACAATATCGAAATGCCACCCGGTTATTTCAATTGAGTTAAATTTTGATTCCATGAAAAACTCATCACAGGATGCGTTGAAAGTACTTGAGGATTTAGGCTATAGGAATTTTTATGTGTTAAAAACGCCCCATTCTTTCCAAAATCGATATTTGAATTTTGTGTCCAGAGTCTTTTTGGGTGAAAAACTTGTTTTGTCTAAATTGGAAAAATTCGAGCCAATGGATTACCCGCAAATTTTCTGTGTGGCGAACTCTGCAACTGCATCCAAACCTAAATCGAATGTGGCTTAAATGAATTTTAATCAATTCCAGGGGAAGAAGGTGCTTGTCACGGGGCATACTGGATTCAAGGGATCCTGGTTAGTGGCGTGGTTGCTAAGAATAGGGGCTAATGTTGCGGGCTTGTCGGACCGTGTTCCTACCATCCCGGCGCATTTCGATGCGGCCAAAATGGATGGGCGTTTGTCTCACCATCTTGGCGATATCCGTGATCTGGCGATGGTGGTCAAGCTAATTAAAGATGTGCGGCCTGATTTTGTTTTTCATCTGGCTGCCCAGCCACTGGTGAGGCGCTCGTATCACGACCCACATCTGACGATAGAAACGAACGTAATGGGTACGGCGAATATCCTTGAGGCGTTGAGGTTAGCGCAGCATCCTTGCACCGCAATCGTCGTGACCAGCGACAAAAGCTATGACAATGTTGAGCAGGTATGGGGTTACCGGGAAAATGATGCGCTAGGAGGAAAGGATCCCTATAGCGCTTCAAAGGGCGCTGCTGAGCTGGTAGTTAAAACTTATGCCCATTCCTATTTCGCGGCAGCTGATTCACCCGTAAAAGTGGCGGTTGGACGGGCGGGTAATGTTATCGGTGGCGGCGACTGGGCAGAGGATCGTATTGTGCCGGATTGTGTACGCGCTTGGTCGCGTGGAGATGCAGTTGAGATTCGTTATCCGCAGGCGACACGACCTTGGCAGCATGTGTTGGAGCCGCTGAGCGGTTATTTGATGTTGGCTGTTAGTCTGGCGAATGATCCCGGCCTTAATGGCGAGCCGTTTAATTTTGGGCCTCCGGCACAGCAAAATTATACGGTTGCCGAACTGTTGGATGAAATCAAAAAACACTGGCCCGGTGCGGGATGGAAAGATGTTTCCGGTTCGTCTGTATTCCACGAAGCGGGTTTGCTTAAGTTATGTTGTGACAAAGCGTTGCATAAGATCGGTTGGCAACCGGTGATGAATTGCGCTGAAACGGTTCGTTTAACTTCGTCCTGGTACCGTTCATTTTATGAATCATCAAACACTGATATTTGGGAGCTGACGCAACGCCAGATTGCTGAGTATGAATTGCTTGCAAGTGATCGCGGTGCCACTTGGGAGGCATCATGATTGAAGGCGTACTGATCACTCCCCTGCGCGAGATTGAAACTCCGGGAGGGAATGTATTTCATGCGATGAAAGCAGGGGAATCGGGCTATCGCGGGTTTGGCGAGGCCTATTTCTCAACCATGCAATCAGGAAAGATCAAGCCTTGGAAGCGGCACAATCGGATGACGCTGAACCTGGTGGTACCCATCGGAAAAATTCGATTTGTCCTCTATGATGACCGCGCCAATTCACCCAGTAAAAATTCTTTTGCCGAAGTTGTTTTGGGCAATCCCGGCCACTATGCAAGGCTGACCGTTCCGCCGGGTCTCTGGATGGCTTTTCAAGGCGCGACTGAGGGCACTTCTTGGTTATTAAATGTCGCCGATTTGCCTCACGATCCTTCAGAAGCTGACCGTCTATCTTTAGATGAAATTCCATACGATTGGAGGACTCGTTAATTATGAAAGTAGTTCTACTTGCTGGTGGGCTGGGTACCAGGCTGGCCGAATTTACCGATGTCGTTCCCAAGCCTATGGTGCCCGTAGGTGGCCATCCTATTCTGTGGCATCTGATGAATATTTATGCGCATTATGGTCATGCCGATTTTCATTTGGCGCTTGGCTACAAAGCACAAGTGGTGAAAGAGTACTTCCTGAATTATTACGCACTCAATTCTGACTTTACGGTTAACTTGGCTAATGGGGGAGTTACTCATCATGCCAGTCATCCAGTGGATTGGCGTGTGACGCTGGTGGATACTGGACTCAATTCCATGACTGGTGGGCGAGTCAGGCGCATGCGTAGCTACGTTGGGAACGAAACGTTTCTGCTTACCTATGGTGATGGCTTGGCTAATATTGATTTGGACGCGTTGGTACGTTTTCACCGAGCACACGGAAAAATGGTAACGGTAACAGCGGTGCATCCGGGCGCACGTTTCGGTGAGCTGGATTTGGATAGTGACTCTGTAATGGCATTCAAAGAAAAACCGCAAATGGGGCACGGCTGGATTAACGGCGGGTTCTTTGTTATTGAACCCGCATTTCTAGATTTGATTGCCGATGATGATACGGTGCTTGAAAAAGAACCGCTTGAGCGTGTGGCGGCCATGGGTGAGTTGATGGCTTATCAGCATGAGGGGTTCTGGCAGTGCATGGATACCGTGCGTGATCGCAATGTGCTTGAAGAGTTGTGGGCTAAGGGCGATGCACCATGGAAAGTTTGGGCGTGAGTAATGAGTGAGTTGATTCGGCTGTCAAAATCCTGTCTTTCGTTGGCTGAGAAGCAAGCGGTCATGGCGGTGCTGGACAAAGGATTTTTGGGCATGGGTACTGAGGTGCAGCGTTTTGAAAATGCGCTTGAAGCATTTTTCGGCCGTCCGGCGGTTTGCGTAAATACGGGTACGGCCGCGTTGCATTTGGCATTACAGGCAGCTGGAATCAAGGGCGGAGATGAAGTTCTTATCCCCTCGCTGACTTATGTCGCGTCATTTCAGGCTGTCTCTGCGACTGGTGCAACGCCGATAGCCTGCGATATTAATCCATCATCGCTAACGCTAGATTGGCGTGATGCAGAGAAGCGATTGTCTCCACGAACAAAGGCAGTCATGCCGGTTCATTACAGTGGCGGGGTCGGAGATTTGTCTGGCACCTATGCCTTTGCGCATCGGCATGGTTTACGGGTTATCGAGGATGCGGCACATGCATTTGGTTCAACTTATCGTGGCGCTCGGGTAGGTGCTACAGGTGATGTCACTTGCTTTAGTTTTGATGGCATAAAAAATATTACTTCTGGTGAAGGTGGGTGTGTCGTCACATCCGATCAGGATGTGCTACGCAGAATTCGCGATGCTCGGTTGCTCGGGGTGGAAAAGGATAGTGAACGGCGCTATGCAGGGGAGCGTAGTTGGGAATTTGATGTCTCGGCACAAGGCTGGAGATATCACATGAGTGACATCATGGCGGCCATTGGCTTGGTTCAACTGGGGCGGTTAGAAGAATTTGCAGAAAAAAGGCGGGCACTGGCAATGCGGTACGATGAACTCTTATCAACTGTTGCCAAAATTTTTAGACTGCCCCACGATTACGCCGAAGTCGTTCCCCATTTATATCCTATTCTTCTGCCGGAAGGTGCGGATCGTAGAGCAATCCGTAGCCGGATGCTGGATGCGGGAATACAAACGGGCGTGCACTATCAGCCCAACCACACGCTAACTTTCTTCCACCATAACGAAACATTACCATTACCCATAATTAACAATATATTCCCCAGATTGTTATCGCTCCCACTACATCCTGAGTTGCACATATCGAATGTTGATTTTTGTGTGAGCCAATTGATGGAAGCTCTTAATGGGTGAGCCTTTGCTTATTCAAGCGAAGCCTTCCAGAAGCTGGTCGATCTCTGGCGTAATGACGTATATGCCATTTTTTTATTATTACATAGGGCCTATGGCTTTTTTAAGCTACCTTATGTCAGGCAGGTCATTGCTTGGTCGTTTCAGTTACTGGGGATGGTTTTTTGGATTGAGCTTTACGGCTTATGCATTATTGTTACTCAGCACTAATGGACTAGCGGATGGTATGTACGTTATCCGTTTTTGTTGGGGATTTTTGTTGTTTTACCTTGTATTTAAATCCGGCATTCAAATACAGGTAGATAAGCTGCTGATTTTTTTATCCATACTTACCATTATCGAGGCAGTGCTTGTCAATACTGTTATTCCCGCGGAATTACTGCCGAATTATCCTATAGCTGGCACACCGGGACATTACGCCGAGATAGGTGGATATCAACGGCCCTATAGTTTTGGTGCTAGCGCATCTGTTACTAGTGTAATTCTCGCGGCATTGCTGACAGTGTCAAAGTTTGGCTGGAGGGGTAAATCCCTAGTGTTCGTTGCAATTTTGACTTGCATGTCGGGCAGCGGGTTCCTTGCACTTTTTATCTATTTTTTTGCAAGAACTGCGCGCATTGGATATTTGTTGCTTGTACCAGCGATCGTAGGGATTATTTATTACGGTCTTGCATTAGGGCTCGATCATATATCGCTTGAATATCTCTCTTTTTTGTTTGATTTTAAGATGGGTCAGATCATGGATCAGATTTCCATGAATTCCTTGTTTATAGGTGTTCCGTTAAGGGAAGGTGTGGATGGGCTAGGTGGTGATTTTGCTTTTTTAACTTTTATTCAGTTCAACGGTTTGGTCGGCGTATTGTTATTCCTAATGTTTCTCGTGGTAAATACAAACAAAAAAAATCGATTGCCTCTTTTAATTATGGTCACTGGAAGTCTTCATTATGGAACTATTTTTTTTCTTCCCGGCCAATTAATGTTTGGCTATTTTTTAAATTTAAAATCTGAAGCTATTCAAGTGAGCGTTTCGAATAAAGAGGTATGTTGATGGCAATCGCACGGGCAAATGAAAACGGGCAATCAATGGAGACGCATTTGAACGGACAATCAGCGCATCTCGAAAATAGACCGCTTGTCAGCGTGATCATGAATTGCCTCAATGGCGAAAGTTATTTGCGTGGGGCAATTGACTCAGTCTTTGCCCAAACATATGGCAATTGGGAGATCGTTTTTTTTGATAATGCTTCATCCGATAGTAGCGAGGCCATCGCCAAGAGCTATGGGGAAAAGTTGCGCTACTTCCGTAGTGAGCAAACGATTCCTTTGGGAGCAGCCCGCAATGCCGCAATCAGTAACGCGCGTGGTGAGTTAATTGCTTTTCTCGACACCGACGACCACTGGTTGCCGAAAAAACTTGATTTACAGATTAATCAGTTTTTGAAGCAGGCGGAAATTGATTTTGCCTATGGAAATTTCTATTTCACTCGACCCGGAAGCGACCGCAAACATCTCGGGTTCAGGCGGAAGCAGCCGCAGGGCCATGTGTTCGGCAAATTTTTGATATATTTTCCAATTAACCTGCAGACTGTAATGATTCGCAAGCCCATACTGGATAAGTTTCCTGAGCTATTTGATACGACACTCAATCTTGCCGAAGACTATGATCTTTTTATGCGATTACTTTATAACTCAAAAGCTGGGTATATAGACCAAGCGTTGGCAGTTTATCGCCTGCATTTAGGGATGAGTAGTATCCGGTTCGCAGAAAAGTATCCCGACGAAATGGTGTATTGCATTGATAAGCTAAAGACACTTTATCCAAAACTAGGACATGAATTTCCTAAGGAGCTTGCGTATTTAGATGCCAAAATTGCTTATTGGCGGGCGAAGGCCGCCATTCTGCAAGGACGGATGGGTGTTGCAAGAGCATTGCTTAAATCACATAAAAGCAAAGGGGTGTTGTTTGTGGGCCTGTACTACGCAACATACCTTCCATTGGGGCTGTGGATGAAATTGCAGGATCTTCGGCTCATACTAAGATAAAAAAGTGACCGCAAAAGTGGCTAACTGTCGTTAAGCCATAAAAAGGAAAGTTCATGATTGTCGCGATTACTGGGGGAACAGGTTTTATTGGCGGAAGATTGGTATTGCACCATCTGGCATGCGGAGACGAGGTGCGTGTGCTTTCGCGTCGTCCGCCCGGCGCGTCTGGTTTGCCAGATACTGTGGTGTGGTATTGCGATGATTTAGCGAACCCCATAAACCTGTTGCCGTTTGTTGAGTGTGTTGATGTTCTTTATCATTGTGCGGCGGAAAATAATAACAATAGCGAAATGGTTGCTGCCAATGTGGATGGCACAAAAAATCTTACGCGTGCCGCTGAAGGAAAGATTGGGCACTGGGTGCAATTGAGCAGCGTAGGTGTTTACGGCACTCATGCCGATGGCAAGATAACGGAAGAAACACCGATTAGGCCGGTGAATGTTTATGAAGAGAGTAAGTCGGTGGCTGAAAATATCGTTATCGAAGCCGCCGCAAGAGGCAACTTTAGCTATTCCATACTGAGGCCATCCAAGGTCTATGGGGTGGGCATGACCAACAACGTATTGTTTCAACTAATGTCGCTTATAAATAGAAGGGTGTTTTTCTTTATTGGGAAACCAGGAGCTTCAGCAAACTACATTCACGTAGACAATGTTGTCGATGGGCTGGTCAGATGTGGCAGCATGCCAGCCGCGAGAGGCCGCATTTACAATATTTCCGATTACCGCACCATTGAAGACTTTGTCGCCATAATCTCTCAAGCGTTGCATAAGCCTGCGCCACGTCTACGCATTTCGGAAAGCTTGGCACGTATGATTGCCAAAATGACAGTTTTTATACCCAACAACCCATTAACCGAGCAGAGGGTGAATGCAATGGTGAAGCGGGCGATATATTCGACCGCAAAATTAGAGGCAGAGTTGGGGTATCAGCATCGCATTTGTATGGAAGATGGATTGCGAGAGTTGGTTGAGGAGTACAAGCAAAGGCATTGGCATATCGTGCGTTAAAATGAAAAAGCTTTGCTTTGTCGCAACGATTCCGGCAGTGGTGCATTCCTTCCTGAAAGGGAGCATTCGCGCATCTGCAGAAAAGTGGGCGGTCAAAATAGTTGCCAATCCTGACGGCGCTGAGCTATTGAGTGATCTGAATGCCCAATTCATCCCGCTTGCCATTGAGCGTAAACCAGCGCCTTGGAGCGACTTGCTCGCCTTTGTTCAACTGGTGATGTTGTTTCGTCGCGAACGTTTTGATTTGGTTCACTCCATTATGCCCAAGACGGGATTGTTGACAATGATGGCGGGTTGGCTTGCACGTGTTCCCATTCGGATGCATACCTTTACCGGCCAAGTATGGACGACAAAGCAAGGGTGGAAACGTGCCGTACTTAAGTTATTCGACAGGTTGATTGTGTTATTTGCCACTCACGTTCTGGCAGATAGTCCGTCGCAGCGGGATTTTCTGGTTTCTGAAGGTGTTTTACCGCAAGGTAAAGGTGTGGTCATCGGGCAAGGCTCAATCTGCGGCGTTGACGCGCAACGGTTTTACCCCAGTGCCAAAGTGAGAGACTTGGTGCGGGCAGAGTTGGGCATAGGCCGAGAGCAAACCGCCATCCTCTTTCTGGGAAGACTGAACCGCGACAAGGGGATGTTGGATCTGGCTACCGCATTCGCAGATGTAGCAGCACGGAACAGCGATGTGGTGCTGGTGCTGGTGGGCTCTGAAGAAGATGTGCCTTTTTCGCGCATGCAGGAAATTTGCGGGGCGCATCGTGCCCGATTGTATAGAGTTGGCTTCACATCCGAGCCCGAACGCTATATGGCTGCGGCGGATATCTTTTGCCTGCCTAGCTATCGTGAGGGGTTTGGCCAAGTCATTATTGAAGCTGCTGCAAGTGGTGTGCCAACCGTAGCTTCGCGCATTTATGGTATTACCGATGCAGTGGAAGATGGGAAGACGGGATTGTTGTTTTCGCCTGGAGACATTGCGGGGCTAACACAGGCTTTGTTAAAGCTTGCGATGAATCAGGATTTGCGTCGACAAGTGGGTGAGGCGGCAAGAGAGCGTGCGCTGATGTTGTTTTCCAGTGAGAAAATCACTAAACAAACGCTTGCCCTGTATAGCGAGTTATTGGGGCGGCGTTGAGCGGGGCAAACATGAAATTTTTGATTACAGGGGCTAATGGTTTTGTAGGTAAGTCGCTTTGTGCCGAATTGCTGCGGCAAGGGCAATTCGTCTGTGCAACAGTACGTACTGTGGATTCGTCACTTGAAAACATTGAAGTGGCGATGATCGGCTCGATTAATGGTGAGACGAATTGGACGGCTGCATTGCGTGGTGTGGATGTGGTGATCCATCTCGCTGCGCGGGTGCATGTGATGAAGGAAGCTGCCACAGACCCGTTGGCGGAATTTCTCGATGTCAATCTGCATGGCACGGAGAATCTGGCGCGGCAGGCGGCGCGTGCAGGGGTTAAGCGGCTGGTGTATGTCAGTTCGATCAAGGTGAATGGCGAGCGAACCGGCGAAACTGAACTCTTCACCGAATTGGACAAACCGAATCCACAAGATCCTTATGCCGTCTCGAAATGTGAGGCCGAACAAGCCTTGCAGCGTATTGCGCAAGAAACCAATCTGGAAGTCGTAATCGTGCGGCCGCCGCTGGTGTATGGTCCAGGCGTGAAAGGGAATTTTATTAGCTTCTTGGCCGCTATAGATAAAGGTGTTCCCTTGCCCTTGGCTAGTGCCAATAATGCGCGCAGCCTGGTATATGTTGGCAATTTGGTGGATGCGTTGATCGCCTGCGCAACACATCCGGCAGCTGCCGGGCAGACTTATCTGGTCAGCGATGGCGAGGATGTTTCGACAGCCGTGTTGGTTGAAAAAATTGCCCGGGCATTGGGACGCAACAACCGGTCATTTCATTTTCCGCCTGCGTTGCTGCGCGCTGTGGCAACCTTGGCGGGGCGCTCGGAACAAATTGACAGACTGTTTGGCTCGTTGCGTGTCAGCAATGAAAAGATATGCGGTGAGCTATCCTGGTCTCCGTCTTATACGTTGGATCAAGGCTTGCGCGCGACAGCGGATTGGTATCGTGATGAGCAGAATCGCAGCATGCCATGAGGTGCAGTAGTCGCGACCCGATCTGACAGTTCCCGGATTTGACGGATACGACTGTCAGTTCAGCTTCATCTGTTCAGTGCGGTGTACGCCATCCGGGGCGTTTTGATTTACCCCTGCTAGAATGCGCGCCTGCCCAACACTCAGCCGAAACACCTCCATGGCCATCAAAGCAACCGTCTTCAAAGCCGCACTCCAGATCGCCGACATGGACCGCCACTATTACGCCGACCACGCGCTGACGCTGGCAAGGCATCCGTCGGAAACCGACGAGCGCATGATGGTGCGGCTGCTCGCCTTCACGCTCTACGCCGATGAATTGCTGACTTTCGGCAAGGGCATGAGCAACGATGAGGAGCCCGATCTGTGGCAGAAAGACCTTACCGGCGCGATCAAATGCTGGATAGATGTCGGCCTGCCCGACGAGCGTGCCATCCGCAAAGCCTGCGGGCGCGCCGACCAGGTAGTGGTCATCAGCTACGGCCGTGCGGCGAATATCTGGTGGAATGAAAACCGCAGCAAACTGCAACGCCTGAACAATCTCACCGTGCTCAATCTGGCCAGCGAAACCACGCTGGCACTCGCCGCGCTGGCCAGCCGCAACATGCAACTGCAATGCACCATGCAGGAAAACAACATCATGATGACCAGCGATGCCGGCATGATCGAGATCGAGCCTAAGGTATGGCAGGGCAGCTTCCGCTAGCAAGGCGTTGTAAAACTACTGCGAGGCGATGATGCTGCGTTGGAAACCGACGAAAAATGCTCATTTACTGCGTGTAAACTCCGCTTTTTCATCGGTTTCCGCCTTGCCTGATCGCCTCTCGCTACGTTTTTCAACACCCTGCCAGATTAATACGTGACTCAAAAACTATTCCCTTGCCCCTGCGGCGCAGCGGACTACGCCGCCTGTTGCGGCCGTTACCACGGCGGCGCTTCCGCACCGGATGCCGCAGCCCTTATGCGCTCGCGCTACAGCGCTTATGTGCTCGGACTGGAAGCCTACCTGCTGGCCACCTGGCACCCCGGCACCCGCCCAGCCGTGCTTGATCTCGCGGCAGACAACGCGAAGTGGCTGGGACTGGAAGTGAGGAAACACACGCCGGAATCGGCAGACCGCGCCACGGTGGAATTCATCGCGCGCTACAAGATCGGCGGCCGCGCCCACCGCTTGCACGAGATCAGCCGTTTCGTGCGCGAGGAGGGAAGATGGTTCTACGTGGATGGGGAATTTCCGGACTGATCCAACCTAAACAACGCAGTTAGCCACTTGTATTTCTGCGTTAGCCCATGTGGCGCTTGATTTTTTTGTCTTTGATGCCACTCACCTATTGGGTGGAGCCATTGCTGTAGGAGCTCGATTGATCGAGCGATTGATCCGTGGTGCTATCGCGCGATAAATCGCGCTCCTACAGGTTTCAACTGCCGTTTTTTAGGTTCAATGCTGTTTACTTAACCGTTTAACCGTTCTGCTACAGTCACGCCATGAGCAAACTAACCCTGGACCGTATCCTGCAATCGCAGGGCTTTGGCACCCGCAAGTGGTGCGGTGAATTGATCGCCGACGGCGAAGTGAGTATCGCCGGCAATGTCATCCGTGACAGCCGCGTCGCGCTCGAGACCGAGGGCCTGCAGTTCAGCGTCTACGGCGAAGTGTGGACTTACCGCGAGCATGTCTATATCGCGTTGAACAAGCCGGCCAATTTCGAATGTTCGCGCAAGGCCAGCCACCATCCCGGCGTGCTGCCGCTGGCGGCAGTGACCTGCCGCAGGGTCGATACGCATCAACTCGAGATCGTGCTGGAGCAGGGCAAATATCATCAGGTCAAACGTATGCTGGCGGCGGCCGACAACCACTGCGTCGCGCTGCGCCGTTCGCAGATCGGCATGCTGAAGCTCGATGAGCTGGGGCTGGCCGAAGGCGAATGGTGTTATCTGGACGCGGCGCAACTGGCCCTGTTGAAGCCGGGCTGATACGCGAGAGACATTACCCTAGAAAAAGCAATTAGCCACAGAGGACACAGAGCTCACAGAGTAAAAACAAACGGCTATGGCAAGAAGCCCATTCACCTCTTGATCGAGGTCGCGAAAGGCGGATAAACCCTGACTATCTCTGTGTTCTCTGTGGACTCTGTGGCTTGAACTGAGGTTTTAAGGATTACCGTTTTTATCAGGTGCGGGTGAGCCACCCAGAGTAAAATCCGCCTTTATTCAAAAAGCACCAGTCAAATGTCTATTCAGTGGTTTCCCGGTCACATGACCTCGGCGCGTAAAAAAGCGTCCGAGACCATGGAATTTATCGATGTCGTCATCGAGGTGCTGGATGCGCGCGCACCGGAAGCGAGCTGCAACCCGATGATCAGGGAGTTGCGCGAGCACCGCCAGCGCCCCTGCCTGAAGATCCTCAACAAGGCCGATCTCGCCGACCCCGTTGTCACGCAGGCCTGGCTGAATTTCTACAACCAACAGGCCGGGGTCAAAGCCGTGGCGCTGAGCTGCAAGAGCGCCAGCGACGCCGCCAAGGTGCCCAAGCTGTGCCAGCCGCTCGCGCC
>Ga0209211_10001167_pt1 | contig 51068 bp, 47 predicted proteins | sample RifGroA2_FD_183992 | JGI IMG/M metagenome (GOLD analysis project Ga0209211, IMG submission 183992) | Groundwater microbial communities from Rifle, Colorado, USA - Groundwater A2 (SPAdes) (version 2) | ecosystem: Environmental > Aquatic > Deep subsurface > Groundwater | place: Rifle, Colorado...
AACGGCGCGCGAATCCTCACCGGCAGCCGCGTGGTCAAACTCGCGCCGTCGGCTGCCTCATTTGGCACCCCGGCCACCCCGGCCACCCCGGGCGTCACGCTGACCCTGGAAAGCGGGGCGACGCTGGAAGCCGATTTGCTGCTGGTGGCCACCGGCGTCAAGCCGAACATGGACTATCTCGTCGGCAGCCCGGTTGAACACGACCGGGGCATCCTGGTCAGCGACACCATGCAATCCAGCGTCGCCAATGTCTGGTCGGCCGGCGATTGCGCCCAGGCCAAGGGTTTTTTCACGGACGACAAGGTGATGAATGCGATCCTGCCGGACGCCGCCGAGCAGGGCCGCATTGCCGGCATGGCGATGGCGGGCGACTCCGGATTGAAAAAATATCCGGGCGGCGTGCCGCTGAACACTTACCATTTCTTTGGCCGCCACGCGATCTCGGTCGGCAGCAGCAAGGTGCCCGAAGGCGCCGAGGTGTTGACGCGCTTTGACGAAGTCAGCGGCCGTTACCTCAAGGCGATTTTCAAGAACGGTTGCCTGCTCGGCATCTACGGCGTCAATGAGTTCTTCGACGGCGGCGTGATGTGCCAGTTGATCCTGCGCCGGATCGACCTGTCGCCGGTCAAGGAACGTTTCCTCGCCGAGCCGATGACGGTGGGACGCGAAATCATGTCGAAGACGTGGAGATAAGCATGGCAATGTTTGGAGGGGCCTACAACACCATCGCCTTCGATGCCGCCCAATGCGACGGCTGTGGCGACTGCATGACGGCTTGCGCGACCGTCAAGACCGGCACTGTCGACAAGACGCGTTCGCGCATCCAGATCGTCGACAGCGCCGATGACGGCTTCGAGCTCGCCCTGTGCCGCCAGTGCGGCGATCCGAAGTGCGTCACGGTCTGCCCGGCAGGCGCCTTGACCAAGGATGGCGCGAGCGGAGTCATCGACTGGAATGCGGCGAAGTGCGTCGATTGCCTGTTGTGCACGGTCGGCTGCGCCTACGCCGGCATCGCCCTCGACGCGGGCAGCGGCCATGTCGCCAAATGCGATACCTGCGATGGCGCACCGGCCTGCGTGCCAGCCTGTCCCCACGGCGCGCTGAAATACATCACCACCTCGCGCATCTACAACGAGGTCGGTGACTGGGAAGACCTGTTCGCACCGGGCCTTGCCGGCTGCCAGGGCTGCAATACCGAGCTCCTGATGCGCCACACCTTGCGCCGGGTGGGGCCGGACACCGTGCTGGCGACGCCGCCCGGCTGCGTTCCCGGCATGGGCTCGGTCGGATTCAACGGCACCACGGGCACCAAGGTGCCGGTCTTTCATCCGCTGCTGACCAACACCGCGGCCATGCTGGCGGGCATCAAGCGCCAATACAAGCGTGTCGGGCGCGAGGTCAATGCCCTGGCCATCGCCGGCGACGGCGGCGCGTCGGACGTGGGTTTCCAGTCGCTTTCGGGAGCGGCGGAACGCAACGAACAGATGCTGTTCATGGTGGTCGACAACGAGGGCTACATGAATACCGGCATGCAACGGTCGAGCTGCACGCCCTATGGGGCGTGGACCTCCACCACGCCGGTCGGCCAGGGATCGGGCGGCATGCCCTCGCAGGGCAAGACGCAGGATGCCAAGAATCTCCCGTTGATCATGGTCAATCATCGCTGCGAGTACGTCGCGACGGCATCGACGGCCTACATGGAAGACCTCTACGACAAGCTCGACCGGGCACTGGAAGCCTCCAAGCGCGGCTTTGCCTACTTGCATGTCTATTCGCCCTGCACCACGGGCTGGCGCTTCCCGACCAATCAGAACATGGAGGTGGCACGCAAGGCCGTCGAAACCAATTTCGTCATGCTCTGGGAGTACAACCCGCGCGACGGCCTGCAATTCACCCGGCCGGTCGATGATCCGCTGCCGGTGACCGACTATCTCAAGGCGATGGGCCGTTTCCGTCACCTGAGTCCTGATCAGATTTCACACATTCAGTCCAAGGTCGTGGAAAATCTCGCATTCGTAAAACAAATGGCTCATCGACAGAGCGCATAGGGGGAAGATACATGAGCAAGCAGAATTTGCCGGGCACGGACCTGGAACCGATCGAAAAGGCAAGCCTGGAAGAACTTCGGACCCTGCAGCTGCAACGCATGAAGTGGTCGCTCAAGCACGTCTACGACAACGTGCCGCATTATCGGAAGAAGTACGACGCCGCCGGGGTGCACCCGGACGACCTCAAGCAGCTCTCGGATCTTGCAAAATTTCCCTTCACGACCAAACTCGATCTACGCGACACCTATCCCTATGGCATGTTCGCGACGCCAATGCGTGACGTGGTGCGCGTGCATGCGTCGTCCGGCACCACCGGCAAACCCACGGTGGTCGGCTACACCAAGAACGACATCGCGATGTGGGCGCAACTGATGGCGCGTTCGCTGCGCGCCGCCGGCTGTTCGGCCGACGACATCCTCCTCAATTCTTACGGCTACGGCCTGTTCACCGGCGGCCTCGGCGCCCACTATGGCGGTGAGGCTCTTGGCGCAACGGTGATCCCGATGTCGGGCGGCCAGACCGAAAAGCAGGTGCAGCTGATTCAGGATTTCAAGCCGACGGTGATCTGTTGCACGCCGTCCTATGTGCTGACCGTGGCCGACGAGATGATCAAGCAGGGAATCAATCCCAGGGAAACCAGCCTGCGTGTCGGCGTCTTCGGCGCCGAGCCGTGGACCAACGAGATGCGGCGTGAAATCGAGCAGCGCCTGAATATCCAGGCGATCGACATCTACGGTCTCTCCGAGATCATGGGCCCCGGCGTGGCCTGCGAGTGTGCCGAAACCAAGGACGGCCCGACGATCTGGGAAGACCATTTCTATCCGGAAATCATCCATCCGGAAACCGGCGAGGTACTGCCCGACGGCGAGATGGGCGAACTGGTGTTCACGTCGCTGTCCAAGGAAGCCCTGCCGATCATCCGCTACCGCACGCGCGACCTGACCCGCCTCCTGCCGGGTACGGCGCGACCGATGCGGCGCATGGAGAAGATCACCGGCCGCAGCGACGACATGTTGATCATTCGCGGCGTCAATGTATTTCCGACGCAGATCGAGGAAATCCTTCTGAAGAATCCCAACCTGTGTGCCCAATACCAGCTGCAGGTGTCGCGGGAAGGTCATCTCGACCAGCTGGATGTGTATGTCGAGGTACGCAGCGACCTCTCGGATTCCATTGGCGAAGCCCGGCGGCGTGAAATCGGTGCCGACGTGAAACACCACATCAAGGCTCTGGTCGGCGTCACCGCCGACGTCCATGTGGTCGAAACCGACAAGGTCGAACGAACCCTGGTGGGCAAGGCCAAGCGAGTCATCGACCGGCGGCCAAAATAGCTGCGATTGGCGCTATCAACCTTGGTGCAACTGATGTATTATTGTTCAGCGGGTCGGCTGGGAATGATGAATTATAGTGCCTGTTCAAAAAGGGGTGATTCGACGTCATTCTTTCGGAATATGCCAGCCGACCAGGTGTGAAAGTGTTCGATAGACGATGATCCAAATCAGTTTGGCCGCTGCACTCGATGCCGAGGCGCATGGCGTTGGCCTCTACTGAAACCGTGTTTTCCTGTTGTACTCATGTAATTTCAATAAGGCGATCCATTCGCCAACCAAAGAGGAGATGCAGATGAAGAAGCTACTGGCAAAGACCTTGGTCGCGGCGTCAATTGTCGGGACCGCGTTTGCAGTTCAGGCTCAAGAGGTGACGCTCAAGGTTCATCACTTCCTGTCGCCGACGACTTTCATCCAAACCGGTGTGTTCCAGCCTTGGTGCGACAAGTTGGCCAAGGAATCGAACAACAGGATCAAGTGTCAAATCTATCCCGCGATGCAGCTCGGCGGCACTCCGCCACAGCTCTTCGACCAGGCCAAGGACGGCGTCGCCGACGTGGTCTGGACCGTGCTTGGCTATTCGGCCAACCGCTTCCCGATGTCGGAAGTCTTCGAACTGCCCTTTATGATGACCAATGCCGAGGCCACCAGCCGCGCCGCATGGGATTTCTATCAGCAATACTCGAAGCACGAATTCAAGGACGTCCACGTGCTGGCGGTGCATGTGCATGGTCCCGGCTATCTGTTCACCACCAAGAAGCAGATGAAGACCATGGCCGACTTCAAGGGCATGAAGTTCCGCGCGCCGACCCGCCTGACCAACAAGATGCTCGGCATGCTGGGCGCGACGCCGGTGGGCATGCCGGTGCCGGCGGTTCCCGAGGCGCTGTCCAAGGGCGTCATCGACGGCGCCGTGATCCCCTATCAGGTCGTGCCCAGCATCAAGGTCAACGAACTGGCCAAGTTCGCGGCGGAAACCGATCCGAAGTACAACGCGCTGTACACCACCGTTTTCACCATCGCAATGAACAAGGCCAAGTACGACTCGTTGCCGGCTGACCTGAAGAAGGTCATCGACAACAATTCGGGGCAGGAATTCTCTGCCATGGCCGGCCGGGTGCAGGAAGCCGACGACGGTCCGGGGCGCGAAAAGGTCAAGGCGTCCGGCGTCGCGATCAACGTGATTCCGGCGGCTGAACTCGACAAGTGGAAGAAAGCCACCGACAGCCTCGACGACGAATGGGCCGCCAACATCACCAAGCTCGGTCACGACGGTCCCAAGACCCTCAAGGCTGCGCGCGACCTGATCAAGAAGTACACCAAGTAATCCTGGCGACACTACACCGGATACCGACTGCGGTTGGTGTCCGGTGTGCCAGTCCCTCGCCGTGGAAGCGGGGATGGCTTTCCTAATTTCTGGAGTAATTGATGGCGGACGCACTTTTTGTCGACACCGCGGCGCGGCCGGACGCACTGATCGGTCGTGTGCTAAATAACATGTGCCGCTTTTTTGCGATCTGCGCCGGCATCATGCTGGTCCTGATGGCACTGATGTCGCTCACCAGCATCGTCGGCCGCACGCTGTTCGACATGCCGATCCTCGGCGACTACGAACTGGTACAGATGATGTCCGCCGTGGCCGTCACCATGTCGCTGCCTTTCTGCCAGATGATACGGGGCCACATCATTGTCGACTTCTTTACCACCGGCATGCCTCCCCGGGTCAATAAGGTACTCGACATTGTCGCCAGTCTGGTGCTGGCTGTCGCGGGGTTCATCTTCTCCTGGCGCGTCTGTCTCGGCATGATCGAACTGTACGGCAACGGCGATGCTTCCATGCTGCTGAATCTTCAGACATGGTGGGGTTACGCCTTCATGGTGCCGTCCTTTTTCCTGCTCGGTTGTGCCGCACTCTATACAGCCTGGAGCGACTGCAAGGGAGTCTGTGCATGACCGGCATCGAACAGGGGATGCTGATCGGCGGCCTGATGTTGCTGTTGATGGCGTTGCGCGTTCATATCGCGATGGCCATGCTGGTGGCCGGTTCCGTCGGCTACATCTGGATCGCCGGTGCCGCGCCGTTGCTGAACTACATGAAGACGGCGGCCTGGGCGCGCTACTCGATCTACGATCTTTCCGTGGTGCCGCTGTTCCTGTTGATGGGCCAGTTCGCCACTCACGGCGGTCTTTCCAAGGCTTTGTTTCGTGCCGGCAATACCATGATCGGGCATTGGCGCGGCGGCATGGCCATGGCGGCAGTAGGCGCCTGCGCGGGCTTTGGCGCCATCTGCGGTTCGTCACTGGCGACCGCGGCGACCATGGGTCAGGTGGCCCTGCCGGAACTGCGCAACCACAAGTATTCCGGGCGTCTGGCCACGGCGGCAATCGCCGCGGGCGGAACCCTAGGCATCCTGATTCCGCCGTCTGTCCCTCTGGTGATCTACGCGATTCTCACCGAACAGAACATCGCCAAGCTGTTCGTCTCGGCTTTCGTTCCTGGACTAATTGCGATGATCGGCTACATGCTGGTGATCGCCCTCATGGCGCGCGTCGATTCCACGTCGGCGCCAGCCGGCGATCGCGCCAGTTGGGCCGAAAGGCTGGCTGCGCTGCTCGAAACCTGGCCGGTATTGCTGATTTTTGCGGCCGTGATCGGCGGCATCTACGGCGGCTTCTTCACTCCCACCGAAGCGGCGTCGATCGGCACCCTGGCCACCGGCTATGTCGCCTGGAGATCCGGCGGATTGCGCAAGCGCGGTTTCCTGGAATGCGTCTATGGCACGGCACAGGCGACGGCGATGATTTTCCTGATCCTGCTCGGCGCCGACGTGATGAACGTGTTCCTGGCGCTGACGCAAATGCCGGCGGAGCTGTCCAAATGGGTGGTCAGCCTCGGCTATTCGCCGCTGCTGATCCTGTTTGTGATTCTCTGCATCTACCTCGTGCTCGGCTGCATCATGGACAGTCTGTCGATGATCCTGCTCACCGTGCCGATCTTTTTCCCCATCATCATGGGCCTGGACTATTGGGGTTTGGACGCGGAGTCGAAGGCGATCTGGTTTGGCATCCTGTCCTTGATGGCAGTGGAAGTCGGCATGATTACGCCACCAGTCGGCCTCAACGTATTCATCATCAGCAGCATGGCTAAAGACACACCGATGAAGGAAACCTTTATTGGAATAGTGCCATTCCTGGCTTCCGATTTCCTGCGGATCGCATTGATCGTCTTCTTGCCGTCGATCGCATTGGTTGCCCTGAAGCTGTAAGAGTCGGCGCTGGCGGGACGGCGTTTGCGCGCTTGGCGGACGTCGCCGCCGCCTGAATCGTAATCGAGTGCGGCTTTCAAATTAGGAAAGCCGATTGCGGCGCGGCAATTGGCGCGCCACAGCTTGCCAAAGAGTGGCCATCAGGCTAAAGAATAACGATATTGCGGGGTGATGCATGCTGATTTTTGGACCAGCCAAGGCGATCATGGATCGTCTGCCGTACAAGCAGAAGTTTGCCCTGATGGGCGGGCTTAGCGCTGTCGCGATTGTCCTGTTGCTGGTCCGACTGGTGTTGATGACCCATGCCACGATAGGGCAGGCGAGCAATGAACTGATCGGGCTGAAGGTTCTGAAACCGGCGCTGGAAGCCAAGCAGCTTATCGAGCAGCATCGCGCGCTGACCACCTTGGCCCTGGCCAGCAAGGAGTCGGCCGAGCCTTCCGCGAAGAAGGCCCTGGCAGTCGAAACCGAGGTCGCCGACAAGTTGCAGAAGCTCGACGCCGCAGTCGGCGGCGAAGCCAGGCACCTGAAGCTCGACAAGGCCTTGGCCCAGGTCAAGGCGACCTGGATCGCGGCGGCCGGGGCGAACTGGAAAGACAAGCCGCCCACGCTGAACCTGAATACCCACGCTGCGGCGCTTGCCGCGATCAACCAGTTGATACGCGACACCGCGGACGAAAGCCAACTGGTGGCGGATTCGTCGCTGGATACACTGTATATCGTGTCGGCTTCGGTGGTGCACCTGCCGGCGATGCTCGATCAACTTTCACGCATCCGCGACGTCGGGGCCGAGATATTGTTGCGTGGCAAGCCCAACGATGGCGATCGGGCCCAGTTTTCAAAATGGATGGGTGCCGCGGAAGAGACCCGGAACAGCGCCATCATCAGCCTGAAGCGAGCGGCGCAGAACAATCCGGACATCGTCCAGGAGCTGAAGGGGGTGGAAGCCAATGTCGACAAGAACGTCGGCATCATCACGGCCATGGCTGAGGGCAATCTGCTCGCGGACCCTTACGTGTCCGGGGATGCGCTTTCCGAATCCGGACAGGAGGCGACGAGCGGCTTGTTTGCCGAACTGACCACAACCATGCTGCCCTTGGCCGAGCGCCTGATCGAAAAGCGTCTTGCCGGCCTGCGCCTTGGGATTTACATCAGCATGAGCCTGGTCGCGCTCGCCGTGCTGTTGTACCTCTATCTCAGTGTGGGAGCCTATCTCGCCGTAATGGGCGGAGTGCGTTCGTTGTCGGCGACGGTGCGGCGCATCGGCGAAGGCGATCTGAGCGCTACGGCAAGTCTTGAGTCCAGGGACGAACTTGCGGCGGTGGCCGCCAGCGTGAACGAAATGACCGCGCAGATGCGCGAACTGATTTTTGGCATCAAGGATACCGCCGACCGGGTAAAGGAATCGGCCAAGGCACTGCTGTCGTCGTCGCAGCAATTGGCCACGGCAACCGACGCGCAGAACGACGCGACGGCCGTGATGGCTGCGGCGATGGAGGAAACCACCACCAGCATCGCCGAGATCAGCCAAGGCACCCGTGAGGCACTCACGGTGTCGGCCGATTCGGGAAAACTGTCGGTCCATGGGGCCGAGGTGATATCGCAGACCGTGGTGGAGATCGAAGCCATTTCGAGTGCGGTGACCAGTTCTGCGCAGGCAGTCCAGCAACTGGGGCAGCTGTCGTCGAAGATCACGGGTATCGTCCAGGTCATTCGCGAAATCGCCGACCAGACCAACCTGCTGGCCTTGAATGCGGCGATCGAAGCCGCGCGGGCAGGCGATAGCGGTCGCGGTTTTGCCGTGGTGGCCGACGAGGTCCGCAAGCTCGCCGAACGGACCTCCAATTCGACCCAGGAAATTGCCACCATGGTCAGCGCCATCCAGAGCGGAACCCAAGGTGCCGTGGCGAGCATGAAGTCCGGCGTCGAGCGCGTCCAGCATGGCGTCGAACTGACTCGCGAGGCCGGTCAAACCATGGAACGGATTCGCGATGGCGCCTCGCGCGTGGCGCAACGCATCAACGAGATATCCCTGGCCATGAACGAGCAGGACAGCGCCAGTCAGGAGATTGCCCGCAACGTCGAGCGCATCGCCCAGCGCGCCGGCGAGAATTCCGCCGTGGTCAATGAGGCGACCGCGACCGCCGGCCAGCTGGACAGCCTCGCCGGCCAACTCGGGTCCATGGTCAGTCGCTTCCGTCTGGCTTGAAGAGTCGGCGCTTGCCGGCCCGCGAAGCGGAACCCCCGGCAGACAGAGTCCGCGACGGCGCGGCGCCCGTTGGGGCCGGACGGCGCAGGTGCTTACGAACCTCGCGTTGCTTTGCCCGCCCAGCCGATCGGTGCGGGCGCGAGGCTCAGTATGCGCTGGTATAGCCGTTCGGCTTCGTCCTTCGGCTTGATGCCGAATAGGGGGTTGTCGTTCTCGCGAAACGCCCGTTCGATTTCTTCCCAGTCGGCCTTGTCCAGCACGCGCTCGGCGATCGGCATCAGCAGATCCTCTTCCTTGCGCATGTGCGCCCATTCCAGTTGCACATAGCGGCCGGCGAGTTCGAAGAACGCCTCGCGGGCGCAGGCTTCGCCATTCTGGAAGTCGATCAGTCGATTCGTCAGGTCCTCGATCATCGGGTAACCGATGCGATGCTCGCGTTCCAGGTCGGCGAGCAGCGCATCGGCATCATGGGTGCGCTGCCGGATGCGGGCAAACAGGTAACGGTCTTCCTTGGGGTGATGCCAGTGGTCCGGGTAGGACACGACGTAGTCGAGTATGGCCCGCAACAAGGGGAAATTGGCTGGCTCGCCGCAGTCCCGCATCTGCTTCACCAGGTAGCGCAGGGCATAGAGCACGGCGGCGATGGCCGAATGTTCGTCCTCGATGATACGGATCGCTGGTGGCCGCATGCTGTCAGTCCGTAAAGGCGGTCGGCGGGGCGGTGGCAATCAATAGGTTTCGACGTGGAAGCGGGCCTTGCCCAGCAACTCCGGACGCAAGGTTTCCCAATCCGCACCATGCGCGCGGCAGATGTCGCGGAAGGCTTCCAGGACTCCCGCTTCCATGCCCTTGAGGCCGCACACGTAGATGAAGCAGTTTTCGTCCTGGAGCATCTGGAATACCTTGTCGCCCTTGGCGCGGATCAGGTCCTGGACGTATTGCTTCGGCTCGCCGGGCATGCGCGAAAATGCAAAATTGATGTCGATGAAATCCGCCGGAAGCTTTTGCAGCGGGCCGAAGTAGGGCAGTTCGCCGGGGCTGCGGGCACCGAAAAAGAGCACCAGTTCGCCGCCCTCGTTCAGACTCATTCGGCGCCGGCGGCGTTCCGTCATCGCGCGCATCGGCGCCGATCCGGTGCCGGTGCAGATCATCATGATCGAGGCGCCGGGGTGGTTGGGCATCAGGTAGGTGGCGCCATAGGGGCCGGTGACCTGAACCGGGTCGCCCTTGGTCAGGTCGCACAGGTAGTTCGAGCAGACGCCGCGGGCCGGCTTGCCTTCGTGGTCTTGGTCGACCCGCTTCACGGTCAGGGCCAGGTTGTTGTAGCCGGGACGCTCGCCTTCGCGCGGGCTGGCCACCGAGTACATCCGCAACAGATGAGGCTTGCCGTTGGCATCGACGCCCGGTGGGATGATGCCGATCGACTGGCCTTCGAGGACAGGGAAGGGGATGGCGCCGAAGTCGAGGACCAGGTGATGGATGTCGCTCGATGCGTCGTCGGCCGTCAGGCGATGGTTGCCGCTGACGGTTGCCGTCACCGGGTTGCCTGGTCCGTAGAGATTGACATAAGGATGCGCGGCGGACCGTGGCGCGAGAGCTGGACCGCCCTGGCCGGCGGTGGCGACCTCGGTGATGCGCTTTACTTCGCTGGGCACTTCCGTGACTGCATTGCCTGCCGCCAGTTTGTCGAGGTCGGAAAATTCCGGGAGGACGTCCCAGGCAAACTGCTCCTCAAGCGTGTAGGGTTTTTCCGTGCGTACATTGCGCAGGCTGTCGATGGCCCCCGTCGGGCAGGGGCCGATGCAGGCATTGCACCAGTTGCAGACCTCGAAGCGAATGACGTAGTTGCGCGAATCGTGGGTGATCGCGTCGATCGGGCACATTTCCTGACAGGTGTTGCAGCGGATGCAGATTTCCGGGTCTATCAGGTGCTGTCGGGCAAGCTCGCCTTGGGCAGGGGGTGCGTTCATGGTTTCTTCGGCTCCATCGTGCCGGTTGATCGATGGCGGAGGGGCCCGCCCCTCCGCCGTGCATGGCCTGTCAGTTGAATCGGACGTACTCGAAGTCGATCGGCTTGTTATTGATGCCGCGCGCCGGGGCCGCGATCCAGTTGGCGTACTTGCCCGGTTCCAGGCAGCGCCCCATCAGCGAGTGTACATACAGTCGGTCCTCTTCGGAAGGCAGCCAATTCTGGTGCTGATGCGTCCATTCTGCTTCCGACAGCAGGCGCCCGTCCGGCGCGACATGGACATCGGCAAACATGCCGATCTTGCGATGAAAGCCCTTGTGCGGCAGCGTGAACTTGAAATTGATACCGAGCTTTTCCGGGACGCGGTTCCAGCGATCGATACCGGCCTGGACGTCCTTGACCCAGTCATCGCGCAGGCGTTCGTTGAGCGCCGTGAGCGCGGGTACGTGGCGGCTCAGGATTTTGTCGCCCGCGACATCCATGACTTCGTACGCGCTGTTGTCGAGCTTGTGGTCGTCGGCGATCTTGGTTTCCTCGAAGCGGCCCTTGAGTCCTGTTGTGTAGTAGGTCGCGGCGTTGGACGATATTTCGGCGCCATACAGGTCCGAGGTGACGCTGAAGTGGAAATTCAGGTACTTCTGCAGCGTCGGCAGGTCGATCACGCCGGCGGCGCGCAGCTTGGCCGGATCGTCGGTCTTGAGCTGGTTCATGACTTCGCAGGTGCGCTGGATGATGCGGGCAACCCCTGACTCACCGACGAACAAGTGATGCGCTTCCTCGGTCAGCATGAATTTGCAGGTGCGCGCCAGCGGGTCGAAGGCCGACTCCGCGAGCGAGGCGAGCTGGTACTTGCCGTCGCGATCGGTGATGAAGGTGAACATGAAAAACGACAGCCAGTCGGGAGTCTTCTCGTTGAAGGCGGTCAGGATGCGCGGATTGTCGGCGTCGCCGGAACGGCGTTCAAGCAGGGCCTCGCCTTCCTCGCGGCCATCGCGGCCGAAATGCGCATGCAGCAGATAGACCATGGCCCACAGATGGCGACCTTCCTCGACGTTGACCTGGAACAGGTTGCGCAGGTCGTAGAGCGACGGCGCCGTCAGGCCGAGGTGGCGCTGCTGCTCGACCGACGCCGGTTCGGTATCGCCCTGGGTGACGATGATGCGGCGCAGGGTGGAGCGGTATTCGCCCGGCACTTCGTTCCACACGGCGTCGCCCTTGTGATCGCCGAAGGAAATCTTCTTGTCGGCCTCGCCCGGCGTGAGGAAGATGCCCCAGCGATACTCGGGCATCTTGACGTGGTCGAAGTGCGCCCAGCCGTTGGCGTCGACGCTGACCGCGGTGCGCAGGTAGACGTCGTAGTTGGTCGAATTGTCCGGCCCCATTTCGTTCCACCAGTTCAGGTAGGACGGCTGCCACTGTTCGAGGGCGCGCTGCAGGGTCTTGTTGCTGGAGAGTTCCACATTGTTGGGGATCCGCTCGTTGTAGTCGATTGCCATTTTGTTGCCTCCGGAAGTTTGGGTTGCGCTGTTCCCGTGCGGGGAGCGATTCGGGTGAGTGGGGGTTGAGGGTGTCGATAGGGGATGGGTATCAGCCAGCTCAGACGCGCTGCCAGTCGAACTGGGGTTTCTTGCCGCTGCCGAAGAGCTTCAGCGCGCCGCTGCTGCCGACGGCATTGGGGCGGATGAATATCCAGTTTTGCCAGGCCGACAAACGGCCGAAGATGCGGGTGTTCATGGTTTCGCCGGGGCCGAAGCGCAGGTTGGCTTCCAGGCCGGTCAGCGCGTCCGGCGACAGGGCCGAACGCTCCTCGATGGCGATGCGGACCTCGTCGGCCCAGTCCAGTTCGTCGGGTGCGGCGGTGATCAGGCCGAGTTCCATGGCTTCGCGCGGACTCAATATCTTGCCAAGCGCGGCACGCGCCGCGCCGATTGCCTGCTCTTCGCGATAGAAGCGCGCATCGATGCGGGACAGGCCGTTCACCATCGGCAGGAGACCGAAATTCATCGCCGACAGCGCCAGCGTGTTGACCGCGGCGCCATCGGTGGTGTCGAGCATGTAGGAGCGGTCGGCGGCCAGGGCCAGTTCGAGCAGGGATCCGGCAAAGCACGAGCCCGGCTCGATGACGGCGTAGAGACTGCGCGAACTCACGTCGATCCGCGCAAAAGTACGGCGCATGAAGCCGATGACTTCGCGTACGAACCAGTTCGACTGATGGGCGACGAGGGTGGCGTCGATGTCGAGCACGACATTGGCATCGCCTGCGGTCTTCAGCTGCCAGAGGCCGACCTCCTGATCGTTGGTGCGCAGGTTGAGGATCGCGTCGTCGAGTTCGCGGGTCATTTGCAGCGGCCACCAATCGACGCCGGCGGCCAGGATTTCGGCTTCGCTGCGCGCGGTATTCGTCTGCGGTGCACGCACACTGAGCGTGGCGACGCGGGCCTTGCGGTCGATGCTGACATCGACGAACTGGTAGTGGTAGCCGGCCTCGTCGATGGTGCGCTTGAGCGGCGTCAGGGTGATGCCTTTGGCATTGGTCGGGCGGTCGCTCCGGTTCGCCAGTTCCCCTGCGCGTTCGGCGATGCGGGCCGCGAACTGCTGCTGCTTGACCACTTCGTCGACCAGGCGCCACTCGACGGCGCGTTGGCCGCGCACACCTTCCTGGATGGTGCAAAAGATGTCGGCATGGTCGCGCCGCACCTTGCGCTTGTCGGTGACGCGGGTGAGGCCGCCGGTGCCGGGCAACACGCCGAGCAGCGGGACTTCGGGCAGGCTGACGGACGAATTACGGTCGTCGAGCAGGAAAATCTCGTCGCAGGCGAGGGCCAATTCATAGCCGCCGCCGGCGGTCGCGCCATTGCAGGCGGCAAGGAATTTGAGTCCGGAATGCTGGCTGGAATCCTCGATGCCGTTGCGGGTCTCGTTGGTGAATTTGCAGAAGTTCACCTTCCAGGCATGGGAGGAAACACCGAGCATGTAGATGTTCGCGCCCGAACAGAAAATCTTCTGCTTGCCGCTGGTGAACACTACAGTGCGTACCTCGGGATGCTCGAAACGAATCCGCTGCAGTATGTCGTGCAGCTCGATATCGACACCCAGATCGTAGGAATTGAGCTTGAGCTTGTAGCCCGGACGGATTCCGCCGTCTTCGTCGATATCCAGCGTCAGCGTCGCCGTTGCCCCGTCGTAGGCCACCTTCCAGTGCTTGTAGGCCGTTGGATCGACCTGGTAGTCCACCCGTTCGGTGGTGGCAACGCTCTGTGTCGTGGGTGCATTCATTGCATCATCTCCTTGTTGGAATAGCTGGCTAGGCGCTGACCAACTGCCTGAGCCGGTTGAAAGTTTCGTCTTCCGATGCATCGGAGGTCTCGATCGATCGGTCGGCCTTGCCGTAAAGCGCGTCGCGCGCTTCCAGGATGCGGCGCAGGTCGTCCAAGGCTTCGTCGTTGCCGGCCATCGGGCGCAGATCGCCCTGGGCGACGACGCGCGCCATGTGATCCTCGGGTTTGGCCTTGAGCCAGACGGTGAAACAACTGGCCAGCAGTTGTTCGTAGGTATCGCCCTGGGACACTATGCCGCCGCCGATCGACAGCACGGCCCGGGTGTGTTGCTGCAGCACGTGTTCCAGCGTGCGCTTCTCCATGCGGCGATAGCCCGCTTGGCCATATAGCGAGAACACCTCGCTGACCGGCATGCCGACATCCTTTTCGATCTCGGCAACCAGTTCTATGAAGGGCACGCCCATTTCCCTTGCCAGGCGCTTGCCCAGCGTGGTCTTGCCGGCGCCGCGCATGCCGATGAGCGCGATGCGATTGCGGCGCATCGTTTCCTCGTGCCCAAAATCGCGCATCAGACGGAACACCACTTCTTCGAGCCGGTGCTGCGGGAGGCGCTCCAGAAAACGGCGGATAAGCCGGCGCTCGACGCTATCTTCCCCCTCAGGGGCAAGCAGTTCGATCAGTGGCGTATGCAGCGCGCGAGCAATCTGGTCAAGCAGCGCAATGGATACATTGGCCTCGCCAACCTCAAGCTGGGCCAGATGGCGCTCTGACACGCCTGAATCGCGGGCGACCAGCTTGCGGGTCATACCGCGCCGTTCGCGCACTTCGCGCACGCGATGCCCGAGCGTGGAAAGCAGCTGTTCGCTGCCCGACTTGGGTGTCTCGGAAAGTATATTTTCGGCGGTTGGCTGCTGTTCCTGAAGCATTTTCGCGTCTCCGGCTCGCACAATAGTGCATATCGTAGAAGCAGAATAGTGCATGTTATTTGTGATGTCAACTGAAAATGCGAAATTTGTTGCATGTGATGATTGCGCGCCTTTTATTCCCGCTTCCCTTGCCGATTGGCGTATCGACATCTGTTATCAAGTGCCTTGATGATTTCTTGAGCGAGCGAATGACCTGCACTAGAGTGCTTGACACGCTGAGTTGAGTGAGTAATATAATGCTTTATCTGGTTGCAATAGATGCACAATGTTGCAAGTCTTATCGCGGTGGCTTGTGGCTCGCAATTACTTCAGGGCATCACCAAACAACGGCTGAGGAATCATCCATGACTGAAAACGACTTCATCGCACTTGTCGCCGGAATCACCGGGCGTGTGACCGGCCTGGCTCTCGACGCCTCGCTGGGGGAACTGCTGAACAAGGAATTCCCGCCGGAGGGGCCGGTGTTCAAGGCCATTCAGGCGGCCTGTGCCGTTGGCGTTGCGGCGGGTTGGATGTGCCAGCAGGAACATGGAGGCATTCGTTACGGTCGCGTCGCCAAACCCGGTCCGGACTTGCATGGTTTTTCGATCGATGTGGTCGAAATGGCCGATGTGGTCGGGCCGCACCATCGCCATCCGAATGGAGAGATCGACATGATCATGCCCCTGGACGGAGATCCCCGGTTTGACGGCCAGGGTCCCGGCTGGCTGGTCTATCCGCCGAACAGTGCGCACAGACCGACGGTGGCCGGTGGTCGTGCCCATGTGCTTTATCTGTTGCCCGGGGGGGCAATCGAGTTCATGCGCACCTGATCATTCATCGCCATCGGTCCGCACGGAAGCAGGTCGCAAGTCGCTTCAACGAAACGCGACGGGTTCCGGGAAAGAGGGCTCGTCGCAACCAACGCCACGGAAGGGAAGTCAGCACATGAATGCTTACCAATGCGGAGCCTGTTATTTTCCCTATGAGGAGGATCTGGGCCTGCCGGATCAGGGGCTTGCCGCGGGAACGAAGTGGGAAGACGTGCCGGAGGATTTTATCTGCCCGGAATGCGGCACGCCCAAGGCTGGCTTCATCAACTGGATCAAGGACGCGGAGTGATGTGTGGCGCGGTGCGCCCCGTCCGATGGGGTTTTCACCCCGGCGGGTATCCCGCGGTCTGGAACAGGTGCGACGCCTCGCGAATTCCCGCTGGGAAATTCGATAGAGTGCGGTAGTGCCGGCCGAGACTTCGCTAAAGACTTAGCGGGCTACGGCCTGACGCAGCTGCGTCAGGCTGACTTCGGGGGCTTGGCCGGTGGTATTCAGCGTGAAGTCCGCCTTCGAGTAGAGCGGCTCGCGTGCGCTCAGGATTCGCCGCATGTCTTCCATTGCTTCGGCATTGCCCTCCATTGGCCGAAAGTCGCCCTGCGCAACGACGCGCGACATGTGTTCTTCCGGGCTTGCCTTTACCCAAACGGTATAGCAATTCATCAGTAGCAAATTGAAGGTCTCGGGCTCGGACACAATGCCGCCGCCGACCGTGATCACCGCGTTTTCATGCTGGGCGATGAAGTTTTCCAGGCAGCGTCGCTCAAGGCGGCGAAAGCCGGGTTGGCCGTAGAGCATGAATACCTCATTGAGGCTCATCCCTGCTTCTGCCTCGATTGCATTGTTGAGTTCGACAAAGGGCATGGACAGCTCGGCGGCGAGCGCACGGCCGAGAGTCGACTTGCCGGCGCCGCGCAAGCCGACCAGCGCGATGCGTTTTCGGCGCGAGGCGTCTTCGTTGCCGAAATCACGCATCAAGCGCAACAGCGCATCTTCAAGCCGGTTAGGAGCGAGTTGTTCGAGGAAGCGGGAGATCAGCCGATATTCCGGCGAGCCCTGTTGCGGTTCCAGGAGTTCGATCAGGGATATCCCCAGTGCATGGGCGACGTGGCGCAAGACCATGATTGACGGATTGGTCTCGCCGCTTTCGACTTGCGCCAGATAGCGTTCCGATACGTCCGAGTTCAGTGCCAGGGTTTTGCGCGACATGCCGCGCTGCGCTCGCGATTCGCGGACACGAATACCTAGCGCCTGAATGAACTCAGTATCTGCCGCTTCATCGACGAAGCGCAGTGGGGCAGGGGTATCAGCTTTTTCTGCTGGTTCCATCATGGTCGGTGGGCTAAATTGGTTTGCTGACTACGCAGCCAGCTGGCAGGAACTATAGTACATGATCCGCAAAAATATTGAATAAGTTTTTTAGACCTAATTCAAAAGCAGGTCTATAGACTATCTAATCAATTGAAATTAAAACATAAATAAGCTGTTTGGGAAGTAAGGAGAAATATTGCATGTTGACGTTGACGTCAAGGTTTTTTTGAACCATACTTCGCCCCAGAATGTGCAGTATGGTTCAGTAGTGGAACAATAGTTCCACACAACGACGAATGTCACGTCCAACGCAGCAATGCGCAGGGCAGCTCACAAAGGAGGCATCAATGGCTGATGGTTTGTTCGACCAGTTCAAAAACTGGTATGAGAAGCGCCACGACTACGCACGTGACTGGAAAGCACGTACCGGTGGTCAGGTGGTGGCGACGATGTGCACCTATACGGCGGAGGAATTGCTGATCGCCGCCGGCATGCTTCCGGTCCGGGTGCTGGGCGCCCATGAACCACAAAACGTGACCGAGCCGCACATTTTCGGCATGTTCTGTCCGTTCTGCCGCGATTCACTGGCGCAGGGCCTGCTGGGTCGTTTCGATTACTGCGAGGGCGTGACCCTGACGCAGTCCTGCATCCAGTACCGGCAGACCTTCAGCTCCTGGCGCAGCAACGTGCCCAGTGTGCAGTGGGACTACTACGTGCCGATGCCCAACGACGTGCAGTCGCCGCACGCGCGCAAGGCACATTACGCAGAGATCCAGTCCTTCCGCACCTTCCTGCAGGCGCTGACCGGCAAGGAACTGACCGATGCCATGCTGCATGCGGCCGCCGACGTGGTCGATGAGAACCGTCGCCTGTTGCGTCAGCTGTTCGAATACCGCAAGGAAGCCAATCCCAAGGTGACCGGGGTCGAGGCTCTGTATGCCTCGATCACTGCGCAGTTTGTGGATAAGCGCGAGCACAACGAGATGTTGAAGAAGGTGCTTGCTGCTTTGCCATCGCGCCAGGTGAACCGTCCCGAAGGCGTGCGTTTCATGACCATCGGCTCGGAAAACGACGACGTCGCCTTCATGGCCATGGTCGAGTCGGTTGGGTCGACCATTGTCATCGACGACCAGTGCTCGGGTACCCGCTACTTCTGGAACGAGTCGAAGAAGGATGCCGACCCGGTCAAGCGCATCGCGGAACGCTACTGCGACCGGCCGGCTTGCCCGACCAAGGATTATCCGAGTCATACCCGCTTCGACCACGTGTTGGGCCTGGCCAAGGAGTTCAACGCGCGCGCGGCGATTTTCTTGCAGCAGAAGTTCTGCGATCCGCACGAGGGCGACTATCCGGACCTCAAGGAACACCTGGAAAAGAACGGCATCCCGACGTTGTTCCTGGAGTTCGACATTACCAACCCCATCGGCCCCTTCCGCATCCGTGTCGAGGCATTCCTCGAGACGATGAGCGACGAAGAGCTATTCTGAACTGAAGGGAGAGAAAGATGAGTGCACCGAACAAGTATCCGACTGAGCAACTCAAGCTGTGGGGCAAGGCAAAGCAGCTGCGCGAACAGTATTACCAGAATTACGCCCGCGCCAAGGACAACGGCGGCCTGCGCTGGTCCGGTTCCGCCTGGGCGCTGGATGCGCTGCCTGCCGGCCTCGGCGACGACGTCTATTCGCTGACCGGCGAGCCGTATGCCGCAGCTGTGGCGCACGACCGCAAGTTTGCCAAGGAATGCATGGACGCCGCCGAGTCGGTCGGCTTTGCCCGCGACCTGTGCTCCTACATGCGCATCTACTGGGGTGGCATGCACCTCGACAAGTACCTTTACGGCGGCAAGTTCCCCAAGCCCGACTTCATTTTCCAGACCCAGATCTGCTGCTCGCACTCCAAGTGGTACCAGCACGTCGCCAAGGAAGAGAGGGTGCCGCAGTTCTATGTCGACGTCGGCGTTGGTCCCTACAAGGACATGAATGCGGCGCGCCTCGACTACGTCACCAACCAGTTGCACGACGGCATCGAGTTCCTGGAGAAATCCACCGGCCGCACCTTCGACGATGAAAAGTTCCTCAAGGCGGTCAAGAACGAAATGCGCTCGACCAGCCGCTGGGCCGACATCTGCGCCCTGAACAAGGCCAAGCCGGCGCCGCTCGACGAGAAGACCATGTACTCCCTGTATGTGCTGGCCACGCTGTCGAAGTCTTCGCAGTGGTGCGCCGACTTCTACGACGAGCTCTACGACGAAGTCAAGGATCGCGTCGCGCGCGGCATCGCCGCCGTGCCCAACGAGAAGTGCCGCATGATGTCCGACACGCAGCCGCCCTGGTCCTTCCTCAAGATCTTCCGCTACCTCGAAACCTACGGTGCGGTGTCGATCGGCTCGCTCTACACCTTCGCCCTCGAAGGCATCTGGGAAGACAAGCCGGACGGCAGCTGGGGCGGGCGTTCGCTGCCTTGGGAAAAGGGCATCGAGATGAACACCCGCGACCAGATCCTGCGCCTCTACGCCGACTGGAACCTGTCCAAACCGCAGTGGCAGCACTTCTTCGATCCGCGCCTGAAGACCGAAATGATGCTGCGCATCGTCAAGGAATGGCAGGTCGACGGCGTCATGCTGCACCTGAATCGCGGCTGCGAAGGCCTCTCGCTGGGCATCATGGAAAACCGCGGCGGCATCGCCAAGGCCGGCGTGCCGATCATGACATTCGAAGGAAACATGGGCGACGAGCGCGAGTTCGACGAAGTGCGCACCCAGGCACGGGTCGATGCCTTCATGGAGCAACTTGGTCTGCGCCGCCAGGCGGCCTGACGTGTTCAAGAGAAATCAAAGGAGGAATCAAGGATGATTACCGCTGGAATCGATATGGGTTCGCGCAGCATCAAGGTGATACTGCTCGAGGAACTCAAGGTGGATGGCGCGCCGCAGTTGAAGTACGGCGTCAAGAAAGCTCACATCATGATGCCGGGTGACCTGGATCAGGACGTGGCGGCCGACAAGGCCTACGACGAGGCCCTGGCCTCCGCCGGCCTCAAGCGCGAAGACGTGAAGGTGGTGTTCGCCACGGGCGCCGGGCGCAAGCAGGTCTCGTTCTCGACCGAAGGCATCACGGAAATGACGGCCGGCGCCAAAGGCGCGAACTTCATGTTCCCCATGGCGCGCACCGTGGTCGATGTCGGCGCCGAGGAAGGTCGCGGCATGAAGACCGATGCCGAAGGGCGCGCGGTCGACTTCGCCGGTAACGAGAAGTGCGCCGCCGGGGCCGGCTCCTTTGCCGAAGCCATGAGCCGCGCGCTGCAGATGACGCTCAAGGAATTCGGCGACGCCAGCCTCAAGTCGGACAAGTCGATCCCGATGAACGCGCAATGCACGGTGTTTGCCGAATCCGAGGTGGTCTCGCTGATCCACTCCTCGACGCCGAAGAACGACATCGCCAAGGCGGTGCTCGATGCCGTCGCCAGTCGCGTCTGCGCCATGGTGCGCCGGGTCGGCATCGAAGGCGAAGTGGTGTTGATCGGCGGCATGGTGCACAACTCCGGCTTCGTCCAGTCACTGAAGGTGGCGATGGGCGTCGATTCGGTGTCCCTGCCGGACATGCCCGAGTACATCAGCGCGCTGGGATGTGCCCTGATTGCCGCCGAACGTCAGCACTGAACCTTACTAGGAGCGAAAACATGAATGCAGAAGTGGCAGCAGCACCGACCGCCCCGGAGAAGAAGGAATTCTGGCGCTGGCAGGAAAACGTGTGGGTCGATGAGACCAAGGACTGGAAGACGGCCAAGGTCGTCACCTGTGGCATCGACGTCGGCTCGGTATCGTCGCAGGCGGTACTCGTGGTCGACGGCGAGCTCTACGGTTTCAACAGCATGCGTACCGGCAACAACTCGCCGGACTCGGCCAAGAACGCGCTGCAAGGCGTGATGGACAAGTGCGGCATGAAGCTCGAAGACATCCACTACGTGGTCGGCACCGGCTACGGCCGGGTGAACGTGCCCTTCGCGCACAAGGCCATCACCGAGATCGCCTGCCATGCGCGCGGCGCCAACTACATGGGCGGCAACGGCGTGCGGACCATCCTCGACATGGGCGGCCAGGACTGCAAGGCCATCCACTGCGACGAAAAGGGCAAGGTCACCAACTTCCTGATGAACGACAAGTGCGCTGCCGGCACCGGGCGCGGCATGGAAGTCATCTCCGACCTGATGCAGATTCCGATCGCCGAACTGGGACCCCGTTCTTTCGACGTCGACGTCGAACCGGAAGCCGTGTCGTCGGTCTGCGTGGTGTTCGCCAAGTCCGAGGCGCTGGGTCTGCTCAAGGCCGGCTATACCAAGAACAAGGTGATCGCCGCCTACTGCCAGGCCATGGCCGAGCGCGTGGTGTCGCTGCTGGAGCGGATCGGCGTCGAGGAGGGATTCTTCATTACCGGCGGCATCGCCAAGAACCCCGGCGTGGTCAAGCGCATCGAGAAGCTGCTGGGCATCAAGGCCATGGACACCAAGATCGACAGCCAGATCGCGGGCGCCCTTGGCGCGGCGTTGTTCGGCTACACGCTGATGTCGAAGAAGGCCGCAGCCTAGAACTCATGAATAAATCTGCTGCGCGTGCCGGATCAGGGCTTGGGCGGCGCTCGCTATCCTCGCGTATAACTGCATGCGCTCCGGTAGCTTCGCTCCGGCCGCACCCCGCTGCGAACGGCTCGCTACGATTTCTTCACAAGTTCCATTACTGAAGGAGAAAGACATGATCGCCAACTACGGTTACAAGGACGGCTCGGGCGAGTACTACATCAGCATTGACACCGACAAGTGCATCGGCTGCGCGGCAGACCGTGCCTGCCTGACGGCCTGTCCGAAGCAGATGTTCGAAATCATCACCGATGACTACGATGATGAAGTCGCCTGGATCAAGAAACCCAACTGCCGCACCTTGGCCTACGACTGTGCCGACTGCAAGCCGTCAGGCGGCTACAGCAGCCTGCCGTGCATTGCCGCCTGCACGCCGGGCGCGATCAAGCATTCGTGGTGAGCGGGGTGATTCCCATGGCTGAGACACGGCGAGTGATACCGATCGCGCAAGCCAAGGCGACCAGTCCCGAGGATACGTTGCTCAGGGACGGCTGGGTACGCCAGACCACCATCGGCGAGCCGCGCTTGTCGGAGATCGTGCAGAACTACAAGACGATGGGTTTCGAAGTCCATGTCGAGGAGTTCAAGACGGAAGGCGATGGCTGCAATACCTGTTTCGATGCGGGTCAGGAAATGGGTTTCATGTACGGCACGGTCTATGTGCGCAAGCGCAGCGGACCGGCCAGTGAAGACGAACTGTTTTAGGAATTGGGGGCGCCCGAGGCGCTGCCGACCAGACTAGGAGGAATCAAATGCCTGACCAGAAAAGAGTAATGCGCGTATTGCGTCAAGGGGATCTGGATGCCATCGTCGCGATTGATGCCTTTGCATCAGGCGAGGCCCGGCGCGAGTACTACGAGCGCAAGATAGCCGGCATCCTGAACAAGAATGCCAACATCAATACCTCGATCGTCTGCGAGATAGACGGCAAGGTGGTCGGTTTCGTCATGGGCTATGTATTTTTCGGCGAATTCGGCATTGCCGACGGCACCGCGACCATCGACACCCTCGGCGTGCATCCGGACCACCGCAATTTCGGCGTTGCCGCCGAGATGCTCGACCAGTTCATGATGAACATGAAGGCCGCGGGGGTAAAGAAGGTCTATACGCTGGTGAACTGGGACGACTTTGCCCTGGAGAAATTCTTTTCGCGCAACAAGTTCGTCCCGTCCAAGCGCATCAACCTCGAGTACGAGCTGCCCTGAGTTGCGACTACACGGCGCCAGGCCATGTGGATCGATACTCATTGTCATACGAAGCACTCCTATGACAACTGGCTCGAACCGGTCGACCTGATCCGACGTGCCAAGGCCCTAGGCCTCGACGGGGTGTGTATTACCGAACATTACTCCTACGAGGCCTCGGCGCCGGTCGAGCGGATCGGCCGCGAGGAGGGTCTGTTGGTTCTGCGCGGGGTGGAAATTGCCACCGATCGCGGACACCTGCTGGCCTATGGCGTGATCGACGACGGCTGGAACGTCTGGGGACGCGACAGCTACCTGCCGCTCGAGGAAGTGATCGAACGCATCAACGAGCTTGGCGGCATCTGCGCCCCGGCGCATCCGTTTCGCAACGTGGGGCTGGCGAGTCTGATGGAGGGGCTGCTGGATTTGAAGGATATCGCTGCCGTGGAATCGCATAACGGAGTGAATGCCGAAAGCGACAACGATCTGGCCATCCATGCCTCGCAGCATCTGGGGCTGCCGACACTGGGGGGCAGCGATTGCCACAAGACCGTCGCTGTCGGGCGTTGCGCAACCGAGTTTTCGCAGCCGGTGCATGACATGGCGAGTTTCATCGCCGCGGTAAAGGCCGGCGCCTGCCGCGGTGCGTACTACCCGAACTACATGAGCAGCCAGGCAGCCTAGAAACGCCGCGAGAACGCCAGGCGGCAATTGCTTGGCGTTCCGACCAGAATACGCAGGAGGAGGAAAACATGCAGGCCGTACAGACGTCTGAGATCAGGTGGTACAAGAGTCCGAAGCCCGCTGGCGCCGATGCGGTCGACGCCGGGCCAAAGGTAAGGCTCAGCATCGATGGCAAGGACGTCGAGGCGCCCGCCGGGGTTTCCCTGCTGTCGGCGGCAACCGCCGCCGGCATCTACATTCCGGCCCTGTGCGCCCACCCCGACCTGCCGCCCAGTTGTCAGCGCGGCGGCAGCGACAGCGGCTGCAATCTCTGCGTGGTCGAGATCGCCGGCCAGGCGGGGATGCGCACCTCCTGCTCGATTCCGGTCGAAGCCGGCATGCAGGTCAGCACCACCTCGCCGCAAATCGAGAAATTCCGCAAGGAGCGCATTGCCAAGACGCTGGGCACCCATCCTCACGTCTGCCTGACCTGTCCCCAGCGCGAGGGCTGCAGCCGCACCACCTGTTCCTTCGGCAATCCGGTGGAGCAGCGCTGCTGCTCGATTTTCAACAGCTGCGAATTGCGCAAGGTGGCCGATTACATCGGCATTCCACCGACCACGCCGAATTACAAGCACATCCAATTGCCGGTGATCAAGGATGAGCCCTTCTACGACCGCGACTACAATCTTTGCATCGACTGCCGGCGCTGCCTGGTGGCGTGCAACGAGGTGCGCGGTGTCGGCTGCCTGGAAGTCAAGAACACCGACGGCCGGACCTGGGTGGGCACCATCGCCCCGACGCTGCTCGACTCCGGCTGCAAGTTCTGCAGCGCCTGCGTGACCGTGTGCCCGACCGGGGCCTTGATGGATCGCACGCTGGATGTGGCGCGCAAAGAAGAAACGCAGGTGCCCTGCAAGGCCACTTGTCCGGCCGGCATCGACGTGCCGCGCTACGTGCAACTGGTCGGCCTCGGCAAGTATTCCGAGGCTGTCGCCGTGGTGCGCGAAAAGCTGCCCTTCCCGGGCATACTCGGCCGCGCCTGCTTCAGCCCCTGCGAATCGGCCTGTCGGCGCAAGGACCTCGACAGTCCGCTGTCGATCCGCAGCCTGAAGCGCATCGCCGCCGACAACGACAGCGGACTGTGGCGCCAGTATTCGATCCAGTTGCCGCCTTCGGGCAGGAAGGTCGCCGTGGTCGGCGCCGGCCCCGGCGGTCTCACCGCCGCCTACTACCTGGCCAAGAAAGGCCATGCCGTCACGGTATTCGAGGCGCTGCCGGCCGCCGGCGGCATGGCGCGCTACGGCATTCCGTCCTACCGCGTGCCGCTGGCCGTGATCGACCAGGAAGTCGCCGAAGTCGAGAAGCTGGGCGTGGTCTTCCAGTTCAATACCCGCATCGAGAACGTCGATGACCTGACGGCGCAGGGTTTCGACGCCGTGTTCCTCGGTATCGGCGCGCAGAGTGGCGATGCGCTGGGGATTCCCGGCGACACGCTGCTCAACGTCATCGACAGTCCGACCTTCCTGCGCGCAGCAACGACGGGCAAAGTCGGAAGAGTTCCCAACGGGACGCACAGCGCTGGCGCCGGCGACACGCCGATCGTGATCGGCAAGCGCGTCGCGGTGATCGGCGGAGGCAACGTGGCGACCGACAATGCGCGTTCCGCGCGTCGTTTCGGTGCCGAGGTGGTGGACATGGTGTATCGCCGCACGCGCGAGGAAATGCCGGCGCGCGACGACGAGATCCAGGGCTGCCTGGAAGAGAAGGTCAACCTGCGTTTCCTGCTGGCGCCGAAGAAAATCGAGCTCAACGGCAGCGGTACGTCGCGGCTGAAGATCACCTACATCCGGATGGAACTCGGCGAGCCGGATACCTCCGGCCGCCGCCGCCCGATCGAGATCGCCGGCAGCGAGTTCACCGAAGATGTCGATCTGGTGATCGGCGCCATCGGCCAGCGCCCCGAGGAGATCTCCGGCTTCGGCGTGCAACTGGCGAAAAACAACCGGGTCCAGGTGCGCGCGGACAACATGCTGACCAGCCGGCCCGGCGTATATGCTGGCGGCGACTGCGTGCTCGGCCCCTCGACCCTGATCGAATCCGTGGCCCAGGGCCGCAAGGCGGCCGCGGCGATCGACGCCTATCTGGGCGGCGACGGCAACATCGAGGAAAAGTTGCTGCCGGACTGGGATACCGATCCGCACATCGGGCGCGAGGACGGCTTCAACACCAGGAAGCGCCTGCATCCGATTTTCATCGATCCGGATCAGCGCAACAATTGGAACGAAGTCGAACTCGGCTTCGACGAGGCGACTGCCCGCGCCGAAGCCTTGCGTTGTCTGAAGTGCAATCTTGCGGCGAAGATCGAGGACATGGTGCTGCCGCCTGAGAGCTGGCTGGAATTGAACGCCGAGAACGTGGCCGGTGTGCAGACCGAGTCGGGCGTGTACCAGTTGCTCGATGCCGACAAGAAGGTGCTGGTGATCAAGGGTGTCGACAACCTGCGCGAGGGTCTGGAGGCCATGCTCGACAAGGCCGACATCGCGAAGTATTTCGTGTTCGAGGACGCACCCTTCTTCAGCCAGCGCGAAAACCAGTTGGTGCAGGCTTACATGCAGCAATACGGCGGCATGCCACCCGGCGTGGGCGCCGACGAAATGGACGACTTGTTCTAGGAACCGATATGACCGATTTCAAATACATCACTTACGGCGTGCAGGGCGGGCTGGCGACGCTCACGATCAACAAGCCGCCGTTCAACGTCCTCGACATCCCCATGATGGAGGAAATCAATCTCGCGCTGGACGCCTGCCTTGCCGCCACCGACATCAAGCTGCTGGTCATTACCGGCGCCGGCGAGAAAGCGTTTTCGGCCGGCGTGGAAGTGGCCGACCACACGCCGGACAAGGTGGACCGCATGATCGAGGTGTTCCACGGCATTTTCCGCCGCCTGGACAGGATGCCGATGCCGACCCTGGCCGCCGTGAATGGCGCGGCGCTCGGCGGCGGCATGGAACTGGCCATCGCCTGCGACATGCTGGTGGCGGCTGGCGGTGCCAAGTTCGGCCAGCCGGAAATCAAGCTGGCGGTGTTCCCGCCGATCGCGGCGGTGTTGCTGCCGCGCCTGGTGCCGCCGGCACGGGCCATGGAACTGCTGCTGGGCGGCAACAACATCGATGCCGACGAGGCGCTGCGTATCGGTCTGGTCAATCGGGTTTTTGCCAAGGAAAGCTTTGCCGCCGATCTCAAGGCCTTTGTCGATCCCTATCTGGCCCTGAGTCGTGCCGCGCTGTTGAGTACGCGCAAGGCGATTCGCGCCGCGGGCGGCAAGCCCTTCAACGCCGCGCTCGACGCCGCGGAGGAAATCTATCTCAAGGAGCTGATGGCCACCGAGGACGCGAAGGAAGGCCTGGCTGCATTTCTTGAAAAGCGCAAACCGGTTTGGCGTGACCGCTGAACGAGCACTACCAACTTGTGGAGGCAATAGTGATTCCTGAATTCATCGATACCTGGCAAATGACCGAACCGGGCAAGCTGCAGCAGACCCGGATTCCGACCCCGGCGCTGGCTGCCGGCGAGGCGCTAGTGCAGATCAAGGGCTGCGGCGTCTGTCATACCGATCTTTCGTATTTCTACATGGGAGTGCCGACCCTACAGAAGCCCCCCCTTTCGCTCGGTCATGAAGTTTCCGGCGTGGTGATCGCAGGGGATGCACGGGTGCTCGGCAAGGAGGTCATCATTCCGGCGGTGCTGCCCTGCAACAGTTGCGAACTGTGCAAGTCGGGTCGCGGCAACCGTTGCCTCAGCCAGAAGATGCCGGGCAATTCGATGGGTATCTACGGCGGTTTTTCCAGTCATATTCCGGTGCCGGCGGCGGATCTGTGCATTGTGAACAATCGCGGCAGCATCCCGCTGGAGCATTTGTCGGTGGTGGCAGATGCGGTGACCACACCCTTTCAGGCGGCAAAGCGCGCCAGGTTGCAGGCCGGTGATCGCGTCATCATCATCGGCGCGGCGGGTGGCGTCGGCAGCTTCATGACCCAGGTGGCCAAGGGCATGGGCGCGGCCGCGGTGATCGGCATCGACATCAACGAGGAAAAGCTCGAGTTCATGAAGGGCTACGGGGCGGACTTCACCATCAATCCCAAGGGCAAGAGCGCCAAGGAGGTCAAGGAACTGTTCAAGGCCTTCTGCAAGGAGAAAGGCCTGCCGTCGAACTATGGCTGGAAGATCTTCGAGGTCACCGGCAGCAAGCCGGGCCAGGAACTGGCGCTGTCGCTGCTGTCCTTCACCGGCACGCTGGTGGTGGTCGGCTACGGCAGCGACGAGACGTCCTACATGCTGTCCAAGCTGATGGCCTTCGACGCCGAACTGATCGGCACCTGGGGCTGCCTGCCCGAGTACTATCCCAATGTGCTGGAAATGTGCGTGGACGGCCGGATCGTGCTCGAACCCTTCGTCGAGACGCGGCCCATGAGCCAGATTGCGCAGGTCTTCGACGAGGCGCATCACGGCAAGCTGAAGCGGCGCGTGATCCTGACCCCCGATTTCTGAAACAGAATTTCCGCATTCACGAACCACCCACCGAATTCAAAGAGGAGAACTACCATGGCATTGGAATGGCTACGCAGGGAAAACGATCTCAAGGATCACCAGTTGATCGACAACAGCCACTTTGGCACCGAAGCGCCGACGGTGATCTACGAGGAGCGCCCGGTGCTGGACGACAGGGGCGCCGTGGTGCCTGGTCTGTTCTCCGCCTGGATCTGGCTCAACAACCCGAGCCAGTACAACTCCTACACCACCGACATGGTCAAGGGCGTCATCGCCGGCATGCAGCGTGCATCGAGCGATCGCAAGGTCGTTGCCGTGGTGTTTACCGCGGTCGGCGACAAGGCCTTCTGTACCGGCGGCAACACCGCCGAGTATTCGTCCTATTACTCCAAGCGCCCCAACGAGTACGGCGAATACATGGACTTGTTCAACGCCATGGTGGACGGCATCCTCAACTGCAAGAAGCCGGTGATCTGCCGCGTCAATGGCATGCGCGTCGCCGGCGGCCAGGAAATCGGCATGGCGACCGACATCACGGTCTCCTCCGACCTGGCGATCTACGGCCAGGCCGGTCCCAAGCACGGCTCGGCGCCGGTCGGCGGCTCGACCGACTTCCTGCCCTGGTTCCTGTCGATGGAAGATGCGATGTACAACTGCATCTCCTGCGAGACCTGGAGCGCCTACAAGATGAAGTCCAAGGGCCTCGTCACCAAGGTGGTGCCGGTGCTGAAGAAGGACGGCGAATGGGTGCGCAATCCGCTGGTGCGCACCGATACCTATGTCGATGACGGCGAGATTGTTTACGGCGAAGCCGTGGCGAGCGACAAGATTGCCGCGGCAAAAGCGCTGATCGCCGAATGCAAGACCGACTTCGAACTGCTCGATGCGGAGGTCAATCGCCTGGTGTGGAAGTTCGCCAACCTGTTCCCCAACTGCCTGATCAATTCGATCGACGGCATTCGCGGCAAGAAGAAGTTCTTCTGGGACCAGATGAAGCTGCCGAATCGCCATTGGCTGGCCGCCAACATGAACCACGAAGCCTGGCTCGGCTTCAACGCCTTCGACGCGAAGAAGGTGACCGGCAAGGACGTCATCGACTTCGTCCGCTTCCGCCAGTTGGTGGCCGAAGGCGCGCTGTTCGACGACAAGTTCGCCGAGCAGGTGATGGCCAAGCCGAAGGGCTGAGCCGATGCAACTCAAGGATAGAGTCGCCTTCGTCACCGGTGCCGGCCAAGGCATCGGTGCTTCGGTGGCCAAGGCCTACGCCGGCGAGGGTGCGAAGGTGGCGGTGATCGACATGAATGGTGCGGCGGCGGAAAAAGTCGCCGCCGAGATAGTCGGCGCTGGCGGTACGGCGCTCGGCATTGCCTGCGACGTTTCCAATCGCGAGCAGGTCGAGGCCGCCGCGGCGAAAGCGAATGCCGCCTGGGGCCGCATCGACATCCTGGTCAACAACGCCGGCATCACCCGTACCGCGATGCTCAACAAGATGACCAGCGAGCAATGGCAGCAGGTGATCGCCGTGCATTTGACGGGTGCCTTCAACTGCCTGCAGGCGGTGGTCGGCGGCATGATCGAGCGCAAGTACGGCCGCATCATCTACGTCACCTCGGCGGCCGGCGTGCTCGGTACCATCGGCCAGATCAACTACAGCGCGGCCAAGGCGGGCATCCTCGGCATGACCAAGAGCACGGCGAAGGAACTGGCGCGCTACAACATCACGGCCAACGCCATTGCGCCGGGAGCGGCGACGCCGATGACCGAAGTGATCCGTACCGACGAAAAATTCAAGGACAAGTATCTCGACCGCATTCCCCTGGGCCGCTGGGCCGAGCCCGAGGAAATCGCGCCGGTGTTCCTGTTTTTCGCTTCGGATGCATCGGCGTACGTTACAGGACAGATTCTTGCCGCTGACGGCGGCATGACAATTCACTAAGGATGATTCTATGAGCAGCCAACCGAGATTCAACTGGGAAGACCCCTTGCTGATGGATCAGCAGCTGACCGAAGACGAGCGCATGGTGCGCGACACGGCGGCTGCCTATGCCCAGGACAAACTGGCGCCGCGCGTGCTGGAAGCCTTCCGCCATGAAAAGACCGACCCGGCGATCTTCCGCGAAATGGGCGAACTGGGCCTGCTCGGCACCACGATTCCCGAAGAGTACGGCGGCGCTGGCATGAACTATGTCTGCTACGGTCTGGCGGCGCGCGAAGTCGAGCGCGTCGATTCCGGCTACCGCTCGATGATGAGCGTGCAAAGCTCGCTGGTCATGGTGCCGATCCATGAATTCGGCAACGAGGCCACCCGCAAGAAATACCTGCCCAAGCTCGCCACCGGCGAACTGATTGGCTGCTTCGGCCTGACCGAACCCAACCACGGCTCCGACCCCGGCAGCATGGTCACCCGCGCCCGCGCCGTCGACGGCGGCTACAGCATCTCCGGGTCCAAGATGTGGATCACCAACAGCCCGATCGCCGACGTGTTCGTGGTCTGGGCCAAGGACGACGGCGGCCAGATCCGCGGCTTCGTGCTGGAGAAGGGCTGGAAGGGGCTTACCGCGCCGGCCATCCACGGCAAGGTGGGTCTGCGCGCCTCGATCACAGGCGAGATCGTCATGGACGAGGTGTTCTGCCCCGAAGAGAATGCCTTCCCCGAGGTGCGCGGCCTCAAGGGTCCGTTTACCTGCCTCAATTCGGCGCGATACGGCATCGCCTGGGGCGCGCTGGGTGCCGCTGAGTACTGCTGGCATGCGGCCCGCCAGTACACCCTGGATCGCAAGCAGTTCGGCCGGCCCTTGGCCGCCAATCAGCTGATTCAGTTGAAGCTGGCGAACATGCAGACGGAAATCACTCTCGGTCTGCAAGGCTGCCTGCGATTGGGGCGGATGAAGGACGAGGGCACCGCGGCGGTCGAGATCACCTCGATCATGAAGCGCAATTCCTGCGGCAAGTCGCTGGAGATTGCCCGCATGGCGCGCGACATGCTCGGCGGCAACGGCATCTCCGACGAGTTCGGGGTAATCCGTCATGTCGTGAATCTGGAGGTGGTCAACACCTATGAAGGCACGCACGACATCCATGCCCTGATCCTGGGCCGCGCGCAGACGGGAATTCAGGCTTTCAGCGGATAGGCTCAACATTTGCAGAAATTGTCCAGAAAAAAATCGATAATCCGATCTTCACGGAACGGAGGAGGAGACCGTCATGCCTGAACTGAGTTCTGCCGACCACGGCACATCGCCACCGCGCGTTACGATTCCGCGCCACTACAACGCGGCCTACGACCTGATCCAGCGCAACCTGAAGGCCGGGCGGGCGCAAAAGACCGCCTACATAGACGATCAGGGAAGCTATTCCTTCGGCGAACTTGCCGAGCGCGTGAATCGCTTCGGCAACGTGCTGATCGGGATGGGACTGGAGGCCGAGAACCGGGTGATGCTGTGCCTGCTCGATACCATCGACTTCCCGACGGCGTTTCTCGGCAGCATTCAGGCGGGCATTGTCCCGATCGCTGCCAATACCCTGCTGACCTCCGCCGATTACGACTTCATGCTTGGCGATTCACGGGCCAAGGCTTTGGTGGTTTCGGAAGCGCTCTGGCCAGCTTTCGCGCCCATCATCGCCAAACACAAGACGCTCAGGCACGTCGTCGTTTCCGGCAGCGACGGCAAGGGACATCCCCGCCTGGGCGATTTGATGAAGGATGCCAGCGCAAGCTTCGAAGCGGCGGCGACCACCTGCGATGACTTTTGTTTCTGGCTCTATTCATCGGGGTCGACGGGGACGCCGAAAGGGACCGTGCACCTGCATTCCCACCTGATCCAGACTGCCGAACTCTATGGCAAAGCCATACTGGGTATCCGCGAGGACGATCTGGTGTTCTCCGCAGCCAAGCTGTTTTTTGCCTACGGCTTGGGCAACGGCTTGACCTTTCCGCTCTCGGTCGGTGCGACCACCGTGCTGATGGCCGAGCGGCCGACGCCTCAAGCCGTGTTCCAGAGGCTGCGCCAGCATCAGCCGACGATTTTCTACGGCGTGCCGACGCTCTATGCGGCCTTGCTCGCCAGTCCCGACATGCCGCGGCGCGTCGATCTGCCGCGCCTGCGCATGTGCACTTCCGCCGGCGAAGCATTGCCGGCGGACATCGGCCGGCGGTGGACCGAAAGCCTCGGCGTCGAGATTCTCGACGGCATCGGTTCCACCGAGATGCTGCACATATTCCTGTCCAACCGCAGCGGTGAAGTGCGTTACGGCACCACCGGCAAACCGGTGCCGGGTTATGCCGTGCGCCTGATCGGCGAAGACGGCAATCCGGTGCCGCCGGGGGAAATTGGCGAATTGCAGATCAACGGGCCCAGTTCGGCGGCGATGTACTGGAACAGCCGCGAGAAGTCGCGCCATACCTTCATGGGCGACTGGACCCGCAGCGGCGACAAATACATCGAAACGGCGGACGGCTATTTCCAGTACTGCGGTCGTTCCGACGACATGCTGAAGGTATCGGGCATCTACGTTTCGCCCTTTGAGGTGGAGGGCGCGTTGATGACCCATGAGTCCGTTCTCGAAGCTGCCGTGGTGGCGCATGCCGATACCGACGAATTGATCAAGCCCAAGGCCTATGTGGTCCTCAAGGCCGGCATCGAACCGACCGATGCGCTGCGGGAAGCGCTCAAAGTGCATGTCAAGGAAAAGTTGGCGCCCTACAAGTACCCGCGCTGGTTTGAGTTCGTGCCCGAGTTGCCCAAGACCGCGACCGGCAAGATACAGCGCTTCAAGCTTCGTTGATCCGGGTTGCAAGCATAGGCGGCCGGCCCGCATATAATGCCCAGCCTGTCGGTTGTCTTGGCTTACCCACGCGGAAGCGCTGCGATGCGCGCCACCAATGGGAGGTTATGATGACTGCGTATCGAAGTCATTACGAGGAGGAAGGCTATGCACGAGAATGAAAAGCTTGGTTACGATCGTCGCGAGTTTCTGCGCGGCAGCACTGCCATTGCCGGTGCGACGGCAGCGGGCGTGTTGTTGCCGACCGGCATTTCGCTTGCCCAGCAAGCCAAGTTGAAAGTCGGCCTGATGCTGCCCTATACCGGCACCTATGCCCAACTCGGCGTTGCCATCACCAACGGCTTCAAGCTGGCGGTCGAGGAGCGCGGCGGCAAGCTGGGCGGCCGCGAAATCGAATACTTCACGGTCGACGACGAGTCCAATCCAGCCAAGGCGCCAGAGAACACCAACAAGCTGGTGCAGCGCGACAAGGTCGATGTCGTGATCGGCACCGTCCATTCGGGCGTCGCCATGGGCATGGCCAAGGTGATCCGCGAGTCGGGCACCCTGTGGATCAACCCGAATGCCGGCGCAGACGAAGTCACTGGGCCCCTGTGCGCGCCGAATTTCTTCCGTACATCCTTCTCCAACTGGCAGACGACCCACGCCCTCGGCAAGGTCCTGAAGGCCAAGGGCCACAAGACCGCGGTGTTCATCACCTGGAAATACGCTGCCGGCGAGCAGATGATGGCCGGCTTCAAGGAAGGTTTCGAGAAGGAAGGCGGCAAGCTGACCAAGGAACTCTATGTGCCCTTCCCGCAGGTCGAGTTCCAGGCGCTGCTGACGGAGATTGCAAGCATCAAGCCGGACGCGGTGGTGGCCTTTTTTGCCGGCGGCGGTGCGGCCAAGTTCCTCAAGGATTACCAGGCCGCTGGCCTCAAGGGCAAGATTCCGCTGTACGGCTCGGGCTTCCTCACCGATGGCGTGCTGGAGGCAGTGGGCGATGCCGCCGAAGGCATCGAGACCACGCTGCACTACGCCGATGGCCTCGATACCAAAAAGGACAAGGCCTTCCGCCTGGCCTATGCCAAGGCCTTCAAGCTGCAACCGGACGTATACGCGGTGCAGGGCTACGACGCCGGTCAACTGCTGGCCGCCGGCATGGATGCGGTGAAGGGCAATATCGGCGACAAGGCCGCCATGATCAAGGCCATGGAAGCTGCCAAGATCGACAGCCCGCGCGGACCATGGACCTTGTCCAAGTCGCACAATCCGGTGCAGGACATGTATCTGCGCAAGGTGGTTGGCAAGGAAAACAAGGTGCAGGGCGTCGCCTGGAAGGCTCTGGCTGATCCGGCGCGCGGCTGCAAGGCCTGATTCTTATCCGAAGCAACAAGGCGGCAGACGCCTGCCTCCTTGTTGCTTGCGGTCGCTGCACCTAACGCCGATATCCGCAAGAGATGCCGTCCCGCCTTTCGGACGGAGATAAAGCCGGCGTTGGCTTTCACCTAGATTCTGTTTGTCCCCACCCCAATGGATTTCGCGTTTTTTCTGATCCAGTTGCTCAACGGCTTGCAGTACGGTCTGTTGCTGTTTCTGGTCGCCAGCGGCCTGACCCTGATCTTCGGCATCATGGGCATCATCAACCTGGCGCATGGCAGCTTCTATATGGTCGGCGCCTACCTGGCCTGGTCGCTCTCCAGCCTGACCGGCAGCCTGACGGCGGCGATACTGCTGGCCATTCCGCTTACCGTGATACTCGGCATGGGCCTGGAACGCCTGCTGTTTCGCCATCTTTACCAGCGCGACCATCTTTACCAGGTGCTGCTGACCTACGGCCTGATTCTGGTTTTCGAAGAACTGCGCAGCCTGATCTGGGGTGACGACGTCCATGGCGTTGCGGTGCCGGCCCTGCTCAGCGCTTCGATTCCGCTGACGGAGAACCTTTCCTATCCGGTGTATCGCCTCGCCATCTCGGGCGTCTGTCTGTTGCTCGCGGCGGGGCTCTATTTCCTGATCCAGAAAACCCGGCTCGGCATGATGATCCGCGCCGGCGCCAGCAATCGCGACATGGTGCAGTCGCTCGGGATCGACATCAAACTGATCTACATGCTGGTGTTCGCGCTCGGCATCGCGCTGGCCGCGTTCGCCGGGATGATCAACTCGCCGCTGTCCTCGGTGTTCCCCAATATGGGCAGCCAGGTGCTGATCATCTGCTTCGTGGTGGTCGTGATCGGCGGCATCGGCTCGGTGAAGGGCGCCATGGCGGCTTCGCTGATGATCGGCCTGGCCGAGACCTTTGGCCAGGTGCTGGTCCCCGACTTGGCCGGCATGATCGTTTACGTGCTGATGGCCGTCGTGCTGGTGTGGCGGCCCGAAGGCCTGTTCGGGCGGGCTTGAGACTATGGGAAATACCCGTCTGACCAAGTCCCTGCCCTATTTGGTGGTCGGCTTGCTGGCCCTGTTTCCGCTGGTCGAGAGCACCTTCTACACGCAGTTGCTGACCAAGGTCCTGATCATGGCGATTTTTGCCATGAGCCTCGATCTGCTGGTCGGCTACACCGGGCTGGTCAGCTTCGGTCACGCCGCCTACTTCGGCCTTGCCGGCTACGCGCTGGCCTTGATGGCGCCCAAGTACGAGACAGTCAGCCTGTGGTGGTCGCTGCCCGCGGCGATTGGCATCTGTGCGCTGTTTGCCCTGGTCACCGGCACGCTGGTGCTGCGCACGCGCGGCATCTATTTCATCATGGTCACGCTGGCATTTGCCCAGATGCTGTTCTTCATCTTTCACGACACCAAGATCGGCGGCGGCTCGGACGGGGTGTACATCTACGCCAAGCCGACCATGAAACTGGGCGATGTCGAACTGGTCAATCTGGAAAAGCTGGAGCAGTTCTACTGGCTGACGCTGGTCTTGATGGCAGCGGCTTACCTGCTGCTGCGCCGCGTGCTGGGATCGAACTTCGGTCGCGCCTTGCTCGGCATCAAGGTCAATGAACACCGCATGCGCGCGCTGGGTTTCCCTGTGTTCCGCTACCAACTGGCGAGCTTCACCTTGTCGGGAGCGCTGGCCGGCATGGCCGGTTATCTCGCGGCCGTGCAGTACGGTTTCGTCAATCCCGAGATCCTGTCGTGGCATCAGTCCGGTGCCGTGCTGATGATGGTCATCCTCGGCGGCATGGGCACTCTTTACGGGTCGGTGATAGGGGCCTTTGCCTTTGTCCTGTTGCAGGAAGTGCTGTCCAATCAGGCGTGGTTCGGTCCCTCGGCCAAGCATTGGCAACTGGCCATGGGCATCTTCATCATGCTGGTGGCACTTTACCTGCCGCAAGGTCTCGCCGGACTGCTGGCCAGGTTCGGCAGGAGCCCCGTGATGGAGGCCGCCGATGAGTGATAAGACGCCAATCCTGCGCACCAAGGGGCTGACCAAGCGCTTCGGCGGACTGGTCGCGGTGAGCGATGTTTCGCTCGATCTGCACATCGGCGAAGTCCATGTCGTGATCGGCCCCAACGGCGCCGGCAAGTCCACGCTGACCAACCTGCTGTCCGGCGATCTGCCGCCGACCTCGGGCGAGGTGGTGTTCGAAGGACAAGATATCGCCGGCTGCACCGCCGACCATATCTCGCGTCTGGGTATCGGCCGCAGCTATCAGAAGACCAATATCTTCCTGCCCTTCACGGTGTTCGAGAACTGCCGCCTGGCGGCGCAATCGCGCACGCCGCATGCACTGCGCGTGTTTCATCGGGCCGAGGGATACCAGGACATCAACCGGCTGGCGCAAGAGGCCATGGCGGCGGCCGGACTCAGCCATCGCGCCCAGCGCGTGGCGGCCACCCTGTCGCACGGCGAGCAGCGCCAGTTGGAGATCGCCATGTGCCTGGCGACGCAACCGCGCGTGCTGCTGCTCGACGAGCCGCTCGCCGGCATGGGGCCGCATGAATCGCAGCGCATGGTGGAGTTGATCAAGGGGCTTGGCGCAGGCCATGCCATCATGCTGATCGAACACGACATGGATGCGGTATTCGCCCTGGCCCACCGGCTCACGGTGATGGTCAATGGCGAGGTGCTGGAATCGGGAACGCCGGAGGCCGTCCGTTCCAGTCCCGCCGTGCAACAGGCCTATCTCGGTGGCGAGGAACTGCTCCATGACTGACATGCTGTTGGACGCCAGTGGCCTGCATACCTTCTACGGCGTCAGCCATATCCTGCACGGCGTCGATTTCTCCGTGCGCAAGGGCGAGACGATCGGCCTGATGGGACGCAACGGCATGGGCAAGACGACGTTGCTGAAGACCATGCTCGGTCTGGTGCGTCCGCGCGAGGGGCTGGTCAAGGTTCGCGGTGACGACATGACCCAGGCCGCGACACATGCGATCGCACGCCGTGGCATTGCCTACGTGCCGGAAGGTCGCGGCATTTTTCCCAACCTGTCGGTGCGCGAGAACCTGGTGATGGCGGCGCGCGCTGGCGTGGACGGTCGCCGCGAATGGAACTTCGACCGTGTCATCGACACCTTTCCGCGTCTGGGCGAACGCCTGGGCAACGGCGGCGCCCAGCTTTCCGGCGGCGAGCAGCAAATGCTGACCATCGGCCGCGCGCTGATGACCAATCCCGACCTGCTGATTCTGGACGAGGCCACCGAAGGCCTGGCGCCGTTGATCGCCAGGGAAATCTGGAACATCATCAAGATCATTCGCGCTTCAGGGATCGCGACGGTGATCGTGGACAAGAACTACGCCGCCGTCATGGCGTTGGCGGATCGCAGCGTGATCCTGGTGAAGGGCCGGGTGGTGTTTGCCGGAGATTCCGGCTCGCTCACGGGAAATCCTGAACTGATGCACCGCTTTCTCGGAGTCTGAGCGCATGCACGAGGGTATCGTCCGGGTCGATGGCCGCAATCTCGAATACCAGCTGATTCCTGCCCACCAGATCAACCGTCCGACGCTGGTGCTGCTGCACGAGGGCTTGGGCTCGGTGTCGATGTGGCGCGACTTTCCGGTGCGCCTGGCGGACGCCACGGGTTGCCGGACGCTGGTCTATTCGCGCTATGGCTACGGCCAGTCCGATATCCTCGGCGAACCGTTCAAGACCGATTTCATGCATCGCGAAGGGCGCGAGGTTCTGCCCCAGTTGCTGGCCGCGCTGGACATCGAGAGCCCGGTACTGGTCGGCCATTCCGACGGCGCGTCGATTGCGTTGCTGCATGCGGGCGACGCCCGCCATGAGCCTGCCGGGCTGGTGGTCATGGCGCCGCACTGCTTCGTCGAAGATATTTCCATCCGCAGCATCGAGGCGGCCAAAGTCGCCTTCGAGACCACGGATCTGCCGGCGCGGCTGGCCAGGTATCACCGCGACGTCCGCCGCACCTTCTATGGCTGGAACGACATCTGGCTGCATCCCGACTTCCGCGCCTGGAATATCGAGGATTGCCTGGCCGGCATCCGTTGTCCCATTCTGGCGGTTCAGGGCGTCGATGACGAATACGGTACCATGGCGCAGATCGAGGCGATCGCTGCCCAGGCCACCGCGGCGCCCGATGTCGAGCTGCTGAAGCTGGCGGATTGTCGGCACTCGCCGCACCGGGATCAGACGCAAGCAGTGGTCGATGCCATCGTGCGTTTCGTTGACCGCCTGGACGCTTGAGCGTCCAGACACTTCAGCAGGAGAACCGAATCATGACCCCCGCCCATTTCGAATGCGACAAACTGATTCGCTTCCATCACTGCGATCCGGCGGGGATTGTTTTCTATCCGCAGTACTTCGTGCTCTTCAACGAACTTGTCGAAGACTGGTTCAACCAGGGTTTGGGCATCGATTTCGCGCGTTTTCACGTGGAAAAGGGTCTCGGGGTGCCGATGGGCAGCATCGAATGCAAATTCCTTTCGCCGAGCAAGGTCGGCGAGACGCTGCGGCTGTCGCTGTCGATCAAGCGGATTGGCAAGAGCTCGCTGGAGCTCCACGTCAGGGGCAGCTCCGGCGGCGAGGCCCGCGTCGAGGCGACGCTTACCGTCATACTCGCTTCACTGAAGAACTGGCGTTCGGTGCCGATCGCGGGCGAACTGCGGGACAAGCTGGAGCGTTATCTGGAGAACTGACGCCAATGCCGCCGACAGGAACGTGCAGTGCGATCCAACACGATCGGCGGCGATAGTCAGGAGTCGGCGTTGGAAGCACGGTGTCGGCAGGGATTGGCGTCCTTACTCAGCGGCATGGAGACATAGAAAACGGGGACCGCGGTCCCCGTTTTCACGATGCGGACATGGTTCGCGCGGCCTTAGTCTTCGTACTTGAACGACATGGAAACGCGCGCCCGGTAAGCGACCACCTTGCCGTTGTCGATCTTCATGTCGAGCTTGGTCACTTCCGCAACGCGCAGGTCGCGCAGGGTCTTGGCCGCCGCTTCCACTGCCGCGCGCGCCGCATCTTCCCAGGACGTCGGGCTGGAACCGACAACTTCCACGATCTTGTAGACGGTGTTTTCGTTCTTCGATTTCTTTGCCATGGTTGCCTCCGATGAACTTATAGGTTGTGCTGAGTTCTGCATCAGCGAATCCATGATAGTCCAATCGAATGAACCACGCTGGAGCGATGACGGGAGTCGGTGCTGGCGGCACGGCGATGGGGCTTGCTGCTATTCCCGATTAGTCGTCTGGACGAGGGCAGGTCAGTCGGTCAGTCGGTCAGTCTTTACCGGCGCATGCGGACTGCAGACGAGGCATTGACTGGGAAGCGCGGTGCATCGAACAGTTGTGTCATTTGTCGTGACTGCAATTTCCCTTGGCGCTATCGGTTATACGCTCCACTGGTACACGCCGCAGGCGCATACGCTCGGTCAAGTGGTCAAGCACTCACGCAGTTCGGGTGATCGCTGAGCGAGCAGCAATTAGCGGTTACCGGTCGTCGCCGGATCCACGGTGCAGCGTGAAGCAGGAAAAGCGTTATAGACCGCGCTCTCACTCGGCTTTGTGCTGCACTCCCTGTCCGAAGATGGCGGGTAGATCGCGGGCGCCATGCAAAACCCGTTCGATGCGAACCATGTTGCCCAGCACACGAAAGAAAATCACATAGCGGCCCATGGGCGCCATGCGCAGGCCGGGGGCCAAGTCCTCGCGGCCGGTGTAGGCCAATGGGGCGATGCCGATGCGTTGGCATTGATCCATCAGCTTGGCTACAAAACGCCGGGCATTTGCCCGGCTATCTTTGGCGATGTGGTCGCCGATGTCGATAAGGTCTTGCCGGGACTTCGGCGAGAAAGTTACCGCAACCATCAAGCAGTGCGATTGCGGCGGCGCTTGGTGGCGGGTTCGGCGTAGCGGGCATTCAGTTCAGCGAACAGGTCGTCGGCCGCAATGGCCGGGCCGCTAGCGATGCCTTCCTGTATGGCGTGACGCAGATCGGCATTCAGTCGATCCAGCATGGCTTCATAGACATGGGGCGGCAGCAGGTAGGCTGCGGGCCGGTTGTGATTGAGCACAGCCACGGGTTCAGAACCGGCCTGCGCGAGCACAGCGCTGGGGCTGCGTTTGAGTTCGGTGATGCTCACCGAGCGGGAAGCGAGAACCTGTTCCATGGTGTGCCTTTGAATCAAGCCAAAATAGGTGCCTTATGTTGGTCGATTTAAAGCATGAGAGCAAGTGTTTTCCCTTGGCGGTCAGCGCAGCATTGGTTTGCAATTGAGCTGGCAGTCCGCATGGCTGGTTTTCCCTGCTCAGCACTGCCGGATTTTTGCCGCGCGTAACCCGCTGAAGCCTAGCCGCCGGCGATGATCGGCACCAGTTGCACGCGGTCGCCGTTGTGCAGGGCCTTGGTCGATTCTCCGGACAGGATCATCTCGTCATTGACCGTGACGTTCCAGGAGGGATCGTCAAGCGCGGTGCGAGCCTCGGGCAGGTGGCGGCGCAGCGCGTTGCGCAACTCGGCGACGTTGGCCACCGGCCGGTCGATGACGATGGATTTCTCCGGCGCGCCGGGCAGCGGCCGCGGCAGTTCGACGCGCACGGCGAAGCCAGTGGCGGCCAGTGCCAGTCGCTGGTGCCAGTCGGCGCGCGGCACGCCTTCGGCGTTGAGGCCGGTGAGTTCGTAGAAGCGCGCCTTCATGTCGTCAAATTCCTTGCGCTCGATCTTCTCGCCCTTGAACGGGCCGCTGTCGATGCTTTCCTCGAACCAGCGGCGAGGCAAAGTGTCGTCCTTGGCGCGCAGGCCGAGGCGGAAATTCAGCAGGTGTTCGAGGCCGCTGATGTTGCGCCCAACCTCGTCGAGTTCCTCGGCCGTCACCGGCTGTCCCGTAAGAGTGCTGAGTTGGGTAGCAAAGTCGCTGCAGTCGGGCAGGGTGGGCGAGTTGAACAGCTTGGTGTTGAAGCGGCACATGCCGACCGAATCGCCAACTGCAAAGGTGTTCTCGCAGCGGCGTACCGCGATTTCCTTGCCTTCGTAGCTGTTCGGCTGCGGTGCTACGGTGCCACCATAGAGCTTGGTCTTGAACGGCGCATCGTCGTTGACGCGGGCGTTGATTTCCAGCGTGACGCGGTTCCTCAGGTGGTCCATGCCGCGCGTGGCGACCGAGAGGCCGAGGGCGAAGGCCTTGAGGATGCGCGCATCGTGCGGATCGGACTGGAACAGGCCCTTGACCGCCATGCGGTACTCGAGGGCTTCCGGGGGGTACTTGCCGCGCTCGACGGCGCGCGCCGAGTCGGCGATGGTGTCGCCGAAGCCTTCGCGTTTGGCGGTCATGAACAGCAGCTTTTCAATCGTGTCGTAGTTGCCCCAGGACAGGTCGAGGCCGCCGGTGTGGCTGGCATCGATGATGCCGCGCTGCCACAGTTCCATGGCCCAGGAAATCGCGCTGCCGGTGGAGGCAGAGTCGAGGCCGAGGTCGTTGAGGATGTTGTTGAGGCGCAGGACCTGTTCCGGCTCGCGCAGCCCGATCATCGGGCCGAACTTGCCGACCGTCACATACTCGGGGCCGTCGCCCTTGTCGTATTTGTCGAAATGCCCGTCGCCCTTGATGCCCTGGTAGGTGCGCAGCTTGTGGTGGTCCACGTCGGCCTGGGCCTTGTCGTAGCTGGCATTGCCCTTGAGCCCCATCAGCGCGGCGGAGCCCCAGCCGCCCTTGCCCTCGGGCGTCATGTCGTTCTGGTTGCGGCAATGCACTGGGCATTTGAAGCAGCCGTCCATGCCGGGGCGGTAGGGATCGAAATTGTCGGCGTCGAGCGATGCATGCCAGGCGGTGGTCTGGTTGTTGAGCGTGCCGAGCGCGCCGAGTACGCGCGAAGGTTTGTAGAGGAAAGGGGTGCCAACCTGCTTCAGCGCATTCTTGATCACCGAGGTCGAGGTGATCTTCTTGCCGATGATCTTGTTGTGCTCCTTGAGTTCCTTCTGCTTCGGTGGATCGCCCGGTTTGCCGTGGATCATGATGGCCTTGAGTTTCAACGAACCCATCTTGGCGCCGCCGCCGCCGCGCGCCCAGATCGACTTGATGCCGCCCATGATGCCGCTGCACAGCGCCAGGTTCTCGCCGGCCGTGGTGATGCGCGCCAGCGCCATGTCCTTGCGCTCGGTACAGTGGAAGTCGCGTTCGATGGCGGCGGCAGTGTCGAGGTTGTCGAGGCCGACATAGGGCGTTGCGTCGAGAAACTCGACCGACTCGCGGCAGATTTTAAGCAGCGTCCATTGCGGCGCCAGGCCGTAGAGCACGATGTGATCGTAGCCGAGGCGCTTGGTGAAGGCAGGGAAGTAGTCGCCCGCGCTGGCATCGAGGAAAGCGTAACTGTCGGGGGAACGGCTGGTGAAGTTGCCGCGGGTGGCAGAAGGCATTTCGCCGGTCAGCGTGCCGGCGCCGAAGATCAACGGAACTTCGGGGTCGAGCGCGTCGCGTTCTTCCTCCAGCAGGTTGTAGAGCAGCACCATGTTGGCGCCGCGGCCGCCGAGGAAACTGCGCATGATTGTGGCGGGAAGGTACTTGCTGCGTGTTACGCGGCGCTCCAGATCGACGAACAGCACCGCGCCCTGGGTCGGGTACTGCGGGGCGTCGTGCATGCGTGCGCACAACTGATCGATTTTGGTTCTGACGCTCATCAACTGCTCTCCATGGCCTCGCTTCGGCAATGGAGATTAGTATACGACATCAATTGTTGGATGTCCATCAATGCCGGGTGTGGCAACGCCCGGCTCATGCTGCCGCGGCGAGCCGCGAGCCTCAGCGATGTTGCGGGAAGACCTTCTGCAGCAGCGTGATGAAGCTCGCGCGCTCGGCCGCGCTGAAATTTTCCAGCAGGCGCTTTTCATGCTGGCTGACCTGGCGCTTCAGCTTGCGCAGCAGCGCAGTGCCGGCGGTCGTCAGGCGGATCGCGTTGGAGCGGCGGTCATGCAAGGCGACCCGACGTTCGACCAGGCCGCGTCGTTCGAGATTGTCGATCACCGTGACGACCGTCGAGCGATCGAGGTGGGTGGCACGCGCCAGTTCACTTTGCTTCAAGTCGGGGTTGGCCTCGATGATCACCAGCACGCCGAACAGGCCCGGCGTGACCTCCTCCTCGCCGGGGCCTTGGGCAAAATCGCGGAACAGGGCGATCTGGGCCATGCGCAACTGGTAGCCGACCAGATCGGGCAGCAATCCATAATTGATGGCGGATTTTTTTCTGGATGCAGGAGTGGCGGGCATGGCTTGGCCTGGTCGGTTCGGGGAGGTATGCGAACGAACTCAATTCGCAGCCGGATTATGGCCGCGCCAAATGCCCTGCGTCAAATAGTGGGTTTTCCAACAAAACGGCGTCCCTGGAACCCGAGCCCATCGTCGCATCTGCAAGCGCGGTTCCGGGATCGCCGTCTCGCCGGCGCCGACTCCTGGTCCTCGCTATTTATCAGTCGTGCTTCACATGGAAGCGCTTGGCCTTCATTTCGAAGCGCGGCAGGAAATTGCGGGCGACGTGATGCACGCGCGGACGGAAGGCCAGCATCGAATCCAGCTTGACGGCGATTTCATGCACCACTTCGGGGTCGGCTCCCTCGCAGAGTTCGACCTCGATGTCCATCTCGTCCATCTGCTTGACCTTGTTTACCGTGATGCGGAATTCATCGACCTCGCTGAACTTGCGGATGATGTTCTCCACTCCGGACGGGAAGACATTGACGCCGCGCACCGTGACCATGTCGTCGGCGCGGCCCAGGATTCCACCTTCGAAGCGCAGGAAGCTGCGGCCGCAGTCGCAGCGGTCGTAATTCGGCCGAACCAGGTCGCCGGTGCGATAGCGGATTACCGGGAAGCCCCAGCGCCCGAGATTGGTGATCACCAGTTCGCCGCGCTCCCCCGGGGCCACGGCCTCGCCGGTCAGCGGATTGATTACCTCGGCGATGTATTCGCTCTCGATCAGGTGCGTGCCGCCCGGCTGCAGGTGGCATTCGAAGGAATGGGCGCCGACCTCCGAGGCGCCGGCATGATCGAAGCATTTGGCGGTCCATGCGGCTTCGATGCGCTGCTTGGTCGCGGGAATGTTGGCGCCGGGCTCGCCGGCATGCACCGTGGCCTTCATCGGAATCGCATCGATGTCGAAGCCGATTTCGTGGGCCACTTCGGCCAGGCGCAGGGCGTAGGTCGGCGTGCAGCAGAGTACCGTGGCGCCGGCTTCGCGCATCAGTTCGAGACGCTGCTGGGAATCGCGTCCGCCGCCCGGAATCATCACCGCGCCAATCTTTCGCGCGCCTTCGACGGCCGCCCAGAAGCCGATGAAGGGGCCGAACGCAAATGCCATGAACAGGCGGTCGGAGGCGGTGACACCGGCGCCGGCCAGCACATGGCCCCAGCAGCGCCCCCACCAGTCCCAGGACTCGTTGGTGTCCATCACCTTCAACGGCACGCCGGTGGTGCCGGAGGTCTGATGCATGCGCACATAGGCTTCCAGCGGATAGGTCAGGTTGTTGCCGAAGGGACCATGGGCGGCCTGGTCGTCCATCAGTTCGCCCTTCCTGGTCATCGGCAGCTTGGCCAGGTCGCCGAGCGACTTGATGTCGGACGGCTGCACGCCGGCGGCTTGCCACTTGGCGGTGTAGAACTTGTTCCGTCCCCACAGTTCGGCCATCATCGCCTGCAGTTTCTTCAACTGCAGGGCGGCCAGTTCCTCGCGCGGCAGGGTTTCCGTTGCTTCGTCAAAGTAGGTCATTTGCGTTTCACCGTGATTGAGTCGGACGTTCGAGGAGCAGCGCAATTGTTTTCTCAGCCACCGGCAATGATGGGCACCAGGGTGACGCGATCGCCGCTGGAAATTCGGGTCGCGCCTTCGCCGGCAAGTACCATGCTGCCATTGACGGCGACGTTCCACGTGCTGTCGTTAAGGTCTGCGGCAGCCTCCGGCAACTTGTGCAGCAGCGCCTTGCGCAGCGCGGCAACATCGCTCACCGTTTCGTCGATGACCACGGATTGTTCCGGCGCCCCCGGCAGGGGCTTGGGCAGGTCGACGCGCACGGCGAAGCCGGTCGTCAGGCGCGACAGTTTTTCGTGCCACTCGGTGGCCGGCGTGCCTTCGGCATTGAGCCCGGTCAGCGCATAGAAGCGCGTCTTCATGGCCTCGAACTCCTTGCGCTCGATCTTCTCGCCGGCGAACGGGCCTTCGGTCAGGGATTCCTCGAACCAGCGACGGGGCAGGGTGTCGTCCCTGGCACGCAGGCCGAAGCGGAAATTCAGCATGCGCTCGATGCCCGTGACATTGCGGCCGATCTCGTTGAGTTCCTCCTCGACGAAGGCTTGCCCGGTCAGCGAGGTGAGCTGGGTGGCGAAGTCGTTGAGATCGGGCAGGGTGGGCGAGTTGAACAGCTTGGTGTTGAAGCGGCACATGCCGACCGAATCGCCCACGGCGTAGTTGTTCTCGCACTTCCTGACCGCGTATTCCTTGCCTTCGTAGCTGTTCGGCTGGGCCGAAACAGTGCCGTTGTACAAGGCTGTCTTGAACGCCGGATCGTCGTTGATGCGGGCGTTGATTTCCAGCGTGACGCGGTTGCGCAGATGGTCCATGCCGCGCGTGGCGACCGAGAGGCCGAGGGCGAAGGCCTTGAGGATGCGCGAATCGTGCGGATCGGACTGGAACAGGCCCTTGACCGTCATGCGGTAGTCGAGCGCTTCCTGCGGGTACTTGCCGCGTTCGACGGCACGCGCCGAGTCGGCGATGGTGTCGCCGAAGCCTTCGCGCTTCGCCGTCATGAACAGCAGCTTTTCGATCAGCTCGTAGTTGCCCCAGGTCAGGTCGAGGCCGCCCGTCTCTTTTTGCGTGATGATGCCGCGCTGGTAGAGCTCCATGGCCCAGGCGATCGAGCTGCCGGTGGATGCCGAGTCGAGGCCGAGGTCGTTGAGGATGTTGTTGAGGCGCAGCACCTGCTCCGGCTCACTGATGCCGATCATCGGGCCGAACTTGCCGACCGTGACGTACTCGGGGCCGTCGCCCTTGTCGTACTGGTCGTACTTGCCGTCGTTGTGGATGCCGTTGTAGCTGCGCTGTTTGCCGTGCTCGACTTCGGCCTGGGCCTTGTCGTAGCTGGCGTTGCCGGTGAGGCCCTTGAGTGCCGCGGCGCCCCAGCCGCTCGCGGCGCCGGGCGTCATGTCGTTCTGGTTGCGGCAATGCACCGGGCAGAGGTAGCAGCCGTCCATGCCGGGGCGGTAGGGATCGAAGTTGTCGGCATCCAGTGTCGGCTTCCAGCTGGTTTGCTGGTTGTTCTTGGTGCCGAGCGCGCAGAGCACGCGGCTGGGTTTGTAGAGGAAGGGCGTGCCGACCATCTTCAACGCGTTCTTGATCACGCTGGTGCCGATGATCTTCTTGCCGATCACCTTGTTGTACTTGGCCATCGGCTGCACCGGCTGCAGGTCCTTCGGCGCGCCGTGGATCATGATGCCCTTGAGCTTGAGCGAACCCATCTTGGCGCCGCCGCCGCCGCGCGCCCAGATCGCCTTGATGCCGCCCATGATGCCGCTGCATAGGGCCTGGTTCTCGCCAGCGCTGGTGATACGGGCCAGCGCCATGTCCTCGCGCTCGACGCAGTTGAAGTCGCGCTGGATCGCGGCGGCCATGTCGAGGTTGTTGAGGCCGACGTAGGGCGCGGCATCGACGAATTCCTCGCTGCCGTAGGAGAGTTTGAGCAGGGTCCAGGCGGCGGCGCGGCCGTAGAGCACGACATGGTCGTAACCGTGGCAACGCAGGAAGGAGGGAAAGTAGTCGCCAGCATTGGCATCGAGGATCGCGTAGCTGTCGGGCGACTTGCTGGTGATGTTGCCGCGCGTGGCCGAGGGCATGCTGCTGGTCAAGACGCCTGCGCCGAAGATCAGCGGAATTTCGGGATCGAGCGCCTCGCGTTCCTCCTCGACCAGGTTGTAGAGCAGCCACATGTTGGCGCCGCGTCCGCCGAGGAAGTTGCGCAGTACTTCCAGCGGCAGGTACTTTTTCAGCGTCTTGCGCTGTTCCAGATCCACGAAGAGCACGGCGCCCTGCGAGTTGTATTGCGGCGTGTCGTGCATGCGGGCGACGAGTCGCGCCAGCTTTTCCCTGATTCCCATTTACTCGCTCCTCTGTAGTGTTTTGCTCAGGCGGCCTTCAGCGCCTTGAGGCGCTCGTACTTCGCTTGCAACTCGTCCTTGCTTTCCTGGTGATCCGGATCGGGAACGCAGGCCCGCACCGGGCAGACCTTGACGCACTGGCTCACCGCGTGGTGGCCGACGCATTCCGTGCACAAGTCCGGGTTGATGGTGAAGATGTCCTCGCCGGCCGAGATCGCCTTGTTCGGGCAGGCCGCCAGGCACACGTCGCAGGCGATGCAGAGTTCGTTGATCATAAGTGCCATGTCGTGTTCTCCTCGATTACGGTATGAATTGAATGTTTTCGCTTATTCCTGGCACAGCGGCGGATCGGGATCCTCGGTCGCCAGCGCGTCGCCGGGGCCGCATTCGGCGAGCCAGGCTTCCAGCCAGCCGATATGCTGTTGTTCCTCCGCGGCAAACTGGCGAGCCAGCTTCTGGACTTCGGTATCGGTCGTGGTCAGCGCAATGCCGGCATAGAATTCCGCCGCTTTGCGCTCATGTTCGAAGGCGAGCAGGATGGCTTCCCGCACCGACAGTTGGTAGTGCACCTTGGTGAAGTCGATGGCTTCGGGGCTTTCGCTGTGGTTCCACTTGAAGTCCCATGGTGCGATATGCGGCAGTTCGACCTTGCTGCACATCTCGGCCAGATCGCCGAGATGTTCCTTTTCGGCTTTTTCCAGACGACGGAAGATCGCCGCGACGCCGGCCTTGCGGTGGGATTCCATCTGGTCGGCCAGTTCGCCGTAGCGCTCGGCGGCCTCGGTTTCCATGGCCAGCGCGTGGGCCAGGAGTTCGGGCAGGGTGTTGATGGCGCCGGCGCCCTCCATGTCATTGTTCATAGTGCGAACCTTGCTTCCAGCTCGGCCACTGAGCCGTCGGTGTGTTCGAACTCCGGCCGGAACGGCGGACGCGAGCCCTTGTACAGCACCTTGCCGACGTTGAAGCCGTCGTCGGTCATCAGGCGCCGTGCGGCACGTGCGGCGTCGTCGGTGTAATCGACCACGGCGGTGCGCACGACGTCGCGCCATTCCTGCTGTTCCGGGCGGAAGGTGACGCAGGGGCTGAGCACCTGCACCAGCGAAAAGCCCGGATGCTGGATGGCTTCGACGATGATCCTGGCCATGTTGACCGGGTCGCTGCTGGAGACGCGGGCGATGAAGTTGGCGCCCGAGGCGAGTCCGACCACCAGCGGCTGGAAGGGATTGATGCCGGTGCCTTCCGGTGTCAGCTTGCTGCCTTCCCAGTCCGGCGCGGTGGTCGGCGAAGCCTGGCCCTTGGTCATGCCATACACCTGGTTGTCCATGACGATGTAGGTCAGGTCGACATTGCGCCGGCAGGCGTGGAGGAAATGGTTGCCGCCGATCGAGAAGCCGTCGCCGTCGCCGCCGGTGACCAGCACCGTCAGGTCGGGGCGCGCCAGCTTGAGGCCGGTGGCCACCGGCAGGGCGCGGCCATGCACGCCGTGGAAGCCATACACGCTGGTGTAGGCAGGAATCCGCGAGGAACAGCCGATGCCGGACACCACCGCGACTTCCTCGGGCGGCAGCGCAAGTTCGGCGAGCGCCCGGGTGATCGCGTTGAGCACGGTGTAGTCGCCGCAGCCCGGACACCAGATCGGCTTCAGCTCGGACTTGTAATCCTTGGCGGCGTACTTCCTCTTCTGCGCGACGGCTTCCATCATGCGCTCCCTGCGTTGAGTTGATTCAGTTGTTCCAGGATGCGGCCGGGACCGAAGGCCAGCGGGCCGCCCTGGTGCAGCGAAACCGTCTGTGCCGGCAGCTCGTAGAAGGCGCGCAACATGCGGTAGAACTGGCCGCTGTGCGACTGCTCGACGACGACCGCGCGTTTGATACCGGCGAGCGCTGCCGCCATCTTTTCCGGTTGCACCGGCGCGATCAGGCGCAGCGAGATCAGCCGCGCCTTGCCGCCAGCTGCCGAGTAACGGCGCAGGGCTTCGCGCGCCGGCCCGGTCGAGGAACCCCAGGTGATGATCGCCGTGTCGCCGGCACCGACTTCTGCGTCCTCGATGTCGGCCCAGTGGTCGCCGTAGTTGAATTGCGTCAGCTTGCGGCTGCGCTTGTCCATCTGCGCCTGGTGATCCGAGGCCTGCGAGGAGGGTGTGCCGAACTCGTTGTGCTCCAGGCCGTCGGCGGTGTGGGTCAGGCCCGGCGTGCCGGGAATGGCCATCGGCGAGACGCCGGAGCCGGTCATTGCATAGCGCTTGTAGCGTTCGCCCTCGACGGCGGTGGTGGCGGTCAGACGCTGTCCAATGAACGCGAGTTCCGCGGGCCGCGGCACGATGGCGCGGGCCTGGCCCATGGCCTGGTCGGTGAGGACCAGGGCGGGTGCCTGCATCGCCTCGGCCAGATGCACGGCCCATTGCGTGGTGAACAGGCAATCGGGTACCGAGTTGGCAGCCACCACAATGTGCGGCGCGTCGCCGTGCAAGCCGTACACCGCGATATTGAGGTCGCTCTGTTCCGACTTGGTGGCGATGCCGGTCGACGGTCCGACGCGCATCACGTCCACCACCACCAGCGGCACCTCGGCGGCGACGGCGAGGCCGAGCGATTCGATCATCAAGGAGAGGCCCGGGCCTGAGGTTGCCGTCATCGCCGGCACGCCACCGTACGAGGCGCCGATGATCTGGTTGATCGAGGCCAGTTCGTCCTCGGCCTGCACCAGCATGCCGCCGACCTTGGCCAGCGACGGCGCCAGCCATTCCAGCACCTCGGTGGCCGGGGTGATCGGGTAGGCGGCGACAAAGCGCACGCCGCCGCGAATCACGCCGAGGCCGGTGGCTTCGTTGCCGGTGATGCTCCAGCGCGGTTCGCACGCGGCGGCAACCGCCGGCAGCTTCGGGATAGTCGGCAGATCGGCGGCCGCCGCGAAGCCGGCGTGAAAGGCCGCCATGCTGGCATCGATTGCGGTCTGCCCCTTGCGCTTGAGGTTCTTTTCGACCACGGCCTGCATGGCCTCGGGGGGCAAGCCGATCATGGCCGCAATGGCGCCCAGGGCGACCATGTTGGGGCGACCGTTCTCGATCTTCTCGGCAATCGCCGTCATCGGCAGCGCCGCCTGCCGTGGCTGGCCGCCGAGCAGTGCGGCCGGCGCCTCGCCGTGGGCTGGATCGCCGACGATCAGGCTCTCGGCGACCAGCGGAATCTCGGCCGAGAAGCGGCCGATGTTGTCCCAGTCGATGGCCATCAGCAGGTGGAAACTGTCGTCGTGCGACATGATCGGCTCGGTGGCGAAGCGCAGCATGGCGGCAGCTTCACCGCCGCGGATCTGCGGTCCCGAGGAACGGCTCATCAGGGCGTACCAACCGGCGTGGGCTGCCGCGTCCAGCAGCAGCGACCCCGCCGTCACCACTCCCGCGCCGCCACTGCCGGCGATTACCAGCGAAACACTCGTGATTGTCACTCGCTTCCTCCTTCGTTCGAAATCGCCGCGATTTCGCTTCGCGTGCAGTTCGTTTAACCCTGAATTAATCGAAGTTAAATAACCCTACTCACGGTAGAGAATAAGCGTAGAAAAGGTGGAAGTCAAATCATTTGTGGTCCAGCATAGA
>Ga0209211_10001169_pt1 | contig 51003 bp, 53 predicted proteins | sample RifGroA2_FD_183992 | JGI IMG/M metagenome (GOLD analysis project Ga0209211, IMG submission 183992) | Groundwater microbial communities from Rifle, Colorado, USA - Groundwater A2 (SPAdes) (version 2) | ecosystem: Environmental > Aquatic > Deep subsurface > Groundwater | place: Rifle, Colorado...
ACCTTTTGCAAGCCATTTACCCTTTTAGCAGATTGCAGGAGTTTTTGTAGTAAAACTTAAATTTGAGATTTGGGCGTAATTGAGGACATATACAATAATTTTACCAACGCAAATTACTAATTAAGCCTGGATGTGCATCTTGTGGTTTACCTATACTTGCACTTTTAGGTTTAAGTGGAAGTATTGCCTATTTGCCATTTCGTGGTATGGAATTGTCATACTTAGCTGTAATGTTACTTTTGTTTTCGCTTTATCACTTAATTAAAGCTAACAATAAAAACGAGTGCAAGATAGTTAAAAACTAAATGAATAAAATATTAATAATAGCGATATCAATTTTAGTTGGAATGATTGCAATTTTGGGTTACAAAATTAATTCCGCTTCAAGTTCTACTGGCGGTGGCATCACTATTTCTACTAGCCCAAATCCTCTAACAATTGGACCTGCTACATTTATAATAACCGTTAAAGATAAAGCAGGAAAATTAGAAAGTGATGCTACTGTATCTTTTGATATAAATATGACAACATAAATTTGTTGCAGAAAATATGGCGATATAATTATGCTACAATATCTTCGTTTTAAAAAAGAATATTTATGAATTTTGATTACACAGTTATAACAAAGAAATTATTTGATGAAGCCGTAAAAGCGGTTGAACAGGAAACAAAGAATGCCGGATTTCGTGTTCTTTACATACATAATGTCACAACCACCTTGAAAGAGAAGGACTTTGAGATTGAACCCTTTAAAATTATCGAAATCTGCAATGCCAAAAGTGCCTACGCTGTGCTTCAGGCTGATATCAAAATAGGTCTTTGTTTACCCTGTAAAATAAACGTCTATCAGAAGGATGGAATAATGTATATTTCAGGTATGCGTCCTGTTATCCTTTCCCGATTCTTCCCTCAAGCAAATCTTGGTAATCTTCCTACTGAAATTGATACAATAATTAGAGAGATTGTTGATAAAAGTAAATAGACGAAGGATAGGGTATTTATTCTCTTCAAAAAAGGATTAGTTGGACCAAAGCCATATCGTGTTTATGACCGTATATTAAATGGATGGTAGTAAGTATACTTCACTTATGAGATTATTAATTATTGAGGATGAGATAAGACTAAACGATATTATTAAAAAAGGATTAGTTGAGGGTGGTTTTGCTGTTGATCAGGCGTATGACGGTGAAGAAGGTCAATATTTAGCAGGCAGTGAAAGCTATGACTTAATAATTCTCGATTTAATGTTACCCAAAATTAATGGTATTGAGATATGCAAGAATTTAAGAAAAAAAGGAAACAAAACTCCAATAATAATTCTTACAGCAAAATCTACTACAGAGGATAAAATAACAGGTTTGGATAGCGGAGCTGATGATTACATAACCAAGCCATTTTCATTTGTAGAACTTAAATCTAGAGTACATGCGCTAATAAGAAGAAGCCATCAAAATCCATCTCCTGTGTTAAAGGTTCAAGGCTTGATTTTAAATCCACTCAGTCATGTTGTAACTAGGGAGAAAAAACAAATTAAATTAACACCTAAAGAATTTGCAATTTTGGAACTTTTAATGAGAAGTGAGGGAGAGGTTACAACAAGAACCAAAATAATTGAGCACGTTTGGGATTATAATTTTGATGTAATGAGTAACATTGTCGATGTGTTGGTTGTAACACTGCGAAAAAAGATAAATAGCGGATATGAAAATAAATTAATTAAAACTGTTCACGGAGTTGGATATATCATATGAATACAAAGAGTATCCGCTTTAAAATAATTATTCTTTTTAGTTCAATTTTAATTGTTGCAATAAGCGTTATTTTTGCAAGTTTTTATACCGTAACGGATAAAATTATTTACCAAGAAGTAGACAAAAACTTATCGCTTCACACCCATAACTTAGATCAGTTTAATGATGTCTCTGGTATGGTAACAATACTTCTTGATCAGAATGGAAATGTAACCAAGAGTTCAATCGATTTGAATGCTTCATCTATTGTTTATAATAATTTGTTTAAAATAGCGCAAAAAAATAGATCGATTACTTTTATTAATCAAAACATGGGCACTACACCTATGAGATTTTTAATAAAGCCTACATGGGTTGACAATAAATTAATTGAGGTACTTTTGGTTGCTCATCCAATCGAAGCAATACAAAAATCTTTAAATTCATTAATGTCTACTTTAATTATTATCTTTGTTATCTTTATATTACCTATAATTTTTGGTGCAATATTATTTACTCAGCGGATTATTAAACCAATTTCATTGATAATTAATAAAATGGATGATATCACAACAGAAAATCTTGACATCAGGTTATCTAATCCCAAATCAGGAGATGAAATAGAAAAACTTTCATTAACTTTTAATAATTTGTTAGATAGATTACACCAGTCTTTTAAAAGAGAGAGGCAATTTATCGAAGACATCGCACATGAACTTAAAACACCGATTGCGACATTAAAAAGTGGAATAGAAATTTCTTTATCTAAAGATAGATCAAAATTGGAGTATAAAAGCACGTTAAAAGAAACGTTAATAGATACAGATAGGATTTCAAAGCTAGTTAGTAATCTTCTCGATCTTGCCTGGATCAGCATGTCTAAAAATACGATTAATAACAAAAGGTTTGATTTGTCAGATACAATTAGTGAACTTTCAGAAATAGCTTTTAAACTTGGTTTACAAAAAGAAGTTGATGTAAAAGTTGATGTTAGCAAAAATATAAAAATATATGGTGACGAAAGCAAAATTAGTCGAGCAGTTTTAAATTTAATTGATAATGCAATTAAATACACCCCTAGTCACAAATCCGTTTTAATAAGATTAAAACAATTGAATAAAAATGCTGTCATATTGATTACTGATGAAGGTGTAGGTATTTCTAAAAAAGATTTATCTCATGTTTTTGAAAGATTTTATAGGGGCAGAGCCCCTTCAAGCTCAGCTTACAGAGGCTTAAAAACAGCTAAAATACTAGGTTCGGGATTAGGTTTAGCTATAACCCAAGGAATTATAAAGACCCAAGGTGGAGAGATAAAGATTGAAAGCCTATTAAATAAAGGAACTACTGTGAAAGTAATATTACCAATCTATCAACGAGTGAAGTGAGCTGGTGGGAAGAATTGAACTGCCATCGATGGTTTACGATACCACTGCTCTACCGTTGAGCTACACCAGCGTAAGGGTAATTATATCATTTCGTCAGAAGATACCTTTTGTATGGAAGGTTCCATTTACTTCCATTTTTCTGATCAAATTCTTTTAATATTTTAAAACCTGTTTTCTTAAACAAATTTCCATAGTATCGTGGTGTGTAGCAAAGTCTAGTTAAGTTTTCTTCTGCCCTAAATTTCCATGGCGCACTTCTAGTTGATTTATTTCTTGGGTCAATAACAACTGAGATTATGACTTGACCATTATTTTTTATAATTCTAAATATGTTTTGCATAGTTTTAACGTTTTGATCATTGCTGGTATTAAAATTCAACCTAAAGTCGTTAATTACTAAATCAAATAATTTATCTTTAAAGACAGAATCTCTAATATCATCCAAAACTGTTGAGAATTTATTTAATTTTAGTTTTTCAATTTCATTCTGATGTAGCTTTAATGCCCTACTGTCAAAGTTAGAAAAAAAAACCGAAGTTTTGGGTAAGTTTTTATTTACACTAGCAACATTATCAAACGAATATGAATTAATAACTAACACATTTTTGTATTGTCGGTTTAATTTAATGCTTTTAAACAAATCTTTTAATACTTTACGTTTGTTTTTTGTGTTATTCATATATTCAAGATATTCGTGGGTTGGAAGAGTACCTTCAACTATATTTATCTTTGTTTGCGGAATGATCACATCTGAGTTAGAAAGTATGTATCCACTATTTCTCAAGGTTTTAATTTTATAATTAGAAGGCAATTTATTTCTAAGTAGATATATAAGTCTATCAATTTGCCAATCTGAATACTTAGAAAGCCAATTTTCACCCCACACAGCCTGAGCTATTTCATCACGATTAACTACCAAATCTGATTTTTGAAGCAGTAAATCGAATGTCTTTTGCTCTGATTTAGTTAGGACTAAATTATTCATGCCTATAGTATATCAAAAAATCAGATATAAATCAAGAAACAAATCAATAAAGTATTAATATATCGCCATATATGTGTAAAAACAAAGAAAAAGTAGTAATTGAATCGGGCCTAACAGAAGAAGAATTAAAACAAAGTGACACTAATATTTACAATTATCTTGGACTATTGCCTAAACCAGAAGGCACTATTACACAATCTTTATTTAAAATTGCTAAGATATATGCTGATTACAAATTGAAAAGCAAAAAGATAATAGTTGAGGAATGAATTAATATCCTGTGAATTTCTCAGTTTTGATTTGATCATTTGAGATTTTGAGTTCTTCTAAGATTTCTTCCATGGCATCGATGAAGATGTTGGGACCGACAACCCAAAAAACAGAAGATATAAAGTGATCAGATATTAAGATATTAAGTTTTTGGGCGTCAAGATGGCCAGAAACAGAGGAATTAAAATAAGTAACTTTAATATTTTTATTCTCTTTTTGCCACTCATCCAATTCTTTTTTGAATGTGAAGTCAGAGTCGGAATTAGAATAGATTAAATACATAGGTATATTTAGTCCTTTGTCAATATTATATTTAATCATTGAACGAAAGGGGGTAATGCCAATTCCACCAGCCAAGAACAAGTGATTAGTGATTGGTGAATAGTGATTAGTGAGAACAAAGCTACCCATTGGACCACGAGCTTCAACAACAGAACCAACAGATAATTCATCAAGTGTTTTTTTGTAGCCTGACGCTTCTCGTATTCTCGTTGTTACTTGAATCAAATCTCCTTCAGTGGGGGAAGATGAAATTGTAAAATGACGTGTTGCTCCTCTTTCGTCTGGATAATTAAGTGTAGAAAGAGTTATATAAATATATTGTCCTGGAATCCAAGATATTTTTTCATCTGATTTGAAATAGAACGATTTTGTATTTTTAGCTTCTTCTATCTTCTTGACTAAAGTTAATTTCATTAGAATTATGATAACATAAATATAAATTCCAATAACCAAGCATCAATGAACAAACAATATCAAAATAATAATGACAAAAATACTAAACATTATGATTTAGAGGAGAGAACATTTGAATATTCAAAAACTTGTAGGGATTTTATTAAGAAATTATCACGAAGTATTACAAATATTGAATACGGAAAACAACTTGCTAGATCTTCTGGTTCTGTATCAGCAAATTATATCGAAGCAAATGAATCAATAAGTAAAAAAGATTTCTATCATAGAATTAAAATATCAAGAAAAGAAGCCAAAGAAAGTAGATTGTGGGCTAGGTTATGCGACATTGGTGACGATTTAAGTTTAAAAGATATCCAGAATTGGATAATTGATGAGTCGATGCAGCTAATTAAAATATTTACAGCAATAATAAGTAAAAACAAAATTTAGAGTTTTAATGCTTTCATTTTTATTTATTGTTTGATAAATTGGTAATTGGAATTTGATAATTAAATTCCGAAGAATTTATAAATATGTGTTATAACTGTGGATGTGATATTCCCGATGACAATATGGGTAAACCTGATGCTACAGGATCCTCTTTGACAAACAAATCTTTTGAAGAATTGGCCAAGGCTTGGGATATGACAGTTGAAGAAGCCAAGAAAAACACTTACAAACTTCCTAAGACTCAGTTCGGTGAGAAATAAGTTTCCAGTGGTATTTATAAAGTGGAAGACCCACAATTAACATAGCAAGAGCTGTTGAAGTTTGGCGTTGTCTAATGTTTATGCCTAAATCTACAAGTTGGATGGAACCGATAACTGACACAAGTAAACCTATGAAAGCAAATAAATAAAGATATAATAGTCTTATACTAAATTTCATTAAATAAATTATAACATATGGCAAATACAATCAAATGTAAAAACTGTGGGACAGTTATTGATGTTGCTGAAGAACTTGCTCATGATATTAAAGAGTCTGTGGGTTTGGAGGAAAGAAGAAAAGCACGAGTGGAAATTGATAAATATCTTGATGAGATAAAAGCTTTAAGAGAAAAAGATGAAACCAGAGAGATTGAAATGAAGAAAAAACTTTTGGAAGATAGGGAAAAAATAAAAGAAGAAGAAAGGCAAAGAATTGAGGATGAACATAAACTTAAAGATTTGGAAAATTTCAAAAAAATGCAAGATGTTTTAAAGGCAAATGAAGAATTAAAAAGAAAGTTAGAACAGGGTTCACAGCAAACACAAGGGGAAAGTTTGGAATTAACTCTTGAAGAAGAGCTAAAAAAGGAATTTCCTCAAGACACAATATCTGAAGTTAAAAAAGGGGTTAAAGGTGCTGATTTACTGCAAGAAGTTGTTGATAAATTAAATAGAAATTGTGGAACAATTATTTGGGAAAGTAAAAATGCCAAATGGTCAGATATTTGGATCTCTAAACTTAAAGAAGATCAAAGGCAGGCCAAAGCTGACCTGGCTGTATTGGTTTCAGTTAATCTTTCTGAAGATTTAAAACAGAAAGGCATGGGTTTTAAAAATGGAGTATGGATTTGTAATCCATCAAACTTTATTTTACTTGCTATGTCACTTCGCTTTAATCTTGTGAATATCTACCATGAAAAACAAAATGGTGTAAATGTAGACGAAAAAATGAAGGTTCTTTATGAATATTTAACAGGCAATGAATTTAAACTTCGTGTTGAAGGAATTGTGGAAAGTTTTAGTATTTTGCAAGATGATATTGAACGCGAAAAAAGGTGGTTTAGTAGTAAATGGGCGAGACAGGAAAAAGAAATTAGAAAAGTAATTGACCACACTCATGGAATGTATGGAGACCTTCAGGGTGTAACAGGCAGAGCCTTGCCAGAAATAAAATCCTTGGAATTAAAAAATGAAAATGAATAATAAAATAGCAATTTACAAAAGTATTGATAATAATCAGAAAATCTATGTTCGAATTGAAAATGAAAATGTTTGGTTAACACAAAAACAAATTTCTGAGTTATATCAAGTTGACATTCGTACAATTAACGAGCATTTAATCAACGTATTTATCGAAAAGGAATTAGATACAAAATCAACTATCCGGAATTTCCGGATACTTCGCATGGAAAAAGAACGATCAGTTTCACGAAGTATAAAACATTATAATTTAGAGGCTATTTTAGCTGTTGGTTATCGGGTTCGGTCTGAACAGGGAACCCAATTTCGTAAACGGGCAACAGAAAGACTTAGAGAATACTTGATAAAAGGTTTTACTATGGATGATGAACGACTTAAACAGGGCGGTGGCCGTGCAAGATACTTTCAGGAACTCTTACAAAGAGTCAGAGACATTAGAAGTAGTGAACGAATGTTTTACCAAAAAGTTACTGATATCTATGCTACTAGTATTGATTATAAAGTTGATACAGAGTTAACACATAAGTTTTTTGCTACTGTTCAAAATAAAATGCACTTTGCAGTACAAAGAATATAAAAAATATAGAAAAGATAAATACAAAAACTATATCTCAGATTTTGATCGTGAAGTAAAGAAACTTCTAAGTCATAAAATGCCTAAAACACGGGATAAATAACCAATTGAGCGGGATACGAGGGTCGCACTCGTTTCTCTACCTTGGGAAGGTAGCGTTAGGCTGTTTAACTAATCCCGCAATTTATTAATACTTACGAGACTAATTATATCATCCTCTAGGTAGTACCAACATATTCCCGACATGTATGATATTTGGGTTAACCAACTTGTTTTCACTGGCAATTTTCACCCAACTATATCCATCTCCATAGGCTCTAACCGCAATGTTCCAAAGAGTATCTCCTTCAACTACTTCATATGTTGTTGATGTTATTGCTTCAGTCTCTTTTGTTTCAAGTTCTGGAATAACTAATTTTTGTCCCTCTTCAATGATTGAGGCGTCAGCTAGTTTATTTTCAGTTGCAATGTCTACCCATTTAAATCCATCACCATAATATTTCACAGACAAATCCCATAAATTTTCACCCTTTGCTACCGTGTGAGTTTTTTGAGTTAATTCTATAGAATTTGGTTGACCTAATAATTCCTGAGGTATAGTTCCTTTTGCATTTTTTATATATTTAATAACTAAGCTTCCTACAATTACTATAACTAAAGCACCCAAAATCATTGAAATTGTAGATTCGTTAAGCTTAATAGTTTTTAAGATTTTTTTGATATCTATATTTTTAATATAAATCACCCCTATTTCTTCAGGGCAGAAGTTAATAGTAGCAATTTAAACTAGAAGCTACTTGAAGTCAAGAGGTATAAAATTTAGAATTTTAAGGCTTTCAATGACTGAGGAATTATTGACATTTTTCATATTAACTCTACTGCTCCATCAAAATCTACCACTGCCTAGACGTAAAGATATAAATTTTCCCTTTTTATCCCATCGTTGAAGGGTTTTGATAGAGACTCCCAGAATCTTTGCCACTTTGCCGATTTAGGTAATTTTTGCCAAAAATTATTATTGGTAGAGATTGAGTGCTTTTTATAGTAAAATTGATAAGTAAAGTTCTTGGCGGGGTCGTAGCTCAATTGGTTAGAGCGCTTCCCTGTCTTTAGTGGCAGCTCTTTCTAGCAATAGTTAGATGTAAACCTGGCTAATTCGGGGAAATCTTTAAAATGATAATCCCGAGCTAAATCGATACCATTCGTATCGTAAACGTGTAGAGACTATATACCTGGTCCGCCACTGGCGGAATGAGATAGTCCAAGCTTTTTGGAAACAGAAAGATTTTTGCACGGAAGAGGTTGCGAGTTCGAGTCTCGTCGATCCCGCCCAGAACTTTTATATTGAAGCTAAAATGTCCATTATTTTTCTTCTTCCTGCTCGGTAGGTTTTGCAGATAAAATAGTATAAACCTATTCTGGTATAATTATTTTTAATGACCAATCTCCAAATTGCTGAACTTTTAAGAAATGTTGCTTCTAGTTACCAATACAAAAACGAGCAAAAATACAAATTTCAAATTATTGCCTACAATCGTGCTGCAGATGCAGTAGAACATTCAACTTCAGAACTTAAAGATCTCTGGGATGATGGAAAGTTAGATCAAGTTCCATCAATTGGACCCTCAATTGCTTCCCATCTTGATGAAATTTTTAAAAATGGTAAATCTAAACATTTTGAAGAAGTCATGAAAGGGATACCTGATGAAGCATTTAGACTCATGGCTCTTCCAAAAGTCGGTCTTAAAACCGCCATGAAAATGCTTCAAGAACTTTCAAAAAAGGAAATTGATGAAAAGTTAAAAGAATCAGATAAAATAATAAACAAAACTAAAAGACATCTACTTCCATATGCCGAAAATATTGCATCTGAGGTCATGGAATGGCTAAAAGAAGGCTCTAATGTTATTAAGATTGATACTTTAGGGTCACTACGACGTAAAGTTGCAACAGTAGGGGATATTGATATATTAGTAAAATCAAAATTTAAAAATCAAAATGCAAAAATAACTGAATATTTTACAAAATATCCAAAAACTCAGAAAGTTATTGAACAGGGTGAACATACGGCTTCAATTTTACTTCCCGGAGATGTGCAAGTAGATTTACTTGTCACAACTCCAGAACAGTATGGTTCAGCATTACAACATTTTACAGGTAGCAAACATCATAATATAGCCTTAAGAGAACATGCTTTGAAACTTGGATATTCGTTATCAGAATATGGAATAAAGCCAGACAAAAAGTTTAAAACAGAAGAAGAGTTATATAACTTTTTAGGACTAGACTACATTGAACCAGAACTTAGAGAGGATACAGGGGAAATACAGGCGTCAATAGCTAATAGTCTACCGCTTTTGATAAAACAAGAAGATATTAAGGGTGATTTACAAATACATTCAGACTTCGATATTGAAACGAGTCATGATTTAGGAGTATCTACTGCTGAGGAATTAGTAAAGAGGAGTAAGGAATTAGGGTACGAATATATAGCTTTCACAGAACATAATCCCAGCAAAAGTGGACATAGCCTTGAAAGAGTAACTGATTTACTCAAACAGAAAGAGGAATATGTTCGTGAAAATGATTGGGGACTTAAAGTATTCAACTCTCTTGAGATTGATATTAATAAAGATGGTAGTTTGCCTGTATCTCTTAAAGGGCTTGAAACCTTAGATTTTGCCTTAATATCAATCCATTCGGTTTTTGATCTCTCAAGAGATGAGATGACTAAAAGAGTTTTGACTGCACTCTCCTACCCTAAAGTGAAAATTTTTGCCCACCCTACTGCAAGAAAAATAAACGAGAGAGAAGGAATTGAACTTGATTGGGAGAAAATTTTTGACTTCTGTTTAAAAAATAATAAATGGCTTGAAATTAACGCTGATCCTATGCGTTTGGATCTGCCTGATACTTTGGTCAGAGATGCTGTAAAACTAGGAATAAAAATGACTCTCGGTACAGATACTCATGAGATTACAATGATGGATAATATGAAATATGGTGTAAATGTAGCCAGACGGGGTTGGGCTACTAAAAAAGATGTGATAAACTGTTTATCGTTAGAAGATTTCAAAAAGGAGGTGAATATTTAAATGAATTTTATTTACATATTATTAGGATTACTTGTATTAGTAGTTTTTTGGATAGTTAGTACATACAATTTTTTTGTATCCAGTAAAACTAGAATTAAAGCATCAATTCAAGAAATTGGAAATCAACTTAAAAGACAGGCTGATTTAATTCCAAACCTTGAAGCCTCGGTTAAAGGTTATTTAACACACGAAAAAGGAATTCTTGAAATGTTATCTAGCGCTCGCAAATTAGTTTCTAAAGGTCAAGACGCAACGAAACAAATATCAGAAGTATTATCTGGTTTAAAGATCGTAGTTGAAAGCAATCCAGAGCTTAAAGCAAATACGGTTGTAGAAAACTTAATGGGAGAACTTCGAGATACATCAGATAAAGTTATGTATTCAAGAAGACTTTTGATCGACTTAACTGCTGACTACAATGTTAAAAGAGCAACGGTTCCTACAAATTTAGTAGCCAATCTATTTAAATTTGAAGAACTAAAAGGTCTAGAAACACCAGAAAGTGGAGATTTCTTGAAAGTTAGTTCTGATGAAATGAAATCTATAAAAGTAAATCTTTAAGAAATGATATAATATCTTTATGTCAAAAACAGACTTGAAGGCGATTGTGTGGCAAGAAGAAAATTGGTTTGTGGCCAAAGTTATTGGATTGGAAGTAGCTAGTCAAGGAAAAACAAAAAAAGAAGCCATTGTCAATCTTCAAGAAGCGGTTGATTTATTGCTTGAAGATGAAGATGTAAAAATTCCAAATTATTTTGTACCAACAGAACCTGAGATATCTGCTATATATGCCTAAATTATATACTTCAAGAGAAACAGTAAATGCTTTTAGACGAGCTAATTTTAGTCAGATATCACAAAAAGGAAGCCATTTAAAGATGCGTGGATTTTGGAATGGTAAATTACAAACAGTAATTATTCCAATACACAAACAAATTGCCTTTGGTACTTTTCAAAGTATTTTAAGCCAATCAGGGATGAGTAAATCTGAATTTGAGCAATTCATAAAGTAATATGAAGAATATATATGAGGTGCAGTCGGCAAACAAGATAAAGTCGGCAATAATTGCTGTTTTGTTTTTTGTGTTCGTGGCTATTTCTACTTATTTTATAACTTCAGCCATTGGAATTTATAATGGTTATGAAGCAAGTGGACTGGGGTTTGCGGGTATTGCCTTAATAATTTCAGGTATATCTACTTTTATAAGTTACTACTATTCAGATAAAATAGTTCTTGGTATTTCAGGTGCAAGACCTGCAACTAAGCAGGAAGACAATTTATTTACCTCAGTTGCTGAAAATGTTTGCATTGGAGCAGGGCTTCCACTCCCAAAATTATATATAATCGAAGATTCAGCTCCTAATGCCTTTGCTACAGGCAGAGATTATGATCATGCAGTTGTCTGTGTTACAACTGGTTTAATTGAGAAACTCACAAGAACTGAACTTGAAGGTGTTATTGCACATGAACTAACTCATATTAAAAATTATGATGTCCGTTTAATGTCAATTGTTTCCGTAATGGTTGGCTTAATTGCGCTTCTTGGAGATTTTTTCCTTCGTAGTAGTTTTCATGGGAGAAGATCTTCAAATAGTAATGAAAAAAGTGGTCTTGGTGCTGTAGTTTTGGTTTTAGGAATACTGTTTGCAATTCTTTCTCCTATTATTTCCCAGCTTATACAACTTGCAATTTCAAGGAGAAGAGAATTTATGGCAGATGCTGGTAGTGTTGCAATTACAAGACAACCGCAAGGATTAATTACTGCTTTAGAGAAAATCTCAAGTGATCAAGAACCACTTGAGGCTGCAAATAAAGCTACAGCCCATCTTTATATAGTTAGCCCCTTTAAAATGGGAATTAAAGGTAATGTGGGCCGATTTGCAAATCTTTTTAATACCCATCCTCCAATTTCAGAAAGAATTGCCATACTACAAAAAATGAGTTAGTTGAAGTATTATTAAGTAATGATCCAGTTCAAATCTCCAAGTAAACACTTTGAAGAAATCAAGAAAATTGACGAAAATGGTGTTGAATATTGGCTCGCTCGTGAATTGATGAGTCTAATAGATTATTCAAACTGGCAAAATTTTGAAAAAGTGATTGAAAAAGCAAAAATTGCATGTAAAAAGAGCAATCAGACGATCCAATACCATTTTATTGATGTCAATAATATGGTTATTGTTGGGTCAGGCGCAAAACGAGAAGTAAAAGATTATCGATTGTCTAGATACGCATGTTATTTAATAACTCAAAACGGAGATTCTTCTAAAAAAATCATAGCTTCTGCTCAAACTTATTTTGCAATACAAACCAGAAAACAAGAGATATTCCAAGGATTAAAAGAAACGGAACAAAGATTGTTTCTCCGTGGAAAGATCAAAGTTCATAACAAAGAATTAAATTCAACCGCGCAAAGTGCTGGTGTTAAAAATTTTGGAAAATTCCACGATGCCGGCTATTTAGGCCTGTATGGAATGCACAAAAAAACATTGCAAAAGAAAAAAGGAATTGGAAAAGACGATGTTTTGGATAGAGCAGGTGCAACTGAACTTGCCGCAAATTTATTTAGGATTACTCAAGCTGATGATAAAATCAGAAATGAAAAAATAAAAGGTGAAGGGCATGCGACATTTGCACATATGGTTGTAGGTCAAAAAGTGAGAAAAACAATTCAAGAAATCGGTGGTACAATGCCTGAAGATTTGCCAATTGAGGGAGATATTAAAAAGATTAAAATTGAAAGGAAAAAATTACTCAAATGACTGATGTGAAAAAAATTGCAAAATTAGCCAAGATTGAGATATTACCTAAGCATTTAAAAAAATTTTCAGATGAATTTGACTCGATTGTCAAACTTGTTTCTAAAATCCAAGAATTAAATTTGAAAGACATAAAAGGAACTTCAAACTCTACAAATTTAAAAAATGTAACAAGAGAAGATGCAATTGATACTAACAGGATTTTGAGTCAAGAAGATGCCTTGAAAAATGCGAAGAGAGTTCATAATGGTTATTTTGTTGTAGATGCAATACTAGAATGAAGCAATTAATTGATAAAAGTATTAAAGAATTAGCAGTGGGCTTAAGAAATGGTGACTTTTCATCTGTCGATCTTGTTTCTGAAAGTATTGCAAGAATTAATGAGATAAAGACCAAGACAAACTCTTTTATCTCTACAGTTTCAAATGAGCTAGTTTTAAACAGTGCAAAAGAAAAAGATAAGAATATAAAAAATGTCGATAACCCACTTTATGGTTTACCATTTACCATGAAGGATATTTATCAAGCTAAGGGTACAAGAACAACCTCTGGTTCAAATGTCTTAATTGATTATCAATCACAATACGACTCAACTGTTTATAAAAAGGTAAAAGACGCTGGGGGAATTTTACTTGGCAAAAACAACTTAGATGCTTGGGGTCATGGTGGAAGTTCAGAAAATAATGATATAGGTCCTGTGAAAAATCCATACAATTTAGAACTTTCAGCAGGTGGGTCAAGTGGTGGTCCAGCAGTTAGTGTAGCAACACGATGTGTACCCTATTCAATAGGAGAAGATACAGGAGGATCTATAAGAAATCCATCCTCATGGTGTGGAATAACTGGATTAAAAGTTACTTATGGACGTGTTAGTAGATATGGTGCTATTGCTTACGCGTCATCCTTTGACACTGTTGGACCTATGGCAAAAACCGCCGAAGATTGTGCATATATTTTAGAAAATATTGCAGGTTATGATCCATATGATGGTAATACATCAAACATAGAAGTTCCAAAATATTCAGAAATAATTAATAATAAATTAGATTACACAATCGGTGTGCCTAAAGAGTTTTTTGTTAAAGGACTTGATAAAGAGGTCGAGACTTCAATTCAAAATGCGGTTAAGGAACTTAAAAAATTAGGTTGTAAAATTAAAGAAGTATCTTTCCCCCTTTTTGATTTTGGTGTAGCACTTTATTATATTATTGCCCCAAGTGAGACCAGCTCCAATTTAGGTAGATATGATGGTATAAGATATGGTAACGGGAGAGACAAATTTACAGAAGAGACAAAAAGGAGAATATTAATAGGAACATATTCTCTTTCTTCTGGTTATTACGACGAATATTATAATCAAGCTCAAAAAGCTAGAACTGTTTTAATTGAAACATATAACAATATTTTTAAAAGTTGTGACGCAATAATTTCACCCGTCTCACCTACACTACCGATTAAAATTGGAGAATTAATTAATGATCCTATTAAAAATTATTTAGCAGATATTTACACAGTTACTCAAAATCCAGCTGGAGTTCCATCCTTAGCAATCCCAACAGGATTTTCAAAAAATAATCTTCCTATTGGTATGCAGATAGTTGGACCTCACTTTTCAGAAGACAAATTACTAAATATTGGACACCAGTTTCAGTTGGTAACAAAATATCATGAAATTAAACCAAACATATAAACCAGTTATAGGTCTTGAAGTACATATTGAACTTGCAACAAATTCCAAAATGTTTTGTGGTTGTCCTGCTGATCATTTTGGCAAAAAACCAAATACACAAACCTGCCCCGTTTGTTTAGGATTGCCCGGAGCATTACCAGTTCCTAACAAAAAAGCAATTGATTGGTGCATTATGTTAGGTCTTGCTTTGGGCTGCAAAATAAATAAATATTCTACTTTTGACAGAAAACATTATTTCTATCCAGATCTTCCAAAGGGATACCAGATAAGTCAGTATGACGACCCGTTTTGCTACGAAGGAAAATTTGAAGATATTCGGATTCGCAGAGTTCACATGGAAGAAGATACCGCAAAACTACAACATACTGAGGTTAATAGAAAGAAAGTTTCATTGATTGACTTTAATAGATCAGGCGTACCTCTTGTTGAACTTGTGACAGAACCAGATTTTTCTGATGTAGATGAAGTTATTTTATTTTTACAGGAACTTCAAAAAATAATAAGGTACTTGGGAATTTCTACTGCTGATATGGAAAAAGGGAGTATGAGGCTGGAAGCAAACATCTCGTTACTTCTATTAGGTTCGGAACCTAATACAGGTTCCGAACCTGTAACGTTGCCAAATTACAAAGTGGAACTTAAAAATATTAACTCTTTTAGGTTTTTGAAAAAGGCAATGCTTTATGAAATTGAAAGACAAAAAGACTTACTTTCAAACAACAAAAAAATTGTTCAAGAGACAAGAGGCTGGAATGAGGCAAGGTCAGCAACTGTTAGTCAGAGAATCAAAGAGGAAGCTATGGATTATAGATACTTCCCTGAACCAGATATTCCTCCAATAGAGGTAAGTGATAAAGATATAAAGATATTAAGTGATAAAGTGCCGGAATTGCCACAAACAAAACGAGAACGGTTTTTAGAACAATACAATTTATCAAAAGAATATATAGAAATTTTAGTTTCAGATTTGACAAAAGCAAACTATTTTGAGGAAGCTTCAAAATTATCCCCAGATATGGCTAAAACCATAGCTAATGCAATGATTAATCAAAATTTAGATAAATCATATCCTGAACCCGCAGGGTTAGTTAAAAAATTAGTAGAACTTACAAAAACTGATTTTAGTCCCACTCCCGAAGTGGGATTGGCTATCAAAAGTGTACTAGTTGAAAATCCTGAGGTAGTTAAATCTTATCAAAACGGTAAAGGTCAAGTAGTAGGATTTCTAATTGGCCAAGTACAAAAAATATTAAATGGCAAAGGAGATCCGAAACAAATAAATACAATACTTCTTGGAAAACTACATGGGAATTAATTTTTACCGTTTGTGGGTTTCACAAATTTTGTCACAAGTTACTGTAAATATGATGAATTTTCTTCTTTTGGCTAAACTTTTTAATGCAACAGGTTCATCGATTGCAACTTCACTCCTTTGGGTTAGTTATGCTCTCCCTGCTATATTCTTTGGTCCAATTGGGGCAGGAGTGGTTGACTTGGTAAGTCGCAGGAAAACTTTAATAATTACAAATTTTTTACAAGCCGTGGTTATATTTTTATACATTTTTGGTCATAATTATTCTGTATTTTTACTTTTTGCTGTTGTACTTGCCTATTCATTTTTAAATCAATTTTATGTTCCTGCAGAAAATGCAAGTTTACCTTCACTTGTTTCCAAGGAAAAACTAACTAAAGCCAACAGTCTTTTCTTTTTGACTCAGCAACTAGCACTGGTTATTGGTTTTGGTTTTGCAGGAATAATTGAGAAGCTGATAGGCTTTGAAGGAAGTTTAATTTTAGCATCAAGCTTACTTTTTATTGCGTTTTTAGCTGTTTATCTGCTTCCTAAAATGCAACCAAAGAAAGAACTTCCGCAAAATTGGGAGGATCTGATAAAAATCTTTTTTGATCACTTGATAGATGGATATAAATTTATCAAAAATAAAAAAACTATTCTTTATCCAATTGTTCTACTGTTTTCTATTCAAGTTGGTTTAGCCATAATAACTGCAAACCTTCCCAGTATTGCCAGTGAGATTTTAAATGTATCAACAAGTTATGTGGGACTTCTGGTGGTAGTTCCTGCGGGGATTGGTGCAGTAATTGGTTCATTATTCCTTTCCAAATTATTAAAAATCGGCTGGAGAAAGAAAAAAATTATTGATTTATCCTTAGCAATTTTAGGCTTGTCAGTTCTAGGATTAGTATTTGGGAAATTAGCCTCAACTCCAATTCTTGTTGTATTGGTTGGAATTGGATTTGTTGGTGTAAACATTCCCACACTTACTTTTTTGCAAGAAAATACGCCAGAATGGTTACGCGGTAGAGTTTTTGGAAATTTGTGGTTTTTAATTACAATTGCCACAATTTTTCCAGTTATGTTTTCAGGTGTAATCTCCGAGTTTTTTGGTGTCAAAACCCTCTTAACAATTCTTTCACTTGGTGTTATCCTAATTTTAATGTATTCACTAAAAAACGGTCAAAAATTAATTGAGGAGAATTTTAATTAAAATATTAAATGGCTAAATTTGTTCACCTTCACAATCACACTGAATATTCACTTCTTGATGGACTTTCAAAGATAAAGAAATTGATGACCTTTGTTAAAGAAAATGGGATGGATGCAATTGCCATGACAGATCATGGGGCAATGTATGGAGCTATTGAATTTTTTAAAGAAGGTAAAAAACAAGAAGTTAAGCCAATTATTGGTCTTGAAGGTTATGTAACTCGCGATATGACCGAAAAGGTAAAGGATAATTTTCATATAACTTTACTTGCCAAAAATTACACTGGCTACAAAAATTTAATGCAATTAACTTCAATTGCTCACATGGAAGGTTTTTATTATCGACCCAGATTTACAAAAGAAATATTAGAAAAACATAAAGATGGCCTTATTTGTACTTCTGGTTGTCCAGCTGCTGAGATACCTCAGTTTATAATTGATGGTAATTATGAGGAGGCCAGAAAGTTAACTCAGTGGTATGCAAATACTTTTAAAGATGACTTTTATATAGAAATCCAAAGACATGGATATGAAAAGATTTTAACTGATATTCCCAATTTAGAACTTCGAAATGTTTTACAAAAAATGGCCGATGAGGGCAAAAAGTATGAAGAAGGTGCAGTTAAACTCAGCCGAGATCTGGGAATTGCCTTAGTTGCAACTAATGATGCCCATTACATTAAAAAGGAAGATGCTCCAGCACAGGATGCTTTAGTTTGTATCGCAACCGGTAAAAACGTCTCCGACATAAAACGCTTGCGTTATATAGATAATCCCGATTTTTATGTAAAAAGTCCTGATGAAATGGTTGATATTTTTAAGGACTTACCTGACGCGATTGAAAATACTGTCAAAATTGCTGACAAGTGCGAACTTGAGATTCCAATTGGTAGCTGGTTTTTTCCTAAATTTAATCTTCCCCAAGGGAAAACTGACAAAGAATATATAGAAGAACTTTCTTGGGAAAAATTACCCAGAAAGATAGATAAAATAACAGTAGAAGTAAAAGAGAGGCTTAAATATGAGCTTTCTATCATAAATGCCAAAGGTTATGCTCCTTATTTTTTAATTGTTATGGATATGGTTAATTGGTGTAGTGATAATGGAATTGTTACCAACACAAGAGGCTCCGCTGCAGGAAGTCTTGTTTCATATGTTTTAGGAATTACAACCGTAAATCCATTAACCTATGGTTTACCGTTTGAAAGATTTTTAAATCCCTACAGACCATCACCTCCTGATATTGATTTTGATATTTCAGATAACAGGAGGGAGGATGTTATTAAATATATAACAGATACTTATGGTGTAGAAAAAACGGCTCAGGTTTGTACTTTTGGAAGAATGCTGGCTAAAGCTGCTGTCCGCGACATTGCTAGAGTTTTGGGATATCCGTATGCAATAGGAGACAAAATTGCAAAATTAATTCCTCTTGGCTCTCAGGGTTTTCCGATGACTATGGAAAGAGCAGTTAGTGACACTCCAGATTTAAAAGCACTTTATGAAAATGATGCAGATACTAAAATAATTATTGATCTTGCAAAAGCCGTTGAAGGGAATGCTAGACACCTTTCAGTTCATGCTGCAGGAGTAGTTGTGGCTCCAACTAAACTTACTGACTTTGCGCCAATTCAGCTTGAACCTAAGGGTCAAAAGGTTATTACTCAATATGAAATGCATGCCTGTGAAGATGTCGGTCTAATTAAATTTGATGTTCTGGGGATTAGAAATCTTTCAATCTTAGGTAATTCCATAAAAATTGTTAAGGATACGCGTAGCATTGATATAAATCTTTATAAAATTCCAATAGACGATGCCAAAACATTCGAAATGCTTTCCCGTGGTGAAACTATGGGGACCTTTCAATTAAACGGTTCAGGTATGACCAAGTTTTTAAAAGAACTAAAGCCAACTAGAATTGAGGATATTATGGCCATGGTAGCGTTATATAGACCTGGTCCAATTGCTGTTATACCTGAATATATCAATCGAAAAAACAATCCTAAGTTGGTTAAATATTTAGATCCTCGAATGGAAAAGTTTTTACAAAAATCATATGGACTAATTGTTTATCAAGACGATCTTTTATTTTGTGCGCTTGATTTAGCTGGTTATACCTGGGAAGAAGCTGATAAATTTAGAAAAGCGGTGGGAAAGAAAATTCCTGAGGAAATGGCAGCCCAAAAAGATAAATTTGTTAAGGGAATTATTACAAATGGACAAACAGAAAAATTTGCTGAAGAACTATGGAAACTTTTTGAGCCTTTTCAGGCTTATGGATTTAACAAAGCTCATGCAGCCAGCTATGGCATGGTGGCTTACTACACAGCCTATATGAAAGCAAATTATCCAGTTGAATACATGAATGCACTACTCTCGGCAGAAAGTAATGATAGTGAGAAGGTAAGTCAGGCTGTGCATGAATGTAGGAAAATGAATATTAATATTTTACCTCCTGATATCAATGAAAGTGGAGTTGATTTTTCAATTATAGACAGCAAAGACATAAGATTTGGATTGTCAGCAATCAAAAATGTTGGTAGTGTTGCTATAGAAATAATTCTTGAAGCTAGAAAAGCAGGAGTATTCAAATCTTTTTCTGATTTTATAAATAGGGTTGATGCTAGAAAAGTAAATAAAAAAGTATTAGAGAGTTTAATTAAAGTTGGAGCAATGGATAGTTTTGGCAAAAGAACTGCTCTTTTATCTGCTATGGATGTAATTAAAAGTAAGCTTTCTAAACCTAAAGAAAATAATGGCCAATCAGGATTATTTTCAGTAGAGGATGAAGAAAAAATCTCTGCCTTTGTATCTGATACTTCTATTATTGACAATTCAGTTGATGATTATGATGATGAAGAAAGAGAAAATTTTGAGAGAAATCTCTTGGGTTTTTCTATCTCTGCAAAACCTTTAAATGAACTCCTAGATCCTCTTGAAAATGAAATTAATTGTAAAATTTCAGAATTAGACCCAGTTGAGCAAAAAGGGGAAGAGGTTAAAATTGGGGCAGTTATTAGAGAGGTAAGAGTAATTACAACAAAAAGGAGTAACGCTGAAATGGCCTTTGTTAAAGCCGAAGACACAACTGGAATTATTGATATGGTAGTATTCCCCAAACTATATCAAGATTGTAAAAATTTACTAACGGACGGAAAAGTAGTTTTAATTATAGGCAAAGTTGAATCAAGAGAAGAAGAGATATCATTCATAGCTGAAAAATTAGAGGAATATAAAGTTGAAAATAATCATTTAATTAATATTCCTGCTAATACTTCCAAAGAAAAACTCTTGGAACTTAAAAATCTATTTGAGGAGAATGTAGGAGAAGATGAAATTGTATTGTTTTTCGAGGAATCCAGTAAAAAAGTCACCCCAAAACAAAAAATTGCTTGGAGTAAAAGTTTTGAAAAACAAGTAGAAATTGTTTTGAAAGAGTGATGTATAATAGATACATATGGGAATAACAAATTTGAGAGTAAAGATTGCAAATCCACTAAAACCTAATGTTTTTGAGAGTGTCTACTTCATGGTTGATTCTGGGGCAGTTTATTCTGTGGTTGATGCCGAAATTTTAAAAAAACTTGGCATAAAACCAATGTCTGAAAAAGAGTTTTCTCTTGCTAATGGAGATTTAATCACTAGAAAAATGGGTGGAGCTTTATATTCATACGGCGAGGAAAAAGGCCATGCTCCAGTTATTTTTGGAGAAAAAGGTGATAGTAACTTATTAGGTGCCGTAACGCTTGAATCAATGGGTCTTATTCTTGATCCAATCAGAAGACAGCTTCTAAGTTTACCAATGGTACTAGGCGGGCTCAAAAATAAATAGTATAATACTTCTCATGGCATTAAAAATTAAACACAAGGAAGTTGAGTTTGGAATTGGGGACAGAATTAAAGTTTTCCAAAGAATTAAAGAAGGTGACAAAACTAGAGTAGCTTTCTTTGATGGTATGGTACTTGCTATTAAAGGTGAAACTGGCCGTAAGATGTTTACAGTTAGAAGAATTGGTGAAGCTGCAATTGGAATTGAGAGAATTTTTCCAGTTGATCTTCCTACAATTGAAAAGATTGAAGTTATCAAAAAGGGTACAAAAGGAGTAAAAAGAGCAAAACTTTACTACACCAGAAACAAAGCACCTAAGGAGATTGATAAAATTTACTGGAGGAGTAATGCTAGAGAAAAATCAAAATTACAAAAAGAAGTAAAAACGTCCAAAAAAGTCAAAAAGACCAAAACTTCAAAAGCAAAAAAGTAAGACTTCATATATACTTGATAAGTATGAAAATTCTAGGTATTGATCCAGGGACAGCCACTACAGGTTTTGGTTGTATAAACGTAACTGACGTATCAGCAATTACAGGCAAAGGCCTTGAGGTTATTGAATGGGGATTAATTGAAACAGACAAATCACTTCTAAAGGAAGAAAGACTTGAAATAATTTTTGAGAAAACCTTAAAACTTATTGAAAAGTTTAAGCCTGATGTTTTTGTTTTTGAAAAAGTATTCTTTGCCACAAATGCCAAAACAGTAATTGCAGTTGGTCAAGCTCAAGGAGTAATGCTCCTGGCTGCTAGAAAATTAAATATCTTTGTAGCTGAATATGCCCCCGGAACTATAAAGAAATTAATAACAGGATCAGGGAGAGCCAAGAAAAAAGAAGTTCAAGCTCATGTAAGAAAGATTTTGGGCAATAAAGTTAAAAGTGAAAACAAGAAAAAAACTCACTTTGATAATGCTGCAGACGCGCTTGCAATTGCTATGACTCACGCCATGAAAGTATTTTCTAAAGATGTTTAAAATAGGTACAGTTTCAAAATATTATGAAAAAACTGGTGTTTCGATTGTTACCTTGATTTCTGATCTCTCAATCAATGATAGTATTCGTGTCATGGACAGGCTTAAAGATTCAATTCAACCAAAAATAGAGTATATTCAAATTGGTTTTAAAAAAGTAAGTTTTGCCCCAAAGGGTGAAACTGTTGCTATTAAATTTGATGAACAAATTAAAGAGGGGTCAGAGATCTTCCGGGGTTAAGTGGGATCTTGACTCTGAAATTCAAGCAAGAGTTAAAAAGCTAATAACAGATTTGGATTTGGAGTGGCTTAGTTATGGCAGAATATTTTTCTATAGATCACATGGCAGTAAGGCCAGAGCTTATGCTAGAACTTGGGGTTTGCCGAGACTTTGGCAAACAACTTTAAATGTAGAGCCTGCTTACATCGTTGAAGTTATTTCAGAGTATTTTGATAAACTTGATAAAAGAAAACAGGATGAAGTACTTTTGCATGAACTTTCCCACATCCCCAAAAATTTTTCAGGAGCATTAACACCACATACGAGAAGAGGGCATAATAATTTTAAAGATAAACTTAAACAAATGATTGTCAAATTAGACAACCTTTAAAGGTTGAACCTTACAAGTATGAAAATAATAGTTTTACATGGAACAGATACGGAGAAAAGTTACGCAAGGCTTACTAAATTTATTACAGTAGCCAAAAAAAGAGGTTGGGAGATAGTTAATGACAAAATTGAAGACACACCGTCACTTTTTGGTACGGAAAAGTTAATTATAATTAGGGATTACAAACTAATAGGTAAGAAGGAACTTAATCTAATCAAAAAACTTCCAGGAACTCTGGTTGTTTACATAGCAGGTTCTCACCCTGCAAGTGCATTAAAGATGTTAAATCCTGATAAAACAGAAAAGTATGAACTACCGATTCTTCTGTGGAAATTTTTGGATAATATGACAATTAAAGGTTTCCATGAGCTATTAAAAACTAACGCAGTAGAATATATATTTGCCATGATTGCTTGGAAACTTAAGAAAAGATACCAAACAAATCCCACCCCAGGGGTGGGATTATTAATTTCAGAACTTGCAGAAATTGATGTTAAGTCAAAAACGAGTAAGGTTGATTTAAAGCTAGCTCTTGACTTATTTATACTAAAACGTTTAAGCTAAGTAACATTAAAATCTATGATAATTGACCCTTCAATTTTTAGGGATTACGATATTAGAGCAGTAGCTGGTAAGCAATTAGATGAAGAAGGTTTAGTGAGAATTGCTCAGGCAATAATAAAATTATTCAATCCTAAAAGAGTCCAAATAGGACATGATATGAGAGTGACCTCTCCTAAATTTCATCAATTGTTTATGGAGACTTTTATAAACTCGGGTGTAGATGTATTTGATTTGGGCTACCTTTCGACAGATATGCTTTTTTATGCTGCTGGTGTATACGATGAAGATCTCTCAATTACTATTAGTGCTTCACATAATCCTTCTGAATATAACGGTATTAAAATGGCAAAGAAGGGTTCACTCCCTGTGAATGAAATATTAAAAATTAGGGAAATAGCTTTGTCTGATGAAAATTTAATGATTAACTCAGATAAAAAGGGAACTCTGGAAAAGAGAGATGTTTTACAGAGATGGATTGATCATTTATTAAAATTTATAGATTTATCCAAAATGAAATCGTATATTGTGGTTTCAGATACAGGCAATGGGATGGCTGGCTATTATTTACCCAAATTAGAAGAAATATTACCATGGAAGGTAACTAGATTATTTTATGAGCTAGATGGCACTTTTCCTAATCACGTTCCCAGTCCAATAGAAGAAAAAAATCGATTAGATTGTACAAATAAAGTAAAGGAAATAAAAGCTGATTTTGGTTTGATTTTTGACGGAGACGCTGACAGGGTTTTTATGATTGATGAAAAAGGTAGAACTTTATCTGGAACGATAATGACTGCAATTATTGCAGAAAATATTTTAAAAAACCATCCAGGGGCAACAATTTTATACAACGCCATCGTTGGACGTGTGGTACCAGAAATAGTACAAAAAAATGGTGGCAAACCTGTTCGTGTTCGAGTAGGCTATACACTTATTAAAACTGCGATGAGAGAAAATGATGCCGATTTCTGCGGTGAGCATTCTGGACATTACTTTTTTAAAGAAAATTTTTTTGCTGACTCAGCAATAATAGCCGCGTTATTGGTTAGTGAGCTTATGTCTATCAAGAATAAGAAATTATCAGAATTGTATAATGAATATAATAAATATCGTGATTCGGGTGAAATTAATTTTATAGTAGAAGATAAACAGGATGTTATGAAAAAAATTGAAGAAAAATATAGAGAAATTTCTAAATCTGTTGATTGGCTTGATGGTGTAAGTGTGTGGTTTAGTGATTGGTGGTTTAATGTTCGACCTTCAAACACTGAACCTTTACTGCGATTGAATGTTGAAGCTGATAATGACAAACTTTTGGAGGAAAAAATAAAAGAATTAGTGACAACAATTGAGTCTCTGGGTGGTAAAGAAAAAATATAAATATGACAAACACACTTGATTCGTTAGGGATTGAGGATTCGCTTAATTTATTCCCTGAACAGATTAAAAAAACGTTCGAGGAAGCTATGAGATTCAATTTAACAAAATTTACTCCCAAAGCTATCGTAATAAGCGGGATGGGGGGCTCATCGAATGCGGCCAAAATTCTTGAAGGTTTATATGAAGAAGATTTTAAGGTGCCTTACGATATTGATATCCATAATGATTATGATCTTCCGATTTGGGTGAATAAAGACACACTTGTTATATTAAATTCATATTCAGGAAATACTGAGGAAACTCTTTCTGCTTTTAATGACGCCAAAAAAGTTGGAGCAAAAATGATTGCAGTAACGACAAATGGAAAATTAAAAGACATGATTATTAATAAGGAAATTGAAGGTGTTTATGTTGAAAGTAAGTCTGTTAATCCTTCAGATTATCCCAAGGTTGGATTGGGAATATCTTTTGGAGCTCTTTCTGGCACTTTAGCTAATTTGGGGATTCTAAAATTGAGCAAGGATGAGCTTTTTGCCGGACTTGGGGAACTAACTAAAATTAGAGAAGTCTGGAATGTATTAGAAATGGCAAAAAAATTAAGTGACTTTTTGCCGATACTGTTATCTGGAAGACCTTTCTTAGGAGCATTAAACGCAGGCAGAAATGCAATGTGTGAAATAGGTAGGACATTTACCCAATTTTATGATTTTCCAGAAGTGAATCACGTTTTAATTGAGGCCACCCAACAACCTAGTTATATTAAAGATAAATTTAAATATCTATTTTTTGAAAGTGATTTTGTACACCCAAGAGTCAAAGAAAGGTTTAAAATAACCAAGAAGATTTTTGATGAACAAGGAAATAACTACCTAACCTATTCACTTAAGGGGTCTACTAAGCTGGTTCAAGCACTGGAACTAGCGCATTACTGTGCTTGGTTAGGCTTACATTTATCATTATTAAGGAATGATGACCCCGGACCCGAGCCCTGGATTATTAAATTAAAAGAATCTCTTTCCCAACCGGTCCATTAGATGATATAGTTAATAATATGACTTCACTGCCTTTAGTTGTTAAATTTAAAGATATTGATAAAGAAGATCTTTCTTTGGTTGGTGGAAAAGGCGCAAATTTAGGTGAGATGACCAAAGCTGGTTTTCCTGTTCCTGATGGTTTTGCGGTTACTGTGCCGGCCTATGATTTATTTTTATCTGAAAATGATATATCTTCTAAAATATATGATATCTTGGCAGTAACTGATGTTAATGATCCAGCCCAGCTTGAGAGTGCCTCTAAAAAAATACAAAAGATAATTAATAGCAGTAAATTCCCTGAAAGTGTGTTTAAAGAAGTAAATATTGCATACAGAAAATTATCAGGAAGATTTTCCCATGCTTTGGTAGCTGTTAGATCGTCAGCAACAGCAGAAGACAGGCCAGGAACGAGTTTTGCTGGCCAGCAAACATCACTTTTAAATATTAAAGGTGAAGCAAATCTTCAAATTGCAATTAGGGAGTGTTGGGCCTCGCTTTTTACACCCAGATCAATCTATTACAGAGTACAAAATAAGATAAAACACGAAAAGGTCGGTATTTCTGTGATTGTTCAAAAAATGATTCAATCTGAAGTGTCTGGAATTATGTTTTCAATTGATCCTGTCACCAACTTGAAAGATAGGATTGTAATTGATGCTGTTTGGGGGTTGGGAGAAATGATAGTTCAGGGAAGTTACGTTCCTGATCACTATGTGGTCCAAAAAGATACTTTTGCAATTCTTTCCAAAGAAGTAAATACCCAAGAAAAACTTTTGACCAAAAAGAATAATATAACTGAGGAAATTGCGGTTAATAAAAAACTTGTAGAGAAAATTAAATTATCTGATGAAGAAATTATTTCACTTGCTAAACTTGCCCAAAAACTTCAAGAGCATTATTACTATCCTCAAGACGTTGAATGGGCTAGAGAAAAGAATAAATTGTATATTGTTCAAACAAGACCAGTTACCACGATACAAGATATAAAGTCCAAAAGTGATAAGGATATAAAGGGCACTAATAACTCTATATCTAATAACTTATCACCTGTTTTAAAAGGCATACCTGCTTCACCTGGAATTGGAACAGGTGTTGTTAAAATTTTACGATCTCCAAAAGAGATTGATAGAATAGAAAAAGGAGATGTACTGGTAGCTCCAATGACCTCTCCTGATTATGTTCCTGCAATGAAAAAGGCTTCTGCCATTATTACAAATGAAGGAGGGATGACTTCTCACGCCGCAATTGTTAGTCGTGAAATGGGTACCCCGTGTGTAGTAGGAACAAAAATGGCCACTAAAATATTAAAAGAAGGACAAATTGTGACAGTAAATGGGAAAACAGGGGAAGTGTTCGAAGGAGGACAAAAATTGTCTACAGCTGATAGCCTACAGTTGACAGTAGACTCTAAGCCATTAACTGAATTAAAGACTGCCACCAAAGTTTATGTTAATCTGGCTGAACCTGATAGAGCCAGAGAGGTTTCCAAGATGAATGTTGACGGTGTTGGGTTACTTCGTGCTGAATTTATAATTGCTGATATTGGAATCCATCCCAAAGAAGCAATAAAGCGAAAAACACAAGATGTTTTTATTGAGAAACTAATTAAAAGTTTAACTACTTTTGCTGACTCGTTTTACCCCAGACAGGTAGTTTATAGAGCTACTGATTTTAAGACAAACGAATATAGAAGTTTAGAGGGTGGTATTCATTGGGAACCTAAAGAACCTAATCCTATGTTAGGTTTCAGGGGTGCATTTCGATACATTTCAGATCCTGAAGTATTTAATCTAGAACTTACAGCATTAAAAAGAGTCAGAGAAAAATACAATAATCTTCACATTATGATTCCGTTTGTCCGCTCACCCGACGAATTAAGAAGAGTCAGAAGACTTGTTAACGCTGCTGGACTTTTTGATGACCCAACATTTAAATTTTGGATGATGGTTGAGATACCTGTTAATGTTATTTTACTTGAAGAATTTATTAAAGTTGGTATTGATGGAATATCAATTGGTAGTAATGATTTAACAATGCTACTTCAGGGTACAGATAGAGACAATTCAACTGTTGCAACTGAATTTAATGAAATGCAACCTGAAGTAATTTGGGCCTTGAAAAGAATAATTAAAATATGTCATAAGTATGGAATAACTTCATCGATTTGTGGCCAAGCCGCAAGTACTTACGATGAAATGATTGAAATTTTGGTTAAAGCTGGAGTTACAAGCGTTTCAGTTAACCCTGATGCTATTAATAGAGTTAGAAAAATGATCTCTGAAACAGAAAAAAATATATGAGTATGATTAAACGTATTTGGTCTCGGGAAATACTTGATAGTCGTGGTATTCCTACAGTTGAATGTTATAGCCAATTAGATGATGGACGTTTTGCCACAGCCTCCGTACCAGCTGGCACATCAACAGGTAGTCACGAAGCTCTTGAATTAAGAGACAAAGATGCAACAAGGTATCATGGTGATGGTGTTTTAAAAGCTGTAGAAAATATAAATTCTGTTCTCGGACCAGCGTTAGTTGGAATGGACCCGACAAAACAAACTGAGATAGATCAAAAATTAATATCTCTTGATGGAACTGAGAATAAAACAAAATATGGAGGAAATGCAATCTTAGCCATTTCTCAAGTAGTTTGTAAAATTGCTGCCATTTCTGAAAACAAAGCTCTTTATACTTGGATTAATGACTTAACAGTTGAGCGGGGAATGAAAAAGGGTATCAAAATACCAACACCACTATTAAACATGATTAATGGTGGTCTTCATGGAGCAGGCAACTTAGATTTTCAGGAATTTTGGATGATTCCTGCCACTAATAAAAAATTCTCGGAAGGTTTACAAATGGGTGTTGAAATATATCAAACAATCGGACAAAACTTAGCTCGTCGTGGTGCCATTCATTCAGTGGGTCATGAAGGAGGATATGCCCCTAATTTATTCACCAATGCTGATGCCTTTGAAGTCTTTGTGGAATCTGTAAGAGAAACAAATTATTCACTTGGTAGGGACGTCTTTCTAGGTTTAGATGTGGCCGCTAACAGTTTTTATAAAAGTGGTGATTATACTATCAGAGATAGGTCAAGTTCACTTTCTGATAACCAATTGTTGGATTATTACAAAGAACTTATTAATAATTATAGATTAGCTATTTTGGAGGATGCCTTTCAGGAAGATGCTTGGGATAGCTGGAAAAAATTAACCTCTGAACTTTCAGGGTCAGTCATAGTTGTTGGAGATGATCTTTTGGTCACAAACCCAAAAAGAGTTCAGAAAGCAATTGCTGAAAAAGCCTGTAACGGTGCCGTAATAAAACCTAATCAGATTGGTACTGTTACTGAGACATTGCAGGTTGTTAAAATGACCAAAGATGCAAATTGGAAAATAATTACTTCCCACAGGTCAGGAGAAACAAATGATAGTTTTATTGCTGATTTTGCAGTTGGAATCGCTTCTGATTATGCCAAATTTGGTGCTCCGGCACGAGGCGAGAGAGTTGCAAAATACAATAGACTGTCTGCAATTGAATTAGAACTTGAATGACTCCAAAATTTGTAATATTGACAGTTTTAGATGGTTGGGGAATTTCTGCGCCTTCTGCAGGTAATGCAATTTCAATTGCAAATTGTATTAACATGAATAGATATACAGTTGGCTATCCTCATACCGAGTTACAAGCTTCAGGAGAATCCGTTGGTTTACCACGCGGTGAAGCAGGCAATACTGAAACAGGACATTTAAATCTTGGAGCTGGAAGAATCATTTATCAGGATTTAATGAGAATTAATATGTCCATTGCTGAGGGAACATTTTTTGATAATAAGGCATTGTTAGGAGCACTTGAACATGCTAATAAATTTAAATCAAATCTTCACATAATGGGTCTAATTGGAGCAGGTGGGGTACATTCAAATTTAGAACATTTATTTGCTCTTTTACAATTATGTAGCAGAAATAAATTTAACAGAGTATATTTACACCTTTTTACTGATGGTAGGGATTCTCCGCCAACTGCCGCTAAAATTTATCTTAATAAAATAAAAGAAGTTATTAATAGAGAAGGAGTTGGTCAAATAGCAACTTTAATGGGTCGTTATTGGGCCATGGATAGAGATTTTAGATGGGATAGAACTGAAAAAGCATATAACGCCTTAACTAAAGGTGAAGGTAATTTGGTTAAAACTCCAGAAGAAGCAATTGAAGCCTCTTATGATAATGGTAAAACGGATGAATTTATAGATCCTGCCTTAATTATGGGTAGGGACGGTAAACCTGTAAAACTTATAGCTGATAATGACTCGGTTATATTTTTTAATTTTAGAGTTGATAGACCAAGACAACTATCAAGGTCTTTTGTGTTTAACGATTTTTCTAAGGCCACAAATCGCTCTTCATTCGATCCGTTTAGAGTTAAATATTTAAAAAAGCATATTGATAGTCAAAATTCAATGGTTCAAGTCTCTCCCTTTAAACGACCAGTCAGACTTAATAATTTATATTTTGCCACTATGACGGAATATGAAAAAATATTAGTTAATGAGGGTGCAAAGGTTGCTTTCCCGCCAGAAAGTGTAGATACGCCGATTGGACGAGCAATTTCTGATAATGGATTAAGACAGCTAAGAGCTTCAGAAAGTGAGAAAGAAAAATTTGTAACCTTTTATTTTAATGGCCAACAAGAAATGCCTTTTGAACTTGAGGAACACTTGATTGTGCCATCGCCAAAAGTAGCAACCTATGATTTAAAGCCCGAAATGAGTGCAATTGAATTAACTGACTCAGTTTTAGAAAGATTAAAAACAAATCTGGATTATAAATTTATTTTGATAAATTATGCAAACCCAGACATGGTCGGTCACACTGGTAACATTGGTTCTGCTGTTAAGGCTTGCCAGGTTACTGATGAGTGTGTAGCAAGACTTGCAAATTTTGTACTAGCTTACGATGGAGCTTTAGTTATAACAGCAGATCATGGCAATGTAGAAGAAATGATTAATTCTCAATCAGGACAGATTGAGACTGAACATTCAACTAATCCTGTTCCACTTATAATAATAGCAAAAGATTTTACTGGCAGAGGTGAAACTCTTCCCTCTGGGATTTTAGCTGATGTTGCACCTACTGTTTTAAATTTGTTAAAAATACCTATTCCCTCACAAATGTCAGGTAGAAATTTATTAGAAGGATTTGTATTTTCTAATTAGTCCAACAACTCTTCCTTGAATTACAACTTCTTTTGCAAAGATAGGAGACATTGTAGCATTTGCAGGCTCAAGCCTTATGCGTGTCGCTTCTTTAAAATATCTTTTTAATGTGGCCATGCCATTCTTGAGAAGTGCTACTACAATTTCGCCGTTTGTTGCAGTTTCAGTTTGTTCACAAATTACAAAATCACCATCATCAATGTGGTCTTCAATCATTGATTGGCCTCTAACCTGAAGTACATAAACTCTTTTGGTTTTACTGGCAAAATTAGGAGGAATTGACATGTGAGCATTAGGGTCAATCATGGGTTCAATTGGAGATCCTGCTGCAATGTAGCCTAATATTGGAACAGTTATTCCCTCGTTATTAATATTAATGTCAGTTGTTAATTCCATTTTTCTAAGTCTGCCTGAAGTTCTTTTTAACAACCCTTTCTCAACTAATCCTTGAATATGTTCATGAACAGTAGCTAGAGAATTAACACCAATTGCATTTGCGATGTCTCTTAAAGTTGGGGCAAAACCAGTGTTTTCAATCGACTGTTTGATAAAGTCCAAAATTTGGGCCTGCCTTTTGTAAATTACTGGAGCTGTTCTTGAAACTGCCATATTTAAAATATACAAATAAAGACCGAATGAGTCAACTATATCTTTCTATCTCATGTACTTACAGGTTCGGAACCCGTAAGTTCGGGTTCCGAACCTAACAGATGTTATGTTAAAATACGTCTATGAATTTTAAGTTAAGCAGCCCACATAAACTAATCCCAGAACAACAAAAGGCAGTTGATAAATTGGTTAGTAATATTAAAAAGAAAGTTAAATACCAAACACTTTTGGGTGTAACTGGATCTGGAAAAACTTTTACAGTTGCTAATGTAATTGAAAAGTTGCAAAAACCAACACTAATCATTTCTCATAATAAAACTTTGGCAGCGCAACTTTATCAGGAAATGAGAGACTTGTTTCCTGAAAATGCGGTAAGTTATTTTGTTTCTTACTATGATTATTATCAACCAGAAAGTTATATTCCATCAACTGATACTTATATTGAAAAAGATTCTGCAATTAATGAACTAATAGATAAACTCAGGCTTGCAGCGACTACAAATCTTTTGACTAGAAAAGATTGTATTGTAGTAGCTTCAGTTTCTTGTATCTATAACATTGGATCTCCAAATGAATATGGCAAATTTGCCTTTGAATTTGTAACAGGAATGAAAGTTACTAGAGACCAAGTAATTAATAGACTTTTGGATTTGCAGTATGAAAGGTCTGAATTTGGATTTAATAGGGGAACATTTAGAGTAAGGGGAGAAATAATTGATGTCTATCCGGCATATCAAGATATAGGAATTAGGATTGAGGAATCGGAAGGTGTAATCAAAAAAGTTTCCTCTATCCATGCTGTTAGTGGCTCACTGATCACTGTTCACAGTTCACCGTTCACATTATATCCTGCCAAACATTTTATTACTGACCCTAAGACTCATAAATCTGCATTTGATCAAATTAAAATAGATCTTGATAAGCGTGTAAGTGAGTTAAGAAAACAAAATAAACTTTTGGAAGCCCAAAGACTGAGTCAACGTGTCACCTATGATCTAGAAATGATTAAAGAGATAGGATATGTCAAAGGAATTGAAAATTATTCAAGATACTTTGATGGTAGAAATGCCGGAGATGCTCCTTACTCACTTCTTGATTATTTTAAAAAACAAAACTTAGATGATTGGTTGGTAGTTGTAGATGAAAGTCATATTACATTCCCACAGGTTAGAGGCATGTTTGCAGGTGACTTTTCAAGAAAAACAACATTAATAGATTATGGTTTTAGACTTCCTTCGGCACTTGATAACAGGCCTTTAAAATTTGATGAATTCATGCGAAAAATTCCCAATTTCATCTCGCTTAGTGCTACTCCAGATGAATGGGAACTATCAATGTCAGAGGGTAATATTACTGAACAACTTCTAAGACCAACAGGAATTCCAGACCCTGAAGTTACTGTTAAACCCACAACTCATCAAGTAGCAGATGTTATAGAGGAAATTAAGAAGGAAGTAAAAGAAAAAAGAAGAGTCTTGGTAACGACACTCACAAAACGCACAGCAGAGGACTTATCAGCATATCTTGAAGAACAGGGTTTAAAGGTTGCATACCTGCATTCTGATGTTAAAACTCTCGATAGAACTGATATTTTAGATAATTTAAGAAATGGAAAATATGATTGTTTAGTTGGTATTAATCTCTTAAGAGAGGGACTTGATTTACCTGAGGTTGGGCTTGTTGCGATACTTGATGCTGATAAAGAAGGGTTTTTAAGAAGTCAGACCTCACTTATTCAAACAATGGGAAGAGCAGCCAGACATGTAAAAGGAAGAGTTATAATGTATGCCGATCGCATTACTGGAAGCATGGAAAGAGCTCTTTCAGAAGTAAAAAGAAGAAGAGAATATCAAATTGCTATGAACAAAAAATATGGAATTACACCAAAATCAATTTCAAAACCATTAAGGGAGAAGTTAGTAGAGAGAAATAAGGAATTAGTAACACCAATCCTAGCAATCGATACAAATTGTTTAACACCTATGGACAAAAATAAATATATTAAAGATTTAAAGAAAGAAATGATTCTTGCCGCCCACGACCTAAACTTTGAACTTGCGGCCGAAATTAGAGACCGAATACGAAAAATAGAAGTGCCAATATAATTCTATACCATCCGAAAACAACAAAATTGTGAGTTTGAACGAAGGTGATTAGCCATTTAATTACGATATAGGCTGTAATGAAACTACCAACAAAGCCAATAGCTAATAGTCTACCGTCTACAGCAGACCAGACGGACATATCGGACTTTGCTAAATCTAGCACAGTAGCACCAAGCATTGTAGGAATTGCTAATAAAAATGAAAATTCTACGGCTTCTTTTCGATTCATACCGACTGCCATGCCTCCAAAAATTGTGGCAAAGGCTCTTGATATCCCTGGAATCATCGATAGTATCTGAAATAATCCTATTAAAAAATATTTTTTAAACGAAATATCCCGAGGTGACAATAGTAATCCACTCCCGATGTGGGATTTCTCAAATAGTAGCATTACTATGCCACCGATTAATAGACTCCAAATTACAACTGTAGAATTGCCAATCAAGTACAACTTGATGTATTTGTAAAAAATAAGACCAAATATTGCAGATGGTAAAAAGGCAACTATAATATTTTTCCACAATTTAGCATCTAAATTGGTTATGATTTTTCTAAAGTAAATAGCTACTACTGCTAAAATTGCTCCAAGCTGGATTACAATTTCAAAAGATTTAACAAATTCAGTTTGAGGAATTTTAAGTAGATTTGAAACTAAAATCAAATGTCCAGTGGAGCTAATAGGTAAAAATTCAGTTATACCTTCGACTATAGATAACAGCAGTGCCTGAAATAGATTCATACTGTATAATTATACATCCATGAATGATTTTATCTCAGTCAAAGGGGCAAGACAACACAATTTAAAAAATGTAAACCTTGATATCCCCAAAAATAAACTTGTTGTTTTAACAGGTGTATCAGGTAGTGGAAAAAGTTCTTTTGCTTTCGATACTTTATATGCAGAAGGTCAAAGGAGATATGTAGAAAGTCTTTCTACCTATGCCCGTCAGTTTTTAGGTATTATGGATAAGCCAGATGTTGATTCAATAACTGGGCTTTCTCCTGCAATTTCAATTGATCAAAAAACAACTGCTAGAAACCCTCGTTCAACAGTTGGAACTGTGACTGAAATATATGATTACTTAAGACTATTGTTTGCTAGGGTTGGACACCCACATTGTCCTGTTTGTGGTGATGAGATAGCTCAACAATCGTTAGAAGAAATGGTTAACCAGATTATGTCAAAACGTGGCAAGTTTTACCTTTTGTCTCCAGTTGTTAAAGACAAAAAAGGAGAATTCTCTGCACTTTTTGAAAATCTAAGGTCTAAAGGCTATTCACGGGTAAGAATAGATGGTCATTTTAAAGAACTAAATGATGATTTCACACTTATCAAGACCAATAAACATACAATTGACGTTGTTGTTGACAAACTAACATTGCAAGGTCAGACCTTGCAATCACGACTTTTTGATTCTGTTAGCCAAGCTTTAAAACTTTCGGATGGATATGTAATTACCTGCGAAGTTAAAGACCCTTCTTTTACCATCCCTGAATATCCTACAGATTTTACTGACCACCTTTATTCAGAAAAATTTTCTTGCCCAAAAGACAATATTTCTTTGCCAGAGATAGAACCTAGAAGCTTTTCTTTTAACTCTCCACATGGAGCATGCCCCATTTGTACTGGTTTAGGAAAGCTATTAAAAGTTGTGCCTAACTTGGTTTTTTCAGAAGAATTATCAATCATGGAAGGGGCAATATTACCGTTTTCCTCAATGTTTGAAAGAGAAACATGGTATTCACAAAAAATTATTAATTTATGTGAAGTAAATAATATAAATACCCATACTCCATTTAAGGATTTAGGACGAGAAAAAAGAATAATTATAGAAAGAGATGTTGTTAGGAGAATGGAATCAAGATATAAAAAAACCGAGTCAGAATACGTAAAATTTGAATTCGAGAAATACATGAGAGAGCAGATTTGTGAAGGTTGTGAAGGTGCAAGACTTAAAAAAGAAAGTTTAGCAATAACTATTAATAGCAAAAATATATCAGAAATTACTCATCTCTCAGTTACAAACTTGTATCAATGGATTGATTCATTGATACAAAATAAGTTAATTAATTCAAAAGAAATAGAGATAGGCAAATTAATAATTAGTGAAATTCAAGGTAGACTTAAATTTTTACAATCGGTAGGCCTTGATTATTTAACTCTTGATAGGGTTGCTGGTACGCTTTCAGGAGGAGAAGCCCAAAGAATACGCCTTGCAAGTCAAATTGGATCTGGTTTAACAGGAGTTCTTTATGTATTAGATGAACCCACAATTGGTCTCCATCAAAAAGACAATCAAAAATTAATTGATACTCTAAAACATTTAAGAGATTTGGGAAATAGTGTAGTTGTAGTTGAACACGATGAAGAAATGATGAGACAAGCTGACTTCATGGCAGATTTTGGCCCAGGAGCAGGTAAAAATGGAGGGGAACTGGTCGCCTCAGGAACTCCTCACGAGATTATGAATAACAAAAAATCAATAACTGGAGCGTACCTTTCACATAGACGAAAAATTTCGGTTCCAATTTCTAATCAATTATTAATTCCTGATTCTAAATTAACAGTATATGGTGCACAACAGTTTAATTTAAAAAATATTGATGTTGAATTTACCCTGGGTAAGTTTATCTGTATTACAGGAGTCTCTGGATCAGGAAAGTCAACACTTTTAGTTGAGACAGTTTATCCTGCACTACAACAACATTTTAATCCTTTTTTCAAAGATGATGTAGGGGCTCACAAAAGGATTGAAGGCATTGAAAATATAGATAAAGCTATATTAATAGACCAGTCTCCAATAGGTAGAACTCCAAGGAGTAACCCTGCAACTTACACTGGATTATTTGATCCAATTAGAGATATCTTTGCCCTAACTCGCGAAGCAAAAACCTTAGGCTTTAAAAAAGGCCAATTTTCATTTAATTTAAAAGGAGGTAGATGTGAAGCTTGTGAAGGCCAAGGACAGACAAAAATTGAGATGCAATTTATGAGTGACATTTGGGTATCTTGTGAAGTTTGCCATAGCAAACGTTATAATTCACAAACATTAGAAATCACATATAAATCTAAAAACATTTCAGAAGTTTTAGACTTAACAGTATGTGATGCGTTAAGTTTCTTTTCATCTCATCCTAAGATTTATGAAAAATTGGAAACTTTGGAGGATGTGGGTTTAGGTTATATGCAATTAGGTCAACCAGCAACAACTCTTTCAGGTGGAGAAGCACAAAGAGTAAAACTTGCAACAGAACTTTCGAAAAGATCAACTGGAAAGACATTTTATATTTTGGATGAACCTACAACAGGACTTCATTTTGCAGATGTGGAAAAACTTCTTAAAGTTTTGCGACTCCTAGTCGCAAAGGGAAATACCGTTTGTGTAATTGAACATAACTTAGATGTTATAAAAAATTCAGACTGGATAGTTGATTTAGGACCTGAAGGAGGAGATAAAGGAGGAGAACTTATTGCAGTAGGGACACCAAAAGACATCAAAAAAAACCTAAATTCCATAACAGGAAAATACCTTTAAACCTTGTCTATTTTTTGTTTTATCATGGTCGATAGATCGCTATCATAAACTACCATTCTTTTTGAGTTTTGGATGTCAGGAGTTAGTAATATTGTTGAACAAAGTTGGTCTAATTCCCCATTCTGTTTTATTAGTCCTTTCCAAAATTTAGGGCTATACTCTCCCAATACACCTAAACAGGCATTCCCATCCAAACTAAGACCGCGGAAGATAATTTATCTAAGTTATTAGGTTCTAAGTCGTTTTTGATCAAATTGGCTTTCCTATAAATTTTTGTAATCAAACCAGCAACTGAAACCATAGATTCACCAACACTTATTCCCAAGTCTTTTATTAATCTATTTTTTGTTAACACAAATCCTTCAAATGAAATCAAAGTCTTATCATTAGCAAATTTCTGTAAATGTTCTCTTGGAACAATATGAGTTCGTTGATTATCATTTAAAACAGCTTGAAGGGTATCATCCGTCGTAGTATTTAAAATATCGGTAGGTGAATTAACAAGAAAATTATTAGCTGTATCACCGAATTCGTAAAAATAAATATCAAGTTTTGGTAATTTAATAATTGCTTCAGAAGTAGCGGGGTTTGTATGTGTTTCATAGACAGGATAAAATTTAGCAAGTGGAGTTTCAATGCATCTAACTTTATCTCTGTTAACAACTTCAAAATCCTTGTTTGGATTCACAACCGTTGAGATAGCCAGACCTCCTAAAGCTAATCCTCCGAGTTTTAAAAAATCTCTTCTTGAAAATTTGTGTGTGTGTGTGTGTGTGTGTGTGTGTGTGTGTGAAGATCTTTACCTGAATCCATGGTAAATATTTTACATTATATTCGAATTAAAATTTAAATAATTGTCGATTTTATCAATTCTGTCGCTAGTGTCTATATAATGTTGAGTCGTTATAGTTGCTGCTTCTTCGGATTTTTTCAATTCACCCATGAGTTTGTCTTGACTCGCTAAATAAATCTCGGTGGTGGGTAAATATTTTATACTTTCAGCTATATCATCAACTTTTTCATTTAAGTCATTTACTTTATGTACTACTGCTGCTAAATCACTTCTGACGGACTTAAATTGTTTACTTACTTTAGAAAATTGAAGGTCTATCTCAGCAAATTTTTTATTTATTTCAGGTAAAATTGCGTCTTTGATCGCAGGTATCAAATTCTCTAGGGTTATTGACGTTTGTTTAGAAACTTTAGTCATTAGTTAGTTATAATACTTCATGGCATTTGTTACAATAGTTAAATGAAAAGGATTTTTGCTGTTTTAGTTTTATTGTTTTCACTATTCACTTGCCCTGCAAGGGCTGAGGGGGAATTCACAACAGATGTTGATGTAACTTATTCAGTCAAAGAATCAGGTATTACTGAGGTTACAAACAAAATAATATTAACTAATGTTTTTAGTAACCTCTATGCAACTTCTTACACAATCATTTTAGATTCTATTAATCCTAAAAATATTTTAGGCTATGACACAAACGGTCCATTGGTGGTTGAAACTACTACAAATGAATCAAAAACAATAATTGCTATTAAATTTAACGATGCAGTTGTTGGAAAAGACAAGTCAAGAAATTTCTGGATCAGTTTTGAAGAAAGTTCTTTTGCAATTAGAACGGGTGAGGTATGGGAAATATCAATCCCTAGATTGTCTGAGAATACAACCTTTAATAATTATTATGTAAATTTACTGATCCCAGAAAAATTAGGTCAAGAAGCTTATATTTCACCTCTACCTCGCGAAAAATTTAAGTACAATGGCTATGTTCACTACAAATTTAATAAGACTGATGTAACTAAAACTGGGATTACGGCAGGTTTTGGTGAATTTCAAGTCTTTTCATTTACTCTAAATTACCATCTTGAAAACCCTCTAACCCATGAGGCTTTAACTGAAATTACATTACCTCCAGATACTGCATTTCAGAGAGTATATTATACAAATTTAGTTCCAAAACCCACTGATATAAAAGTAGATTTAGATGGAAATTGGATTGCAACTTATACACTAAAGTCTCGTGAGAGAGTTGATGTTGTAGCTTCGGGCAATGTTCAAATATTTTCACCCCTTAGGGCTTTCTTGACTCCATCCCAAGAATCTTTAAATGCTTCATTAAAAACTGATGAGTACTGGCAATCAGATAACCCTGAAATAATTAAATTGGCCAAAGAATTAAAAACCCCCAAGGCAATTTATGATTTTGTATCAACAAAGTTAAAATATGATTTTCAACGAGTTCAACCAAATGTAGAAAGATTTGGTGCCCTTAAGGCCCTCCAGTATGAAAATAATGCTATTTGTATGGAGTTTACCGACCTTTTTATAGCTTTGTCTCGTGCCGCAGGAATCCCTGCAAGAGAAGTCAACGGATTTGCCTATACTGAAAATCCTGATATTCAACCACTTTCTTTGGTTAATGATGTTCTCCATGCCTGGCCTGAATATTTTGACTCGGAAAAAAGTGCCTGGATTCCAATTGATCCAACCTGGGGTTCAACTACAGGAGGAGTTGATTATTTTAATAAACTTGATCTAAGGCATTTTTCATTTGTAATGCACGGACAAAATTCAAAATTTCCATATGCAGCAGGAAGCTACAAACTGGGAACTAATCCACAAAAGGATGTCTTTGTATCCTTTGGTGAATTGCCTAAGGAGCGAAATACAAAACTTTTATTAAATGCCAAATTGTCAGGCTGGATACCTTTGGTCTCTAATAAATTAGAATTTGAAATAATAAACAACGGTCCAACTGCAATTTACAACTTAACTCCGAAGGTATATTTTGACAAAACAGAGGTTAATACAAATACAACAATTAATAATTTGCTCCCTTTTAGTAGCTATAAGTCTTCAATTGACATACCTTTTTCATTTTTAGCTACAAAAACACCAGATACTGTTAAAGTCTTAGTGCAAGATCAGGAGATAACAATTAAAACAACAAAAAAAGAAATTTTGATCTATAATTTGTTGTTCGTTTTTATTGTTACTATATCAATTATCGTTACAATTTTATTTAGATTAAAAAAATGGAAATTAACAAAAATTGGCCAAGCGTTCCGGGTGTTTATACATTCTGGAAAAGCAAAACCAGAATCTACATCGGAAAATCGGTAAATTTAAAGTCCAGACTTTTAAGTTACTTCCAAGTAAATCTAGGTATAAAAACCAGAAGAATGGTTGAGGAAGCAGATAGAATAACTTTTATTAGAGTAAATTCTGACCTTGAATCGCTTCTATTAGAATCCTATTTAATAAAAATTTGGAAACCAAAATACAACATTTTATTAAAAGATGATAAACATGCCTTATATATTGAAATAACAAATGAAGAATATCCAAGAGTTATCACTTCTCGTAAAAATGGTAACTATGGACCATTTCCTAATAGCTCTAATGTAAAAACAATTCTTAAATTAATTAGAAGAGTATTTCCTTTTTCAGATCATAAATTAGCTAAAAAACCTTGTCTATATAGTCATTTAGGTCTTTGTAATCCTTGTCCTAACAAGATATTAAGTGACAAAGATATAAAGATATATAGAAAAAACATAAGAAATATAAAACTTATTTTGTCTAGAAAGTTTAATGTAGTTAGAAAGTTACTTGAAAAGGAAATGAATTCACTTTCTAAACTAGAAAAATATGAAGAAGCTAAAATAATTAGAGACAAAATACAAGCTTTAGACTATATTACACAAAAAAGAATTGATGAAAAAAGTTTTTTAACTAACCCAAATCTTACAGAAGACTTAAGAAATGAAGAACTAAAAAACTTAAGAAAATTACTTATTACTTATTACATATTACCTATTTCCTTGCATCGTATAGAGTGTTTTGATATCGCACATTTATCAGGTTCTTCAGCTACAGCTTCAATGGTTGTTGCAATTGATGGCCAAATGGAACATGAATATTACAGACATTTTAAAATTAAACAGTCAAAAGGAAATAGTGACTATGATTCTATGAAAGAAATTGCCAAAAGAAGAATCAAGCATTTAGACGATTGGGGGAAACCTAATTTAATTATTGTTGATGGGGGATTGGGACAAGTAAAAATTTTTGACAAAGAATTTTTACAATTTAAAATCCCCGTTGTTGGTATAGCCAAAAACCCTGATAGACTTGTTCTTCCAAACAGCAAAAAAGTTAGATTGCAAGGTTGGACCCTGCAATTAGTTTCTCGTATTCGAGATGAAGCCCACAGATTTGCCAGAAGATACCATCATAAATTAGTGTTAAAAAATATATTAAATTAATAAACTATCCTGGGTTTGACAAAAAGGTTGCATGATTCAACTGAGGAAGTGTCGACTTCCCAACGGTAATCATCGCCAGATCCTCTGGCTTCCATAACAAAAATACCTCTCAGATCTGTATATTCTTCATTTCTTGCTTTTTCCAAATTCCAGATACCTTTTTGAAGATCTGGAGATAAATAAGCTAGTTCAGCATCTTCACCAATAGCATCCAAACCCGATACGTTAATAAAACCATCTCGACGTAAGTCGTTTAATATCTCTCTATACTTCGGAAAAGAAGTATCTTCAATACGAACACTTAATATATCATTGGTATTCAGCCTTAATTCGTTACCATTTGATACTAGATAAAAATCAACAAAACCTGTTTCATCCTTTTTGGGCAACAGTTCTCCCTCCACTGTAGTTGCATCTAAATCCCTAAACTCTGGTCGAATCAACACAGCTAATTGTTTTCCCGCAAAACCCTCTCTGTTTTCTAAAAACTCGGCAATATCCCTACCAAACACTTTTGAATGAGGATTAGTAAAAGGATCCAACCAATCTTTATTTGATGGATAACGCTTATCAAATTCATTCTCTACCTTTTTTCTATCCTCTTCAACCTTCTTAAATAAAGCACCAATATCCTTACCAACAAAAACATCAGATAGATAACGATCTGTGCTTGCCATGAGTGCGTCTACATAATGTATTATTTTCTTTTGGACCTGAGGCTAATTTATATATCTGACCAAAGAACCATTGATATGTGGAATCATCATCAGATTAGAATTTGCATCTAGAGATTTACCTTCGTGCATACCTGGTTCTATACCAATTTTATGCATTAAAGGTTCTATCTTAATTCTTAAATCGTTAATATCATTAGCTTTAATCGATAGTCCAGAAAGTTTATCAAAAGTCTCAGAATACTTTGAGTCAGGGATTCCTTTATTTTGTTCCATATCAATTTATATTGTATACCAAAATTTTTAAATATAAACATCTTTTTGTTAGACCAAAATAGAAATGTCCTAATCCGCCAAAGTTAAAATGTCCTCTGATTAAATTACTTCTTTTGGGGTATTATTCTCCTCTAGCCATGACATGCTTGAGGAAAAAGAAAAATATAAGCTTGAAATTATTAAAAGGGCAATTTCAGGGACTATTACAAATGCAGTTGCAGGAAAGTTGCTTTCTGTTTCTGCAAGACAGATAAGAAGGATTAAAGCTTCTGTTAGAAAAGAGGGTTCTCTGGCTGTTGTACATAAACTAAAAGGCAGAACTAGTAATAATTCTTTCAAATCAGAAAAACTTCTAGCAATTGATCTTGTCAAAAATAAATATTCTGACTTTGGACCAACACTTGCTTCTGAGAAACTTTTTGAAATTGAAAATATTAAAGTTAAACCTGAAACATTAAGGCTTTGGATGGTTGAAACAGGAATTTGGAAACCAAAGAAAAGAAGAAGGCATAAATACTTTTCATTTAGACAAAGAAAAGATTACTTTGGAGAAATGCTTCAATTGATGATGCAACAGGAACTATAAAATTAAAGTTTGATCTGAATGAAAGTGTGTTTGCTGTGTTTAAATTTTGGAAGGAATATATAAAAGAATTTGGTAAACCAATATCAATTTACCTTGATAAATATTCAACATATAAAGTTAATTTTAAAAATGCAGTTGATAATCTAGAACTTTTGACACAATTTCAAAAGGCTTTAAACATATTAGATATCAAAATGATTAGTGCCAACACTCCACAGGCCAAAGGAAGGGTTGAGAGGCTGTTTCAAACACTGCAGGATAGACTAACCAAAGAGTTAAAACTAAACAACATAAACACAATAGAAGGTGGAAACACTTTCTTAAAAGATGTTTTTGTTCCTAAATTTAATAAAAAGTTTTCAGTAGTTCCAAATAAACCTGAAAACCTACACAGAAAACTGACAAGATCAGAGATGTTAAATTTAAAATCAACATTTTCTGTTAAAAATATAAGAATTATGCATAATGATTTCACCATAAAGTTTAAAAGTAAACTATTTCAACTTGAAAAAACTCAACCTGTAACTATATACCAAAGGCAGGAAGTTCAGATTGAAGAACACTTAAATAATAAAATTAAGATTAAACACAAAGATAAATATCTAAATTACTTCACACTCACAACAAAACCACCAAAACAGAAAATAAACCCACTAGTTTTAACAGCACATAAAACAAATTTCATTCCACCCAAAAAACACCCTTGGAGAAACTTTAAGTTTTGATAATTATAGGGAGGACATTTCTACTTTGGAGTGACATATAAACATCTTTTTTTATATAATTGCCATTTAACATCAATTAAAATACACTTATTTAATGGAAGGCGAAGTTGCAATACCAATCCAAAATCTTGATATTCCCGATCAAAGACGTGAACACAAACTAGTAACTTATAAACAAAATTATCATGGAAATCAGATTAACATTTTGGAACTTGACCATCACGATTCTGAACAAGCAGGAACTGAATATAAATTACCTGTCAATTGGAGAGAACAATTACAGACTCAGATAGAAGCTACTACTGGCCCTATAGCCCCTGAATATTGTATGCCAGATTTAGAAAGATATTTATTTAATACTAACGGACCTCTCGGATTATTTGCAAAGGCGCTTTTGGGAGGTGATAACAGCGAAACACTTATGCCAGACGACGACAAAAGTTCAACTAAAAACGCTGATTCGTTTATAGCTCCGTTCTATGGCTTTATTGCAAAAACAGCTGGTCGATTACAACGAAACCTAATAGCAACTGATACGGCAAACAAGGCGGTTTATTGGTTATTTTCTGGTGCAAGCATTGCGAAACATCAATCAGCAGAAAATAGAAGGGCTTTTACTGGTCAAGGTGCTGAATTTAAATATGAATATGGAAATATTGACCCTGAAGAATATAAAAGACACGATTCTAATGATGGGAGACACTTGGTGACTGCCCGTGGTTTAATGCAAGAAGCCCTGAGGTCTAAAATAGGAGAAATTACTGCTATTTGGGCTCCCAAACACGCAGAAAGAATTGCAGATTACATACAAAGACAAAATGATGCAGAGGCAAGATCAACATTAAAAGTTGAGGGTCCTCCTGACTTTAAGTATGTCTCGCAGCCTGATGAAACTAACAAAATGATTTTTTATGGTAGACCACCACTCATAAGGTCTGTTCGAGAATATAAACCTGTACTTTCGCCTGAAGCCTACAAAATTGATATTTTAGCTAATGAAAAAGAGCTCGATGTAAGGACATTACAAGAAGCTATGTCTGTGTATTTAACACAAATACCTAGAAACAGGTACGAAAAAAAGTTTCAATCGAGAGTAAAACGAGCATTAAGACGTATAGATAAAACTAATGAAATTAAAAGTTTAGTAAATACTGACCGTGTCGGGTGGAAACAAGTAAAAAACGAGTATATTTATTAGAGTTTGGTACAGTAAACTTGACACATTACCCTAAATACTTAATACTTAAATAATGAAACGAATATTAAGGCATTTTGTAATTGATTCTGTATCAATATTTTTAGTTTCTTCTATAGCTTCTGGTATGGTCTTTGAAAAGGGAATTGAGACACTTTTATTAACTGGCCTTGGGTTAACAATTGCATCACTGATCGCTAAACCAATTATTAATATTCTTCTTTTACCTGTTAATTTAATTACTTTTGGTCTTTTTCGTTGGGTAGCTGCAGTGGCAGTTCTTTACATAGTTACCATGGTCGTTCCTGGCTTTAAAATAGTTAGCTTTGACTTTGGAGGCTACACCAGCCTCTGGATTGATTTACCTGTTATAGCTTTTGCGGGCTTTCTGGCAGTTGTTGCCTTCTCCTTTTTGCACTCAATTATTTCATCCTTCATATATTGGCTAATCAAGTAATTTTTAAGTATAATAGATTCTGATATGAAAGAAGTTATCCAAGTCATTCAAAGCCTATCTGCCTTTATTCTTATTATCTTTGTTTTACTACAAGTCAGAGGTACTGGTTTTGGTAGGGGATCAAACTCGTCTTCGTTTACTAGGCGTGGAATAGAAAAAATGGTTTTTAAATTAACTTTTGTAGTTACTGCAATATTTTTAACTATGTCTGTTATATTACTTTTTACCTAACTTGTTATCAGTAAGATACATATTTCGACTTATTCAAGCCTTTGTAAATAAATTTAAGGCCATTATTGTTGTTAGTGTTGGTGTTGGTATAGCCTTTTTTATTTTACTTAACTTTTTTGTCCCAGCAATAAATTCAACAACAGTAAAAATTGGTATGGTTGGTAGGTTTACAACAAACACACTTCCAGAAAAAATAACAGGTAAGATTTCAAGGGGATTAACTAGAGTTGAGGCTGATGGTAATGTAGTTCCTGATACGGCTCAGTCATGGGAAACTTCAGATGGTGGTAAAACCTGGACATTCAAACTTCGAGCGAATGTAAAATGGCAGGATGATAAAGACCTAATTGCTCAAGATATAAATTATGAATTTTCGGATGCAACAATTCAAGTTTTAAATGAAAAAGAAATTAAATTTAATTTACAAAGTAATTTTTCAGCTTTTCCAATAATACTCTCTAAGCCTATTTTTAAGAAAGGGCTTTTGGGATTGGGAGATTATAAAGTACAAAATATATCTTTAGTTGGTGGTAATGTTCAAAAATTAACCATTAAGAATAAGCAAAAAGATAAAATAATATATAAGTTTTATCCTACTGAAGAACGTCTTAAGTTGGCATTAAAACTGGGTGAGGTAGATATGATTGAAGGACTTCAGGATCTTGATGAGTTTACTAGCTGGAAAACATTACACATAAATAAAGATATTGGTTACAATAACTTTGTTGCAATATTTTTTAATACAGAGAGTGAAAAGTTTAAAGACAAAACCATTAGACAAGCGCTTTCATATGCGTTAGACAAAGAAACTTTTAGTGAAGTGAGAGCTATTAGTTCAATATCACCATATTCTTGGGCCTATAACCCACAAGTTAAGAAATACTTAATAGATAATGAAAAGGCTAAAGATGCAAAAGATATCTCAGTCAAGATTTCAACCTTGCCCAATTTACTAGGAACTGCTGAAAAAGTTGCGAGACAATGGAAAGAAATAGGTGTAAACACAGAAATAGAAGTTACACCAAACATTCCGCAAGATTTCGACGTCTTTTTAGCAACAGTTGATACCCCTAAAGACCCAGATCAATATAGTTTATGGCACTCAACACAGGAAGGTACTAACATCAGTAAGTATAAAAATGCAAGGATAGATAAACTTCTTGAGGATGGGAGAACGGAATTGGATACTGAAACCAGGAAAAAGATTTATCTAGATTTCCAAAGATTTATAGTTGAGGATGTCCCCGCAATTTTTCTATACCATCCAATCTTTTATACTGTTTCAAGAAAGTAATTCTTTGAGGTTTTTAATGCTTTCAAAATCGTAAATAGAGGTAAGTAATGCCTTTTTCCTGTTAATTGTAGGAATTATCTTTCTGGCTAATAAATCAGATTTAGTTAATATGATTATTTCTTTTTTCTTTAGCATTTCTTTACCACGAAGTGGCAAGCTTTGCTTATTATATTTTTTTAATTCATCTCTAACCACCTTGTAATCCCTTTTGTAATCATTTGATGTTGCATCTATACAATGAATTAACACCTTAACTTTTTCGATGTGTTTTAGAAAATTAATACCAAGCCCTTTGCCGTCTGATGCTCCTTCAATTAATCCTGGAATGTCCGCAATTATTTTATCTCCATATACTCCTAAATTGGGTGAAAGCGTAGTAAAGGCATAGTTTGCAGTTTTAACACTTGTTCCTGTTAATTCATTAAGTAGACTACTTTTACCAGAATTGGGAAGTCCTATTAAACCATAATCAGCAATTAATTTTAAATTAAGTATGGCATTTAAGGTTTCCCCTGGAAAACCGTCTTGTGCTTTTAAAGGGGTTGTATTTCTAGCACTCCTAAATTCAAAATTTCCCCAACCTCCATGGCCACCTTTTAAAAGTTTAATTCTTTGTCCCACTACTGACAATTCAATTACTTCTTCACCAGTATCTGAATTAACAATTGAGGTGCCTATTGGGAGTATTATATCTATGTCATCTCCATATCTTCCATGTCGATTATTATTTCCACCATCTATACCACGTTCAGCAACTATTAAGTCTTGCCTACTGAATTGGTTAAGAAGTGTTAAGTCAGAAGAAACAACAACATATAAATCTCCACCCTTACCACCACTACCACCATCAGGACCACGGCCAATTTTCTTGAAAGAAACTTTGCCATTTCCACCATCACCAGCTTTAAAAGTAACATTAACTTTATCTAGAAGCATAAAGGAATTATATCATGAATAAACTATTATAAACTATAGGTTTGTCTATCAGTTTAAAAATAGTCGTGACGAGAATATTAAAATTCACTTCCACCAATTTTTCCCCTTGCAATACCTTCTACCATAAATAACTCACTCGGGAAATAATAAGGCCCTCTTGAATTTTCTACCTTGTACAAGTATTCCATAAAAACTAATATACTTCCTAAGGCTGCCGTACACGATAACGCCAGGTCTAAGGTTCCCCTATTAAAGTTGTTAGCATAAGAATGCTTCAGAGAATTATATCCGTTCCACCACTCTGGGACATTAATCTCTGGATCTATTAAAAAACACCAAGGTTCAAACATCCATCTTGTTGAATCATTTCCCAAAAATAAGATTTTTCTATTTGGAAGATCAAATATGTTAACTTTATTTGATTTTTTATCTAAACAGCTCATTAGTACTTTCTTACCATGATCATCAAACTTCCATATATCGCGACTTTTTTTAGATGATAAGTAGTCTATTTTTAAATTATCCGCCAGCCCTTTTAAGATACTTTCTATTTGTGTACAAGAAGAGAACACTACGTTTATATAGTGGGGAGAAATAATACCTTTATTTATGATGGATGGATAAACATAATTAAAACTGTCAGATAACTGCTTTTCAATTGAGAAATAAAAAGACCATTCTTTTAAATAATTTATTAGTTGCATAATTTTGGGGTGACTGATGGGACTTGAACCCACGACTTTCTGCTCCACAAGCAGACGCTCTGAACCAACTGAGCTACAGCCACCATATAAGACCTATAGTATGAGCGGGTAGCGAGAATCGGACTCGCGTCATAAGATTGGAAATCTCATGTACTACCATTGTACTATACCCGCGAATATAACCTATAATAGTGTCCATGTATTCGATCTTGCTCGAAAATATTACACGGTACAAAATAACTAAGTTATTTTGCAAATTATATTTTAACATGCCATGTGGCATTCTCCAAGAAAAGGGGTTAAAGGGGAAATGAATTGGAGAAGGCTCGGATCTTCCGCTCAGCTCCGCTTCGCGGAGCTTCGCAAACACAAACATACTCGGACTTCTCGCTCACCCCACTGCGGTGGGGTTCGCTAACCCAATTGAACTTAAGGTAAAGGGGTTTATTTGTAGTCCCGATATACATCGGGACGGTAGTTAACGGTATACAGGAAGAAGGTCGATGAACACCGTTAACTGGCCGAAATATCGGCCTTTTGTCCGTGTTACCGTCCGCTGGACGGTTAACGGCTAGCCGTAGGGACAAAATTGAACAATTTATATGTTTAGTGTCTTTCCCACCCACCCAAAAGAAGGAGAAGGCGACCCCATTTCAGTCGCAAGGTCGCCCTAGGGGGCAACTTGCAGGTTGTGTTTCTGGTTTAGAAACTAACATAGTCCCTGCCCCGCCGAGTGCTAGTAATTGGTGCTGTTGCACAGCACTCGGCTCATCACTAAATTATGTTTAGAAAGTGTTGCTCCTGAATCGGGGTGTTCCTTTTTATCTGCCCCCGTCCTTAATTTATACCCTTCTTCTGTACTAGTGACTTTAATTTTAAATCATTGGCGCGACGGCTAAAACACTAATAATTAAAAGCAAATTCCAGCCGTCGCTTTGTGGGTCGGAAAAAGCTAGACAAAAGTATGTGGTAAAGCGTTAGTTTTTATTGCTTCGCTTTTTCACTCCTTTTTGGCAGGTACTCCTGAGAGTTTGGGGGCAGGAGGAATCCATCCGCCCTAGGCGGATGGAAGAAACAACAAAACATATGGATCTATTGCAGTTACAAATTTATCGTACTAATATTAAATTATAGTCATGAATGATGGAAACAATCAAAATACGGATGATAATGTTGGTGCAACTACACCACCAAATCCTGTAATTAACAAAGATACTTCAGAAGCAGTGGTTTCAGTCAGAAGTGTAACTGCAAAGAAACAAACAAGAAATTCAGAAGGTAGGTTTATCAAAGAAGGAGAAGTTGATGTTCCTGCAATATCTTTCACAACTTCACAAAATCAAAAAGTAAAAACTGGGGATGTACCTGATTTAGTTAATTTGAAAGTTACTAATCCTCTTGTTTATATCAAAGCATGGTGGAAAAGAATAATGGCAAATGAAGGATTGGAGTTTAAGTTTAAAGCCAAACCAATTACTGCAATTGCAATATCTGTTGCTTTATTTTCTTTAGTTTTTGGTTTAGGTGGAGTTGTATTTCCAACACTTTTTCCATTTTTAAACATTAAGTCAAACAACAACACAGTTACAACATCTCCAACACCTGTTTCAGACTGGAGGGAAACTGCACTTAAAGGAACTTTAAAGAAAACAGCATCTGTACCAATTAAATTTTTTCTATTAACCTCCTCAGATGAAGCAGTAACACTCCAAGCTCCTGACTATATAACTTTAGACAAACTAATAGGTAAAAGAATACTAGCAACAGGTAACTACTCACAAAAACAAAAACTTTTAATTATTCAAGATGTGCAAGACCTAGAAGTATTATCAACAACCCCCATTCCAATACCAACAAGTACTCCGAGTCCAAAGCCTACCGAAACTCCTACGATTGAACCAACCATAACTCCAACCATGGAACCAACAGTTGCCCCTACTGAAATTCCGTTACAGTGATCTAATTTTATTACTGAGTATCTTAACTAATTCAGGAAATTCCTTCATTCCTGTATCCCATCCAAAATGACCTTTGTTTGTAAATTCATGATATTCAGTATCTAATTTTTCATGAATATATCGGCTTAATTAGTAATTTGCGTTGGTAAAATTATTGTATATGTCCTCAATTACGCCCAAATCTCAAATTTAAGTTTTACTACAAAAACTCCTGCAATCTGCTAAAAGGGTAAATGGCTTGCAAAAGGT
>Ga0209211_10001170_pt1 | contig 50990 bp, 44 predicted proteins | sample RifGroA2_FD_183992 | JGI IMG/M metagenome (GOLD analysis project Ga0209211, IMG submission 183992) | Groundwater microbial communities from Rifle, Colorado, USA - Groundwater A2 (SPAdes) (version 2) | ecosystem: Environmental > Aquatic > Deep subsurface > Groundwater | place: Rifle, Colorado...
TTTTAACACTTCATCCAAAGTGGTCAGGTAAAAATGTTTGCAGCCTGTCTCTTCAATGAACTTTTTGCTTACTTCGGGGTTACGGCATAGATGAGTAACGGCTGAAACGTTGAACGACTCCTTATTCTTGATATTCTTTTTTATCGACGCCAGATTTTCTTTGAAGGATATTCCTGAAGTAAATACGTCATCAACCATCACGACCGGTTTTTGCGTATTTATTTCACCATACATTTCGGTATGACTGCCTTTTTCTTTTTGCAGCAAATAATCGGACAATACCACGCTTCGCGTAATCCGAGGAGACATCATGTCAAGCATTAGCGCCGTAAGATCCGGACTGGAAGAAGATGTTATCGCTACCACACCGAATTCCTTGTTTTCGCTACCGTTAAGTATATTTTCTTTTATCAGAATGTCGAAAATTGTAACCATTAATTTGCGATCCCAGGCATTTGCATATAGCAAATTGCGGTGATTCATGTAAATATGGGAAGTTTTTCTACCGAATTCACCGTGTTTCAACTCGAACTTTTCCTCCCTGATTTTTAAGGTTCTCTGGTTTTCGGGTAAAGATATGGGGTAGACCATATCCATATACAATTTTTTCAGACTTTCGAGATTCAAGTTATTTTCAGATAAATTAAAATATGTAGATCCCAAAGATTTGGCTAAAGAGTATTCATTTTTTTGTTTTATTTCTTTTTCGTAAATTTCCCATGCTAAGTTGGGATTCATCATCGCTCCTGTTCCGCTTTGGACGACATCCGCTCCGGCGGCAATATAATCTTCGTAATCGGCAGATGTTGTCACTCCTCCAATACCAAGTATGGCAAAATCCATTTTCCATTCGCTTCGCAGTTTATTTAAACGGGAAACCATATCTATTCCGTAAGGCTTGATGTAGTTTCCACAGACACCGCTGACTGTCAGATTTCTCATATGTGGTTTTTTTAATTGCAGGTCTTTGATTTCACCCTTAACCGTGTTGATAACCGCAATGCCGTCTACGAATTTATTAGTGGCAACGACAAAATTGCGCAGCATTTGTTCGTCCTGATAATATCCGATTTTAGCAATCAGCGGTATATCGCCTATGGCGTTTTTTATTTGTTTGCATATTTGTGATGACAGTTCAATATCATAACAAACAACACTGCCGCTATGAAGATTCGGACAGGACAAATTTACTTCTATCACCGGCGCTCCTGTTTCCGCCGCCAAACTGGCACATTTCGCGTAATCTTCTATAAATTCCTTTTGCGTATTTAATCCTTCATGCGTACCCATGACACTTAGGATTAATAATTGTCCTTTTTGTACTTGGCGCAATGATTTTTTAACATCGTCCTGCCATACGTCGGGGTCTTTGGAAGGAACACCGAATGAATTGGTTATTGTTAAATTGTCGTATTTGGAAAGATAAGGTTTTCCGTAAAAATTCTGGTTTTCCCTCTTTTTCTTTTCATCTTTTTCTACATAAAGAATATGCGGCATCGGATGTGCAGAATAGCTTTTAGTCCTGACGGTTTTGTATGTCAAAATATCAAATCCCAGTTTTGAATAAGTCTCTATCCATTTGCTGTCCAGTAACGGACCTGCCGGAACACCGAATAACGAATTAACTTTAAAATTCAGAAATTTTTTTTCCGGTGACTTTATTTCCCTTTGCGGATACTTATCTGTAAAAGAAGGTCCGTGCTCGTAGTTCCAGTCATATGACTTATTAATATTGTATGTCCATTTCGAAGAAGGAGTAGATTTTCCGTTATAAGTCAAACAACGGCGTTTATCGAATAATTGGACCGGGGTCGGTACATCGGTTTCATTAGATGAAACTCCTGTAATTCTAGATAATTTATTGATCAAATTTTCAGACACCTCGATGTCGGTTATCAGAGTTATTCCGTAATCTACGGCATTTTTTCTGATTAATGATCCGTCAGTTGCCTCTTTCTTGTTTCGGCTCAAATGCTTGGGAATATTGATGATAATATCAAATACATTTTGGGTCAATAAATCTTTTATATTAGGCTTTTTTGTTTCCTGGCTGATTTTATGAACAAGAGTGGTATTGATCTTATGTTTCAGTAATAATTGGTATGTTTTTTGAGTAGCATATAACGAATAATATTGCTGGGATAATTTTAAAATACTGGGAATTAGTTTAAGTTTATCCTTTTTTTTACCGATGCTTAAAAGTATGTTTTTTTTATGAGATATTATTACTGAATTTTTAATTTTACTATTCATTATGTAGCAATTGCTGTAAATTACAGCATTTAAATTATTAATTCTTTAAACAAAAATTATTCATTACTTCTTTCGCTGCCGTCACCGATGTTATTAAAGTAATGCCTAAATCTTTTGCCCCTTTCCGTATCAGTTTGCCATCGGTAAATTCCTTACTGGCTTTTCTGTTTTTATTGGTGGGAATATTAATAATCAGATCGAAACCCCGACGGTCCAATAAATCGCCGATATTGGGTTTTTGTCCGATTTGGGAAATTTTAAACACTAACGATGAATTTATATTATATTCTCTCAGAAACTTATGGGTTTTTTCTGTTGCATATATTATAAAGTCATCTCGTTTCGATATCTGTTTGATATGCGGCAGTAAGGCTTTTTTGTCTTTCTGTCCAATACTTATCAGAACATGCTTTTTAACCGTAGAAATAATAGGCGCTTGTCCGTATTTTTCCGTACTCCAATCACCGGTCTGACGATTCAGGAGTGAAAATAAGGATACATTACGGATATCTTCTTCGCCAAAAATATACTGCAATACCCGTTCGTTGCCAATACCATATCCGGCATGCGGCTTAGTCATTTTCTTTTGAATGATATTTAAGTACCATTTAAAATCAGTATATTTTCCTCCTCTTTGTATGTGCAACCGGTACATGTTGGATGTTAATAACCGATCATTTAACTTTTGAAAGTTATGCTCGCGTACGGCTGAACCGGTCGCTTCTCCGGCATAAGGTAAAATCAGATCTGCCGAAAGTACTATTTTAGGATTATTATTGGCAACTTTCATATTAAAAAATTTAATTTCTTTGGGATATTTGGTAATAAACACCGGCAATTCACCATTATCTTTATTCATTATTTCAACTATTTTAGCTTCATGTTCCGACTTTAAATCATCACCGAATGATAGTTTATAATTTGTAACTTTATTTAAAAGTTCAATTGCTTCACTATATTCTATTCTTAGAAAATTAGAATATACCGTTTTTTCCAATTTTTTTATATCTCGTTTATATACTTTTTTTAACATTTCCGCATTTTCTGTCAAAACAGATTTTATCATAGCCTGGACTGCTTTTTGGATATGTTTTAACAATTCTTCAAACATTTTATTCTCATCGTAACTTTTTCTGGTCATTCCGACTAAAGAACAATCAAATTCTTCCTCCGTCAACCGAAATTGGCGTAAATGCCTTTTGTCTTCCTTTTCTTCATCTCGGGCAGAATGAATTACTGTAAATACACCGGGAAAAGATTGCAGAGCCTGTTCCAATGAAAGTTGGCCTGTTTGGGTAAAAAAAAGCGGAAGATCAAGGCGATTTTGTATTTTGAAAAGAGTATCTACATTTTCGCATGCACCTGTTATTCCAACAATAGCAGGAGTATCTAAAAAAGTCAGTCCTGATTGACGATAATGACCGGCTACCCCATGATTTAGACTGGAATTAACTTTGACTAAGTTAGCAAAATGCTCATTGAAATCCATATTTTAAATTATTAATTTGTAATTCCCAATGCTCGCAAACCATTAGTAGTAGCAATTTTTACCAATCTGCCGTAGTCGGTAATTCTACAACCGGCAGCCAGTAGACGTAACTCCGACCACATGTCTCCATCGCAGAATGGAACCATATAATCAGCAATATTATCTGTACCTAAAGCTACGGGAATATCATATTTCAGCAATTCATCAGCCGGAGTAAGAGAATTATGGGAAGGCACTATATTTTCTTTCCTTTTACTATCTATCCAGGCAGTCGGACAAGCAATAACTTTTAATTTAGCTTTTTTCATTTTCTTATATACTTTTTCCCGGTATTTTTTTGGGTGAGCAGCCAGAGAAATTGAATGTAAGGCAACCACTTTTCCCTGCATACTGTATTCGATGACCTTATCTGCTAAAGTTTCTGTTTCCGTATCGCTTGCACAATTAAATTGATCAACGTGCACATGTACCATTTTCTTTAATTTTTTCCCAGTTTCCAAAAGAATTTCAATGTGTTTTTCACCTTTTCCAAAATCTCGTTCGTCTCGCTTTGGCAAACCGCCGATAATATCTACATACTCTGCGCCGATATCAAACCATTTCCGGGCTTCCGGATTGATTATGCCTTTTAAGGTCTGATTTATATATTTTATTGTTATTTGCTTTTTATAACAATCCCTGGCTTTTATCGCTCCTTTAATTGCCCTATCTTCACAAATAGGATCAATATCGACAAAACTGCCTACGGCACTTACCCCTTGTTCAATCATTAACTCAATGGCTAATGAAATTCGGCGGTAATAATCATCAATAGTTGCATTCTTTTTTATTTCATCAACAATATCCCATTTTTCTTCTAGCGTATGATTATTGTATATATCCAACTTCTTTAGAGTAATTGTAAAAGCACGATCAGCATGAACATGAGCATTAACCCAACCGCCATTTTTCTTAATTTCTTTTAAAATCAGCTTTTTAAAATTCCACAGATTATTGGTTTTATACATATACTTATTAACGATCTACTTATCCGATAAATTTCAAAAAATATGCAAAAAAAAACGGGGGGTTGTTCCCCCATTTATTTTAAATTATTATTTTAAAAAAAATTTGCATCTCAACAAAAAATATTACATTAGTAAAAGAATCATGTCAACAGATATATGTATGATGAAGTAATATTTTTAATATCAGTTATGCTGTTTTATATATAAATTCTATCATTCGTCTATATTTTAGTATATAATTTATGCTGATAAAGTCAGGGTGAGTGCTGGAATGGCATACAGGCTAGTCTCAAAAACTAGTGGCTTCACAGCCGTGAGGGTTCGACTCCCTCCTCACCCACACAGAAAGGAGTTATTGTCATGAGTAATGATAATCAAACAGCAAAAGCCAAATTAAAACCGAAGCCAATCAAATGTTCTCGTTGTGGTGTAGATCTTGAATATAAAGGAACAAAAGCGTTCCACGAATATACAAGATGGGGGGGACTAGGTGAAGAATACAGACCAAGTTAAAAAGTACTTTTTAACTATTCATAGTATCTATATTGAGCAAGTAAAGACTAAACTGTATTTTCCAAACGTAAGAATAAATCAATTTCTTTTTCCGGTAAGCCGATTTTCAGTAGCCTGTTTTTTATTTGAATTTGTTTCAGTCCGCTATTCAACCACTTTTTAGCCAATCCGACAATGCTTTCCCTTCGTTCATGTGGAAATATTATCCAGGCTGATGTTTCTAATCCGTAGTAATCGGGCTTTATTTTAGAGTGTGGCTTATGAAATAACGTTGCTGAAGTAATTGATTTTGGCAAGAATCCGCGTAAGTATTTCAGAGAAAATTCCAGGCTGTCACCGCTGTCATTAACATCATCAAAAAGAAAAACCCGTTTGTTTTTAATATCGGTATCAAGATCACGTTTCAAGGTGATTTTTTCCAGTTTTTTGCCGGGAAGCAAAGGATCATAAACAACCAATTGAAAACTGGTAATGTCAGGAATATCAAGCATATCCGCCATACTTCTTGACCAGGTCCAACCGCCTTTTGCCAAAGTAACTAAAATATCGAATTTTTTCCCCGTTTCCAAAATCGTTTTTGCTAATCGAAAATTGATCTCTCCCATCTTATCCCAACTGGGCGCAATATAAGACCAGGTCTCACCTTTAAATTTAATATTTTTGAATTTCATATTTTACCTAAGTTCCAAAGTATCTGCCTTAAATATTATTTTTTTAGGTTGGATGATTACTTGCCTTTTGCCTTTTTCCACATAACCGGCATCAATGCTGTCAAAACCGTTTTTCCTGACAATTAGCCGCGCTTGTTTTACGTCTTTCTCAGCCAGAAAAATCGCATAATCCATACCCATATTGTAAGTACCGTACATATCCTGATCGTTCAAATTCGCATGTTTCTTTATGAAAAGGAATACTTCCTGGGGATCAAAAATCTTTTCGATGATATAAGTAAAATTTTCTTTTGCTCTCATGATTTTTCTCATACCATGACCTGTTATGTTAGAAATATAATGGATATTTATTTTGGCATCAAACAGGTCTTGGACTAATTCGGCATAGATATTGCTTTTGGTCAATAACGCTTCCCCGTAAATCTTCCCGTCGGACATTTTTGTGTTATATCCTTGAGGCAGTCTTTTTGCGATTGTGCGTGTCAAAGAAATTCCGTTAGCATTAACTCCGTTGCTTTTAATGAGAAGAATTCTGTCGCCGGCTTTTAAATTATTGCCGTTGACCAGTCTTTTTTTGGAAGAAATAATTCCGATTGCCGATCCTGCCAATTCGCAGGTTCCATGAACAACGATTTGTTTCATGGTGGCAGTTTCCCCGCCTCCCCAGGATGCGCCGGACAGATTACAGGCGTTTTTCCAGCCGTTTATCAGATCAGTCATTCTTTGTGTGTCGTATAACCAATCATTATCTTCAATCGCCCAGTAAGCATGAACAACTAATGGTTTTGCGCCAACCGTAACCAGATCGTTTATTATGGTGGCGATCGTATCATGTCCGATTACGTCATAGTAGGTTTTTCCGCCGGCCTTATAGATTCCGTCGGCAATCAAATTTTTAGTGCCCAATCCTTCGACAACGGAAGCCATGTAAATATTGCCCTGTTTCCAGACATATGCCGATTCTCCTCTGGAGTCCGACACTTCTTCAAAACCGTTTTTTATCAAATTAATTCCTGTTGCCTTGGCGGCAGTCTGCACCAGTTTTTTTACCGGATCTTTGGTCTCATAATTATCTCCGACTTGGGAATAGGTGATTTTTTGTTTTTTCATGAATTAAGATTCTAACATATAATCCATTCCGGTTAATTTAAAAATATCTTCGAAATCGGTTAGGAGTTCTTTTTTACCGTTTTCATGAAATAATGCAATTGTGTGAAACAGTACTGCTGGAAGTTGCGAAAAATTGGCACTGTACAATCGGGGCTCAATAGTAAATGCCATATTTTTTTGAATTTTCGTTTGATCAACGGCATTTACAAATTTTCTTTTTTTACTTATTAACAGGGCAATCTCCTTGCAGTCGTTTTTTTTGAAAACAGCTTGTTCCTGGATTGTTCGGCTTTCATATGAAAACGGAATCGTATGCCCGGTATTTGTTCCGGTCAAATCACTTGAACTAATAATATTATTTATCAGAGATTTTGATTCTAATATTTTGTGCGTCAACGTATTTAACTGGCATAATCTCATACCTAACTTAGCGCTTTCAAATATCGCTCTTGTAGTTTCATAACAGTTTTTTAAATGTTTCTGAATATTTTTATTTATACCCAAATAGATAGTCATGGCAAAATCCCCTATAATACCGGTAGACCTATCAACAGGTGAAGCATAAATAATAATAAAACCTTGCCTATCGAAAAAGATATTTTTATTAGGCCAATATTGTTTCAACCTTAGATTCGGATACGAGATTCGTTTAAGATCTTTTGCACCGCCAAACAGGATTGAAACACCATACGGAGGTGGAATATACCAGCCGTTTGAGAATAGATTTTTGTTTTTTCTGATTTCGTTTAACCATCCGTCTCTCAATTCAACTTCCGATATTGACGATTTTATAGCAGTCACTCTTTTATAAGCTGCGCAAAAAGACAATGCCGCCCATCTTCTCGTATTGGCACATACCTTTAACTTATCAAGAACAGTAACAGGCATCTCTCTTTTAACCTGGTTCATAATTTAATTGCTTTTTCGATATTTTTCTTAATACGATCTGTAATCGGATATTTGTATGCTTTAAATTTTGTTCCGGTTATTTTTTCGTAAACGCCAATATACCTTTTTGCCAAATCAACAATCAGCTGTTTAGACATTGCCGGCGGTTTTCCATCACCACGGTACCCTTTATCGGCATACCATAACCTCAAAAATTCCTTGTCGAAATTCTCCGGTTCACCCCGAACTGACGCTCCTCCGACGCGAGGACGTAGACCTCGGGAAGAGGTAAGTCTAGTTTGGGGTTCCCCATCTTTATAATCAGCACTAAATATTCTGTCATAACTATCTCTTGTCCAGAACCTGGACGAATCCGGAGTATGGATTTCATCAATAAGCATCAATTTACCGTCATAAATTCCGAATTCGTATTTTGTATCAACCAGTATCAGGCCTTTTTTCCGGCACCAGCTGCTTCCGAACTCAAACAGTTTCAGCGCCGCTTCTTCCATCTGGAGGAATATTTTTTTATCCACGATTTTATTACGCAATATTTCATCCCTTGTCAATCTCTCATCATGCAATTTGGATCCGACTTCCGGATGGGTGGTCGGAGTCAAAACCGGCCTATCAAGTTTCTGGTTTTTTTTCATTCCGTCCGGAAATTTGATTCCGTAAATAATTCTTTCACCTTTCTGGTAGGAATACCAGATTGATGTTTTTGTAACACCGGTCATATACCCGCGGACAATCATCTCAATTGAAGTAGGCCGGCAATTCCTGGTTACCATGACGTTTGAATCAGGAACGGAAACCATATGATTTGCAATTATGTGTCTGGTTTTTTCGAACCAGAACTTCGAAAGCAAATTCAATACCGTACCTTTGAAAGGTATGCATCCTAAAATAACATCAAATGCCGATTGCCGGTCTGTAGTAATCAGTATTCGCTTATCATCCTTCAAATATATATCCCTTACTTTACCCTGGTATTTTTTTCCCAACGATGGAATATTTATTGTTTTTAAAACCTTCGGCAAGGCTTTGAGAATCGTTTTTGACTGGATCATAGTAGTTAGATTAATTTAATTAATTTGTAAAACCAATATCTTGGCAATAAGTTTTATAATCAATCCCGTTATAAAGACACCACTTTTTCAATATACTGGATTCATTAATCAAATCCTGCCAATGACCATCGGGTAATTTCATTTTTTTAATTTCTGTCATCGTAATTATGCTATTGGGTAACTTAGATGTTATTTTGTTCATCAAACAAGCTGCCAGAAAAAGTTCGCTCATTATGGGATCCATTGCTTTATTTGGCGCTCCGTTTGTTCTATTAGGAAAAAAGATCACCGGATAACCGTCAGCTAAGATTATTAATTTTTTACTCTGATTATTTAACTTAATATCATATACTATTCCGAATTCTTTTATTTTCTTTTTAAAAATTCCTGTTTTTTTATTTATTAGTTCTTCCATAGAATTGATAATTTCCTTGAACTCAATTTCCTTGGATGAAGCGCTAACTAAAATCAATTCCGGTTGCTTGTTTTCAATAAAAGTATGCAGATGATTTTTATCCAATGAAGGATTCCCTGTTGCGCCAATAATTATATTTATATTATTGATTGTGTCGGAAGTTAAAAATGTTTCCGTTTTAATCCTGTCATTATCGGATTTTAAAATATCCAGATTATTTTGATTATGGTCGACAACCGTAAGATTAATTCGCAGTTTATTTAATAAAGAGGCAATTCCCCTTCCTACTCTTCCTGCTCCTAAAACAGCGATTTTTTTATATCCGATAAAATCATGTTTTTTTCTAAGAAGATAGGCCATTTCATCTATTATAGCTTGAGCAACAAAATAAGGTTCATGCTTTGCTTTTATGGTAGAATTTGCAACAGTCAAAGCCGGTCTCGATAATATTCTTGGCATTTTAACTACACCGTCAGTTTCCAGATATTGATAATTCCACATTCCTCTGGCTGTATGCTCTACAGCGCCGATACAATGTTTCAAAAATGGATATAATTCAGGATTATCATGCAATATTGGAAACGCATAACCTCCATCTTCAACTATCATAAATTTTTCTTTATTCTCCATACAGGTTCTTCCTATCATTAACAAATTGTTTTCAACAGTCTTTTTCATAATGGTTGAAAACTGTAAAGGAAATCTTATGTTTGGAATAGTAGTACTGCCCAGATTTTTCAATCCAGAAATCGTTTTTTTTCGTTCTTGGCTATTTAAATTTCCGTACGGAATACCTATTATCCATAATCTAGCTCCTGTTTTTTTGAAAGCGCGTGCCACCATTAAAGAATCAGAAATTAAATGGTTAATATATAAGATATTCAAACCATGAAAAAAATCTTTACCGATTAAATCTGCATATTCCTGGAGAACTGGCATTTCTTCAATCACGTCATCCATATTTTATTTTTGTTTCAATACAACAGACAGATATTTTTTATACCCGGTTTTAACTAGTTTATTTGATTTATTAATTACAGATTGACTCATATTTTTTTTATAGTCAATTAATTTTTTTAATAAGTCCGTACTGTTTATGGCCAAAATTTGAATAGCCAGTAAACCGGCATTTTTAGCGGCGTTAATACCCACTGTCCCCACTGGAATTCCAGGCGGCATTTGAACAATCGAATACAAAGAATCCACACCGTTTAAAGAAGATGTTTTTATAGGTACGCCGATTACCGGAAGCGGAAAATGAGAAGCAATTACGCCAGCCAAATGAGCTGCTCCCCCTGCAGCAGCAACGATCACTCGGATTCCGCGATTAAGAGCATCTTTAGCAAATCGTGATGTTTCATCGGGACTGCGATGAGCAGACAATATCAAAACTTCGTGATTGACTCCAAATTCTAACAAAATCTGAATTGCCTCCTTCATCACCGGTAAATCCGAATCAGAACCCATAACAATGGAAACTATTGGTTTTTCCATATATAAAATAATTTATTTTATGTAATTAATAATTGTAACTTATTTAGTTTTATTGCTTTTTTAACTTCCATGGCCAACCGCCTTCCGACGCTGATTGATTTTCCATATAAGTAATTAGTGTAAGGAGTATAGCTGATTCCAGGTGAACCAGGCATTCGGGGAGAAACATCAATAACTATTATTTCCTTTTTCGGAGGACCGGCAGTAATAATTGACTGCAATGAAAAAGGACCAATGATCCCCGGAGGAAATAGATATTTGCAGGCATTGACAAATTTTTCACCGATTACATATGCGTCTTCAAGCAATGACTCAAGCACAGTTACCGCAATATGGCCTGCTTCCTCGTATTTTACCACGGATTTTTTCATCGCCTCGATTTGGTATGGTGCAAGCAGTTTTGTCATACCTTCACTGTTGGTTTGTCTTCTGGTATCAGTACCTAAAAGTTCCAGACGATTAGTCAAAGGAGAATAAAAAAAATTAAAATTCACCTGTACGCCAATAATAAATTCTTCAATTACAGACTCGCTCAATTGTTTTTCAGTGAATAAACCGTTTTTAATTTTTTGTTTGACTTGTTTTAAATAATCTTCGTAATTATCAGTTAAAAAAAACGCTCTTTCATGGCCTCTCTCTTTTTCCAGTACTTTGATCAAACACAATCTGTCTATGTTTTTGGGATCGGAAAAATGTTTTGGATAGCGGATATTAGCTTTATCCAACAAATCATACTGGTTAGGCCGCCTTCCCCGTTCTTCAGTTTTCAAAATATATTTGTTGCCAAACATAGGCACTTTAAAATTGTTTTCAATTGCCTGGTAATCGGATTTCAAATAGACTTCAAAGGACCGGTGAGGAACGAATATAGCATTTTTAGACAATAATTTTTTTTGCGTAGGACTGCTTAAAATATCTATGAATTTATCAAGAACCAGACATTCATCAACGCAACCGCTATTGCCTTTGGTTTTGTAATGTTCGCTATAAACTTTTTCCCGACCTTTTTGGCTGACAACCAATGTTTTCAAACCTTCATCTTTCGCTCCCCTACATATATCAAGAGCAGAATGAGATCCAAGAGTGGCAATGGTAATATTTTTTAAGCTATAGTTTGAAAATGTCGCCTTCATATTTTATTTCAAAATCCAATAATAAATTAGTCTGTAACCAAATCCAATTTATTTTTCTTTAAAGCTAATTTTATTTCCCTGGCAATCCGTCTGCCCATGCTCATTGGTTCGTCATATAAAAGCCAGGTATAAGGCGAACCTTGCTGATAAAGAAATGTACCGGCAACAATCCTGGTAGATATTTCTATAATAAAAAATTTCTGGTCAGGTGTGACAATCGTTTCCAGGCAAAAAGGACCATATAATCCTTTTCCGCCAATCAGTTTTTTAGAAGTATTAACCACTCTTTCTGCCATGGCATATGCCTCTGGCAACAATGATTCCCTCAACATTAAAGGACTGTTTCCCACCACAACAAAGCTCGGCTCGATGGTCAATCCTTCCTGGTTGGCAAGCGGAAGCCTGCCGATAGCATCCACATTTGATTCATAGCGCCTATCAATTCCCATCAATTCTAACTGTCCGGTCAAAGGCGAATAAAAGAACTGTATATAGATTGGTACACCGATTATGTACTTTTGGATAATATATTTTTCTTTTCCCATTTGTATTATCTGTTTATCAAGTTCCTTTCTGTTTTTTGCATACAAATATCCCTTACCGCCGCTGGCTCCATAAAGTTTGAGAATGACCGGGTACTCTACTTCATCTAAATTATGGTATTGTTCCGGAACATTAATTTTTGCCTCTTCCAGCCATTGATGCTGTTTTACCCTGCTTGATTCCCAATCCAACACTTCCTTGCTCCCGAAATAAGGTATATTAATTTTTTTGTTCCCCTCTATTCCTAGGTAAGCGACAAATGAACCGTGCGGAATGATGATCGCATTATGATTTCGCAGTTTTTTTTCCAGTGACGGGAATTCACCGTAATTTTTTATTATTTCGATCCTATCAATAAACGGAAATCTCTGATACAGACTGATTCTGTCATTGGTAGTAATGAGCAGGGTGCTGAATCCTTCGTCCTTGGCTCCTTTTAAAATCTGCAAGGCCGAATGGCTGCCCAGTGTCGCGATCGTATATTTCGTCATTTGTTAGTTGTCGGTTGCCTGTCCTCAGGCAGGTCAATTGTTAATATTTACTCCCATTCCATTGTTGCCGGCGGTTTGGTAGTAATATCATAAACTACCCGTGAAACATCCGGCACTTCGTTGACAATTCTGGCTGAGATTTTTTGCAATACCGGGTACGGGATTTTTGCCCAGTCTGAGGTCATCCTGTCTTTGGTGGTATAAGCCCTGACAGCTACAACTTCTCCGTAAAATCTTCCATCTCCTTTTATGGCTGTACTGTTTGTGTTTGTTAAAATTGCAAAATACTGGAAAATCTCATTTTTCAATCCTGCCCTGTTTATCTCATCCAACACTATCTGATCAGCCTGTTTAATTTTCTTCAGTCTTACTTCGGTAACTTCACCCAGCATCCTGACGGCAAATCCGGGTCCGGGAAAAGGCTGCAAGTGAACAATGCTATCAGGTATGCCAATTTTTTTGGCAATATGCCTAACCTGGTCCGTATAAAAATAACGGATCGGTTCAAGCAATTTCAATTTCATATCTTTCGGTAAACCGCCTACGTTGTGATGCGATTTTATTAAAGCTGCATGACGAGTGCTTTTACTGTGGATGAAATCGGCATAAGTAGTACCCTGCCCGAGAAATTCGACATTTTTTTGTTTGGAGGCAACCTGCTCAAATAATCTGACATATAATTCACCGATGGTTTTCCTTTTTTTTTCAGGATCTGTCACTCCCTTTAGTTTTTCCAGGAAAATATTTTTGGCATAAATAATCTTTGGTGTGACTCCGGTCACTTTCGGAAACATTACCCTGACAACCTGTTCTGCATTGTGTCGCATCAAACCGGAATCCACATAAACCGGTATCAGTTTTTTGCCAATGGCTTTGGCAATCAAAGCTGCTGCCACAAAAGAATCAGTGCCGCCCGACAAGGCCATGACTACTTTTTTATCGCCAACTGTTTCCTTGATATTTTTGATAACCGCCTGAATATCTATATCAGCGCTTTCCGGTTCTTCCCCGCAAATATTCATAAAGTTTTTCAGGATCTCATTTCCGTATTCCGTATGCTGAACTTCAGGATGAAACTGGACCGCGTATATTTTTCTTTTCTCATCGCAAATTGCAGCAGCTTTAATATTTTCCGATTTAGCAATGTAATCAAAGCCTTTTGGTAATTGTACTACTTCGTCACCATGGCTCATCCAAACCTGGAATTGGTCAACAAGGATGTTTTTGAATAAGGAAGTCTTTGTAATATGCAGTTTTGCGGGACCGAATTCCTTGATTTTTCCCGGTTTTACCTTTCCTCCCAACAAGTGGCTAATCAGCTGCTGGCCATAGCAGATTCCCAAAATGGGTAAATTGAAATTAAAGATTTTCTTATCAAGTGAGGGTGAATCCTTCTCGTTGACAAAAGCCGGACCTCCGGAAAAAATCAAGCCGGTTGGTTTTGTTTTTTTAACTTCATCAACTGCTTCTTCCGGAACTACGATCTTATTTTTCACTCCCATTTCACTGATGCGTCTTCCGATCAAATGGGTTGTCTGCGATCCAAAATCAATAATGATTATCATATATGCTGATCAATTAATAGTAATAAAATAGGTGTCGCGAGTGAAGTGGACTCTCTGAGAAGCGGATTTCTGTTTATTACAGAAGAGCCTTGCAAGAGAGAAGGGATCACGAGTGACAGAATCTATTTTATTCATATAATTAATGCCAGAATGCCCGGCGATTGGTAAACACCATTGGAATTTTTGCTATATCGGCTGCTGCAATGGATTTTTTATCGTTTATCGATCCACCCTGCTGGACAATAGCTCCGATGTTATGTTTAACTGCTAATTCTACAGAATCTTCGAACGGAAAGAAACTGTCGCTGGCCAAAATACCTTTCCGGCAATATTTGCCTGCTTGTTCCAGGGCAATTTTAGTACCGCCAACGCGGGAAGTTTGACCTGATCCTATCCCTCTTGTCATAGGCAAATTCTTATCCAGGATAATTACAGTATTTGATCGTATTCTGGTAACGAATTTCCAGGCAATTTTCATTTGTTCTATCTGGCTTTTTGTCGGTTTGATTTTGGTAACGACTTGCCAATTTTTATAGCCTGCATCTATATCGTCATCAGAATCCTGAATTACTAAACCATTGTCAATCCATTTATAATTAAGCCTGTTTTTAGCTTTTTTAATTCCCCCAAAAGTATAGATACCCAAACTTTTTCTTACCTTTTGCAAGTATTGCAAAGCATCATGGGAAATTCCCGGACAAGCGAAAATATCAATATTGGCTTTTACTTCATCTTTAAATTTTCCTATTTCCTTCACAGTCGCCAAATCAACTTTCTTGTTAAGGACAACTACTCCGCCGAAAGCTGAAATTGGATCTGCAGCTATCGCCCTTTGCAATGCCTGATGAATTGTATCGCCAAGAGCAATACCACATGGCGAATTATGCTTGATAATGACTGCAGCCGGATCCCCAAAAAAGCGGATTGATTCCAAACCGGCATTGACATCGGTGACATTGACTAATGATAAATCCCTGCCATGAAGTTTTTTAAGGTTTTGCATAGCCGAGTATTTATCCGGTTCAAAATATATGGCTGACTCCTGATGTGGGTTTTCACCGTATCTTAAGTTTTGAAATTTTCTTAAAGGAATAGTAATTTTTTCCGGTAATAGTTCTTTATTAAAAAACCTGGCTACTTGGCTATCGTAAAAAGAAAGCTGACTAAATGCCTTGGCTGCCATCTGCTGCCTGAATTCCTCATTTATCGTTTTGTTTTTCATTTTTTCTATTACAACCTGGTAATCATTCGGGTTAACAATAACCAAAACATTTTGGAAGTTTTTGGCAGCTGCCCTGACCATGGTCGGTCCGCCCACATCAATATTTTCAATTGACGATTTGCTTTCGAAAGGGTAAAAATTACATACCACCATATCAATCGGTTTTATGCCCAATTCTTTTGCCTGACTGACATGGGATTGATTTGTCCTATCAAACAAAATCCCCGATTCTATTTGGAAACTGATGGTTTTCATCCGGCCGTCAAAACATTCGGGGTTGCCGGTAACAGACTGTATTGGAATTACTTCAATATTATTTTCCGATAGTGTTTTAGCAGTTCCTCCTGTGGAAATGATCCCATATCCTTGATCTTTTAGGATTTCTGCCAATTCCACAATACCGGTCTTATCGAAAACGCTTATTAAAGCAAATTTTTGTTTATTCATTGTAAAAAGATACCGCATTTTTTAAACCATATATTTTTATCCATGAATTCGGCTTTTTTCCCAAATCTTCGATTTTGATTACGCTTTTCAAATTTAATCCGGTTGCCTTTTTTATTTTGGCTCTGGCATTAGTATGTACTCTTTCAAACATTGTCAATAATTTCACGACTTTAATATTTATACCCAGGTAAAGTGAAACATTTTTCAATAAGCTGGTAACCGCACATAACAAAGTTCCGGTATCGCAAATATCATCGACAAAAACCACCCGTATGGTTTTCTTATCTATTATTTTTATCAGTCTTCCGAAATGTTCAGGGTCTACAAAAAGTACATTTCTATTTCCTTTGGTATACGAATCCAGCAAAACGCCAAAAACATTATCATGCTTGAATTTATCCGGTGATATTTTGAAAATCGTATCCGCCCTTTTTCTCAAATGAAAACCGATCACATTGGCCAAAACCACACCCGAATTTTGTATTCCGAAAATAACATCGGTATTTTCCGGAACACTGTTACTCAGTTCAATTAAGGCGTTTTTTACTGTACCGGAATCAAGCGTGTTTTTTATCAAATGCTTGTAATTGATTCCCTCTCCTGCCGGAAAATCAATTACCGATCCCTGTTTTAACAAACCACGCATCAAATCATTCATTCCATAGGTTATTTTGTCCTGATGCAATGCTTCCTGAAGACAAATCAACGATTTTTTATATGATAAAAGTCCGTATCGATCAAGTTGATGTGGTACACCGTTTGTTTTTTTTCTTTGGAAATAGAACATTTTATTGTTAATTTTTTTCATGTGAAATAATTAACTGCATTTTGGAAAATTTGTAATCCGGGACCGGTTTGTGGAATAGGCTGTTTAACTCTTAAATATTTTTCTTTCAAGAATGTCCAGTGAGGCAACTGGGTAAATGAAACTGCCCGTTCAGGATGAGTCATCAAACCAAATATCCTCCCGCTCTCATCTGTAATTCCGGCAATATTATCCAATGAACCGTTGGGATTTGCCGGCAAGTTTTGGAATTGGCAAATTTCTCCTTTGATATAACGCAAAGCTATTTGTTTTTTTGCATTAAGTTGTTCCAATATTTTATCAGTTGCAAAAAACTTACCTTCACCATGGGCAATCGGTAACGACAAGTTTTTAATATTTTTCAACCAAGGAGAATTATTTTCTACTTTTACATCTACCCAACGTACAATATATCTGGCTGAATCATTGTTTACCAACGCTACTTCCCTTTTTCCGTATTGGCCGTCTACTGCGGGCAATAAACCAAGATTGACCAAAATTTGAAAACCATTACATATTCCTACAACCAACTTATCCTTTTCTATAAACTTGATGATAGACTCCCATAAATGATTCCTTAGTCTGTTGGCAAACGCATTACCTGAACCGGTATCATCCCCATAAGAAAAACCACCGGGAATAGCCATAATTTGATATGAACTGAATTTGTCTTTTTGGCTGATCAAATCGTTCACATGGACTATTTCCGCAATTCCTCCTGCTAGTTCAAATGCGTATTCTGTTTCCTCTTCGCAATTCAAACCGTATCCTGAAAGAACTATTATTTTTGGCTTAATCATATCTATATAACTGTCTGGTTAATATTTAATAATTTCTAAATGTTGACTTATACGCTTTTAATAATTTGTTGATATCTGTGTCGATAATTGTTTTTCCGCTTTTCCCCTTTATGGTGAATTTACCGTTATCGCTTACTTTTCCTATTCGTCTGATAGGATTGTTTTTCATTATTTTTTCCAGTTCCTCCTTATGATGAGGACTTATCGTGACGATGATCCTTCCTTGTGATTCGCTATAAAGCCCATAATCATCCCTTTTAAATTTACCCGGGACTTTTTTCAAATCAACTTCCATACCCAGCATACCGGCTATGGCGCTTTTTGCCAAAGCTGTTGCCAATCCGCCTATATTAATACTGATGGATGAACTGATTATTCCGGCTTTTATGCATTTTAAAAAATTTTTATATAAGTTTTTATTTTTCAGGGCGTTTACTTTAGGAATAGAATTGCCAACTTGATCGTGCATGGAAAAATACTCGGATCCACCCAACTCTTCAGTAGTCTCACCGATTATATAGACCAAATCATTGGGAAATTTTACGTCAATTGAAACGGTTTTCCGGCAGTCTTCAATAACAGCAATAGAAGAAATCAGCAAAGTAGGAGGAACAGAAATTTTTATTGGCTTTCCCTTGTCGTCATAACCTTTAAAATCATTAAACATACTGTCTTTCCCGGATATAAACGGTGTACCGTAAGCCAGGCTGTAATCAAAACAGGCTTCTGCAGCCCGTTTCAACTGTCCTAGCCTAAAGGGTTCATGCGGACTGCACCAACAGAAATTATCAAGCAGCGCCAACTTATCTAAATCCGCACCGCCAGCTACCGCATTACGGATAGCTGTGTCAATAGCGGCTGCAGCCATATGATAAGTATTTATTTCTGAATAATTGGGATATAATCCCTGTGACAATAGGACTCCCCTGTCTGAAGTCAGTAAAGGCCGAGTCACTGAAACCTCTCCGTTAACCCTTCCTCTGCCTTGTAACGGTTTGATGACAGATCCACCTTGCACTTCATGGTCATACTGGCTGGATAAAAAGTCAAAGCCGGCGATGTTTTTCCTATGAAGCATCGCTAACAAGCTATTGGTTAAATTTTTTGGTTGTGAAAATTTTGGCTGCGGATATTTGACCGGTGTATAAGTGGTTTCCATTGGCCTGACCGGTAATCCGTCATGCAGGAATGCCATATCAATATCCATAATTGTTTTTCCGTGGAATTTCACCAGACAATTTTTCTTTTTAGTGAAAACACCGATTACAGTTGCCTCGACTCCCCTGCTTTTCATTAATTTATTAAATTTTTTCCACTTTCTTTTTGGTACTGCCAGAGTCATTCTTTCCTGTGATTCGGAAATCCAAATTTGCCACGGAGATAAGCCCGGATACTTTAAGGGCACTTTTTCCAGATAAACCAGACAGCCTCCGGATTCTTTAGCCATTTCTGCCGCTGAACACGATAAACCACCGGCACCGTTATCGGTAATACTGTTGTATAAACCCAAATCGCGGGCTTCTTTAACAACAGCATCGCTTAATTTTTTTTGGGTAATCGGATCACCAATTTGCACTGCAGTAGCCGGGCTGCCGGAATCCATTGCTTCAGACGAAAAAGTTGCGCCATGAATGCCATCTTGCCCGACGCGTCCTCCGACTACAACTATATAATCACCCGGCAATGCTTTTTTTGACCAAAGGTCAATCGCCCTCCGGGCGATTTTAATTCTTTTCGGAATCAACCCGATTGTCCCTACAAATACTAATGGTTTTCCTTTGTACCTTTTGTCAAAATACATGAAACCCTGGGAAGTAGGAATTCCGGAGCAATTGCCGCCGGAATTAACACCATCAATAACACCCGACATAATTCTTTTCGGTTGAAGCATTTTCTGGGTTAAATTATTGCCTTTATATAAAGGTTTTGTGTCTTCGGGATCGGCAAAACAAAAACCATAACGGTTGATTACCGGTTTTGCGCCCAATCCAAATCCAATCGAGTCCCTGTTTACTCCGACAATTCCCGTAATTGCTCCGCCAAATGGATCCAGAGCTGACGGACTGTTATGGGTTTCTACTTTATCGGTCACCAAATATTCCTTATCAAATTCAATTGCACCGGAATTATCCTTAAAAACCGAATAACAAAAACCTGGTTTAATTTTCATGATTTTTTCAGTAGAGGCCTTGATATACGTTTTAAATAGTCCCTCTTTTACGTTATCCATCGGATCAGCAAAAATAGTATGCTTGCAATGTTCGGACCAGGTCTGGGCAATTGACTCCAATTCAATATCAGTCGGGTTCCTCTGTTGTTTTTTAAAATAAGATTGTATAGCCTTCATATATGCCAAACTCAATGCTAATGGCCCTCTTCGTGTACCGTCCGCATTTTTTATTCCTTTTTTTCCGATCTCCGCCAAAGATTCATCGTCAACTTGCAGATTCACTTCTTCCACTTTTTGTGACTGGTGAAGTTTGACTAAAGGAATTATTTTTCCCATACCCTGGTCATTATTAAATTGCTTTATATTTTTTATTGTCATTCTTTGTATCAAAGGATTATAAAGACTTTCAGTGATTTTATTAATTTCCTCGGAGACCAGATCCCCTGACAAAAAAATAATTTGTGACGTATATACGTTTTCCCCGTTTAGGAATTTTAATTTCAGCAGATCTTCAATGGATTCTTTAGCTGTTGCGGCAATATTATCCGTCACTCCAGGCAAATAACCGATTTCGATTGCGTAACCGAACTTCTCGGGAAAAATAGACGCATCTATACTGCAAACCTGCGTTACAGGATTAGTTAGCATGGATGCTATCTTTTCCATTTCGCCAACATGTAATTTTCTGTTGATGGAATATACGTCAACCAAAATTACTTCGGAAATATTGAATCCGTCAGACTGTAGCTTATTTTTTTTGGCAACAGCTCTCGTATCCCTGATAGTTGATAAAATTTCAATCCGGTAAATCATATTATTTTTTTAAGGATTTTTTAGCAATATCTTTTCTGTATTGCATGTCTTTGAAATTTACACCATTTTCTCCTATGACTGAATAGGCTTTTTCAATAGCTTGGGCAATTGTTTCTCCTGTAGCAGTTACCCCCAACACCCTACCACTGTTTGTTAGCATTTGACCGTCTCTTATTAAAGTACCTGCATGGAAAATCTGGACATCGGTATTTGTTACTGTTTGCAAACCGTTAATAATTTGCCCTGTTTGCGGTTTGCCGGGATATCCGGGCGCTGCCAAAACTACGCAAACCGATGCCCCGGGTTTAAATAATACCTGATCTGACTTTAATGTTCCTTGAATACAAGATAATAAAATCGGCGCCAAGTCGGATTTCAACATCATCATTAACGGTTGGGTTTCCGGATCACCAAAACGGACATTGTATTCCAATACTTTAGGACCAGTTTTAGTCATCATTAAACCTGCGTATAAAACGCCTTTGTACGGGTGGCCTTCCCTTTTCATAGAATCTATAGTCTGCTCTAATATGGTTTGTTGCGCTACTTCTAATAACTCAGCAGTCATAATTGGCGCAGGCGAATATGCACCCATTCCTCCTGTATTTGGTCCCTCATCATTATCACGAATCCTCTTATGGTCTTGTGCCGGCAATAAAGGCACTACGGTTGTCCCGTCGCTAAAAGCCATAAGCGATACTTCCTGGCCAATCAGTTTTTCTTGGAAAACCAAAGTTCTGCCTGCATCACCAAAAATACCTTGATCCATCATTTCAATAACTGTTTGTTTTGCCTGTTGAGCATCATGGGGAATTACTACTCCTTTACCGGCTGCTAAACCATCTGCCTTAATCACATACGGCCATGGCGCGTCGGTAATAAAATCTAATGCCGAATCAACATTATAAAAAATTTCAAATTTCGGAGACGGTATGCCGTTTCTTTTCATAAACTTGGCAGCAAAAGCCTTGCTTGATTCCAATTGACTGGCAGCCTGTGTAGGACCGAAAATATTCAAATTCATTTTTTGGAAATGGTCAACAATTCCATCTGCCAATGCTGCTTCCGGTCCGACTACTGTTAAACCTATATTATGATCTAAAGCGTATTTACCTAAATCAACCGTATCGTCTGAACCTAGTGCTATATTTGTTCCTATAAGGGCAGTGCCTGCGTTTCCCGGAGCAAAATATAAACCAGCAACAGTTGGTGATTGCGCCAATTTCCAACCCAAAGCATGTTCTCTGCCACCGGAACCGATGATTAATATGTTCATACTACAGTTAACAGTTAACAGTTAACAATTGACAGTTGACTGTTGATTTTATTTCATTGGAAATTTTAATAATTTTCGTCTAAAGGCAGATAATTGATCAGCTAACAAAGATGCTTTTAAAATGTATTGATCGTGTAACTGTTGAGAAATATAACTTTCATCTAATGCAATATCCAAACAAGCTACAACTTCGTTAAGAGAAGTATATGATCGGTTTAGAAAAATAGCAAAATCTTTATCAGTGCTTCTATCGGCACCCTCAGCAATATTTAATATTATTGAATTGGCAGCTCGAATTATTTGATCACTCAATACATAAAGTTCAAATTTAGGAAAGTGCTTTTCGATCAGGTTTTTTATTTCCCGTCGGAAAATAAGAGCATCTTGATATACCTTAAATTTCCTAAATCTAAATTCACTCATATCTGTCAATTGTTTAATTACACACTTTAATTAAAGATTTCACATAAATTTGGTTTTCCTTTTTTTTCAACCTGGAATACAGGCTATCAACTGTATCGCCGGGTGAAATTTTTTCAAAACACCTTTCCAGTACCGGACCGAAGTCAAATTCCTTAGACAGAAAATGAACAGACGAACCGGCAAAAGTAAATTTTTTTTTAAAATAATTCTTTATGGCATTATCAGTGAATTTCCCTTTGTTCCACAATCCTTTTGTACCGTCGGGATTTTTTACAAAACCGGTTTTCTTATCGGGAATCAACCCGGGATGAATATTTAATATCTTATTGGTAAACGACTGCAAAAAGGAATCTTTCATGATTTGTTTCCATCCTGCCAAAGCAATATAATCCACCTGGTATTTATTTTTTAATATTTGCGCCAAATCATCTTTTTTACTAACAATAAGAATCGGAAGATGGTGTTTTTTTGCCCTTTGCAATCCAATAGCATCTTTGCTGTCGCTGACAACCACGCTTATTTCCGCCTTTAATGATTTGTTTTCAATGGCATCGATGATTGACTGCAAATTGGTTCCTGTCCCGGCGTTTGAAATCAATACTGCCAGTTTTTTAGTTTCCAAAATGTCTTTCCTGAAATTGGAATTGACATCCATCACATATTTACCGGTAAAACATCCGCAGCATAAGCTGTTTTTAGCTTGTTTGGTGGCTTTTACCAAGCCATCCAAACTCAAATAACTTAAAGAATCGGCGTTAATGAATTTTTTAATATCGTTGACGGATTTTTTATATGCGATAAATTGATGTTTGTCTGGCGTATCGACTCCGAAATAACAAGGACTGTTTATTGGCGGTGAACAAATTCTGATATGTATTTTTTTTGCTCCGTATTTCCTTAATACCTGGATGATTTTTTTTATGGTGGTACCCCTGACAATTGAGTCATCGACAATGACAATTCTTTTTCCTTTGACTATTTTTTTTAACGGGTTAAATTTAATTTTCACTCCCATTTCTCTGATTCTTTGTTCCGGTTGGATAAAAGTCCGGCCGATATAACGGTTTTTAATAAGAATTTCGCCGAATGGTATGCCTGACGCTATGGAATAACCTATTGCAGCTGATGTTCCTGAATCAGGTATTGCTGCCACCATATCTGCCGAAACCGGTGATTCATAGGCTAATATTTCTCCGGACCTTTGTCTCACCTGGTGTACCAATTCTTTATTTAACATACTGTCCGGCCTGGCCAGATAGACATACTCAAAAACACAAAATGATTTTTTAGTTGAAGGAATGCTGCCAACTTGTCTTAAACCGGATTTATCAATGGCAATGATTTCTCCCGGTTTTACATCCCTGATATATGCTGATCCCACTGTTTCCAAGGCGCAGGTTTCCGAACAAACCACATACCCTCCGTTTAATTTTCCGATTACCAACGGTCTGAAACCATATTGGTCTCTGAACGCGAATAACTTTTTTCTGGTTAAAATAACAATGCTGAAAGCGCCTTTAAACTTGGGAATGGCATTGTTGATTTTTTCTTCCAGGTTTTTTCCCGGTGTCTTGGCAATCACCCAACCCATCACTTCCGTATCTGTAGTTGAGCTTAAATTGACTCCTTGTAGGGATTTGGACAATTCAATTGTATTGATAATATTACCGTTATGAGCAATCGCCAAATCATCGTCCTTTAAATTCAAAATAAACGGCTGGATATTATTCGGTGTATTTCCACCGGTTGTCGAATAACGGTTATGGCCTATTGCCAGATGTCCTTTTAAAGAAGCAATATCTTTTTCGGAAAAAACCGATGAGACCAAGCCCATGCCTTTGACATTATTAAATTTGTTTCCGTCGGAAACGACAATACCGGCGCATTCCTGCCCCCGGTGCTGCAAACTGTATAATCCAAAATAACTGATCCTGGCAATATCTTCGCCAGGTGAATAAATTCCGAAAACTCCGCATTTATCTTTTAAATTATCATTCATAAATTAAAAAACCCTCCGAATCGGAGGGTGGCTTTTTACCTTATAATAAAATTTAATAAATTAAGAATGAGTTTCATAAATAATTTTCTCAACCAGTAAAATATTTGTCAATAACAAATATCGTATCTAAAGATATCATTATCTATATTTGTATATTTTAGGTCAAATGCGAAGATATCTTTTTTGAAACAATCGCTTGGGTTCCTTTACCCTATAAGTGCTTTCAGGGTGAAGCGATTGAAAAAAATGATTTCGAGCATTATTACTTTAAAATATTCGCATTCCTATCAGGTCCGACTGATACCAGTTTGATCGGTGTTTTCAAAAACGATTCTATGAACTTGATATATTTCCGGCCATTTTTCGGTAATTTGGCAAACGATCTAACGTCAGAAATATCCTCTTCCCAGCCGGCTAATGTTTTGTAAACCGGTTTCACTTTGGCAAGTTCATTGTATCCGCATTGGCTGTAAGCTATTTTTTTGCCGTTTAATGTATAGCCGATACATATGTTGATTTTTTTCAATCCGGTCAAAATATCCAATTTGGTCAAGGCAATGCTGTTTGTTGAAGTCACCTGACAGGTAAATTTGACTGCTTCCAGGTCTAACCAGCCAATCCGTCTAGGCCTGCCTGTTGTTGTACCGTATTCCGCTCCTTTTTCTCTTATTACATCTGCTGTTTTGTCCAATAATTCCGTTGGTAATGGGCCTCCGCCTACTCTGGAAAGATAGGCTTTGACAACAGCCCACACCTTGTCAATTTTATTGTGCGGCAAACCTGATCCGGTATTGACTCCGCCGGTGATGACACTTGATGCCGTACAAAAAGGGTATGGCGACCAATCATTATCCAGCATAACTCCATGTGCGCCTTCAAAAAGGATGGATTGTTTTTTTTGGACTGCCTTTTGCAACAAAAGAAATACATCCTGTACTAAAGGTTCGATGGTATTTTTTAATTTTTTGAATTTGCCTAAATGTTCTTCAACAATGACAGGCGCCACATCAAATGTCTTGAGTATTTTATTTTTTATTTCCGCTTGGAATTTGAATTTTTCCACGAACAATTTCCAGTCCATTAGTTCATAAATACGAATACCGTTATAGCTAACTTTATCCGCGTACACAGGTCCTATACCCCTTTTGGTTGTTCCCAGTTTATTTTTTCCACGGGCATTCTCATAAGCCTGGTCCAGTTCTTTGTGATATGGCATTATCAGATGGCAGCGTGGTGAAATTATCAATTTCTTCAATATATTCAAACCTTCTTTTTGCAGAATATCTATTTCTTCCATCAACACATCCGGGTCAAGCACTACACCGTTTGCTATCACTGCAATCGCCTTTGGTTGTAAAATTCCGGAAGGAATCAAATGAAACGGATACTTTTTACCTTTAACAATCACCGTATGACCGGCATTATTACCGCCGTGGAATCTGACTACATAATTGCTTTTGGCTGCCAAAACGTCTACCAATTTGCCCTTACCTTCATCGCCCCATTGAGAACCAACAACAAGTTGAATCATATTTAAGTATGATAAAAATACTAACTATTTTTAAACGGTATCAAACATTTTAAATTAAATCATTTTAGCTAATTTTACTGCCAATCCTATATACTTTTCCGGTGTTAACTCCACTAATTTTTTTTCCTTTTCCAATTTTAATTCCGATAAAATTTCCTGCCACATTGGCTTATTAATGATTTTGCCCTGCATGGCTGTTTTGACGGTTTCATAAGCATTTTTGTCTCCTTTAGACCGTAGATAAGTTTGCAGAGCTTCTCCAAGTATTTCCCAGTGTCCGGAAAGTTCGTTGGCAATATGCTCCGTATTGACGTAAACTTTATCCAGCCCCTTTTGAACATCTTTCCAAGCCAAAAGCGTATAACCGATTGCGCTGCCAAAAGTCCTTTTGACGGTTGAATCTGAGAGGTCGCGCTGTAATCGCGAACTAATCAATTTCTGTTGATAAAAATGGAAATGCGCATTAGCTAACTGAGTATGACCTTCCGCCCTTTCAAAATCAATCGGATTAATTTTCTGCGGCATGGTCGAAGACCCAACAGTATTGAGATTTTTTTGCCTGAAAATTTCCAGCATAATGTAATTCCACATGTTAATGCTCATGTCTAATATGATTCCGTTAATCATTGTTAGTATATGGAAATAATCCAGCCAGTTATCGCAGGCAAGTATTTGGGTCGTAAAAATATTGGCTTCAAGATCCAAACCCTGTATCAAATTCTTGGAAAACCTGATCCAATCGGTTTTAGGATAAGCAAAAGACATGGCATTAAAGTTACCGACCGCACCGTTTAATTTTCCTTCAAAGACAAATTTTTTAAGCTTGGATAATTGCTTTTCCAATCTCTTATAATAATTAGCCAATTCTTTTCCGATAGTAGTAGTTACTGCCGGTTGGCCATGAGTCCTTCCCAACACCGAAATTCCGGCTGTTTCTTTGATCAGATTTTTTAGGGTTCGAAGAAATAATTCCAATTGAGGTATTAATATATTTGCATTGACATCTTTAAGTATCAAACCATAAGCCAGGTTATTTATATCTTCGGAAGTCAGACCAATATGCAGAAAGCAGTTATATTTCTCTAATCCCAATGACTGGAATTGTTCCCGGAGATAATATTCAACCGCCTTGACATCATGCCTTGTTTTGGACTCAATATCTTTGATCCGTTTATGATCGGACTCTTTGAAATTGGCAATAACCGAATTGATTTTTGAGATTTCTTTTTTGGAAAAAGCCGGAATAATTTTGTTTTGCGAAAGCCTCAATATATATTCCAGTTCTATTAAAACCCGGTATTTATTGAGGGCAGTTTCAGTCACGTATGGAGTCAGTTCCTTGATTTTATACCGGTTTCTCCCGTCTATTGGGGTGATAGCGTCTTCAATTCCTAAATTGGATTGAGTTAAATTTTTCAAATTCATCTTGCGACTTAATATTTTTATCAAAAAATTATAAGTTTGTCAAAAGAATATATATTTAATGTTAAAATTAATCCATGCTGTTGATTCTTTATTCAATATTCTTGATTCTTTTTATAATTATTGCAATATTCAGTTTTCCCCAGTTTTCTCCTATTCCTTATTTCCCTTCAAACCGCAAAGATCTACAGCTAATTATTAAGGCTCTAAAATTACAAAATAATCAGACAGTTATTGATCTGGGCGCCGGTGACGGAGTGGTTATTTTCGCAGCTGCCAAAACGGCTTACGAAAAAAAACTGGATACAAAATTTATTGCAGTAGATATTAACCCGGTTTTATTATTTGTTATGAATATCAAAAAAATATTCTACCCAAACAGGCAAAATATCAAAATTATTTATGGGGACATGTTCAATATGAAATTCAAAAGTCCCTTACAGAGTAAGCAAAAGTCAAAATTAATAGATAATATAACAATATATTTATATATAAGTCCCTGGTACATCGAAAAAGTAATTAAAAATTTAAAATTAAAAATTAAAAATTTTCACGTTGTTTCCTATATGTATCCAATACCAGGCTTACAGCCTAAATCCGTCATCAAAGGTAAAATTCACTCCATTCATAATTATGAAATTAGTTAAAATTATAAAATGTTTAATAATTTACTGCAGTTTGACGTTCAGGCAACCAGATTCATTAATGAAATAATTCCTCATAATAACTTTCTGGATATATTTTTTTCGTTTTTCTCCTTGCAAGGCGCATCTTTTCTTGTTTGGGTATTGGTAATAATTTTAATAATTTTTATTGAAGAAAAAGGTCATCCGGGAATCCAAAAAAAAGACAAATTATTTCTATTGGTATTTTTCCTAAGCTTTTTGCTGGCTTTTGTCTCATCGGATGTGGTACTAAAAAATATTTTCCAACGTCACCGTCCACCTATTAAGCTAATTACTCAAACCTACAACTTAAAACCTAATACTTGTCCTGTAGATTTTTCTTTTCCATCAACCCATGCAGTCACCGCTTTTGCCTCTGCCGGAATTTTAGCCTCTTTTGATAAGAAAAGGAAATGTTTTTATTACATAATAGCAATTCTAATTTCATTTTCCAGGATTTACCTCGGTTGTCATTATCTGATAGATGTTATCGTTGGAGGCTTACTTGGCTATTACATCAGTAACGTATTACTATTGACAAAAGGTATGGTATATGATAAAAAGTAATACGTATGACTTATGCTACTACCATGACACAAAAAGGACAAATTACTGTTCCCGCTGCCATACGCCATCACTTCGGGCTTAAACCATCAGATAAATTATTAATGTCTGTAGAAGATGAAAAAATTACAGTTAAACCTATGAAAAAATCTTTTTTAGATTTATACGGCTCAGTAAAACATAAAGGGAAAAAACCGCTAGATTTTAAAAAATTAAGGAAACAGTTTATTAAAGAAATGGCAGAAAATGTTATCACCGAAATGAATAAATAGTATATGAGACATTTTGTTGATAGTAACGTTTTTCTTCGTTTTTTATTAAAAGACCATCCTGTTCAATCACCCGCTTGCTTTGCAATGTTTGAAAGAGCCGAAAAAGGTTTAATCAAGTTGTTAACCACTGATATTATTTTATTAGAAATCGAGTGGGTCTTACGCTCTGTTGCTAAACTCGATAAATATAATATTGTTGATAAGCTTCAACATATTCTGCTTTTTGATGCCATAGAAATCACTAATCGTAATATATTAAACTCTGCTCTGATCATTTACCAGAATAAAAATATTGATCTTGTTGACGCATATCAAATTTGTTGGTTACAAAATAACAACATATCTTCGATATATACTTACGATAACGACTTTGATAAAGTGAAAAGCATAAAAAGACTTGAGCCATAACTTCTGCAACCTGTTAAATCACTTCAAACTTTCCTCTATACATTCCCATACTGCAGGAAAAAAACAGTGGACCGGTTTCGGTCGGAGTAAATTCTATAATATTATTTCCGGGCTGTAGTGTTTTTTGAATTCCTAACTTGGGAACTACTAAAAATCCTTGGCACCCAAATACATTCTTACCATCAATTGTCCATTTCACCGCTATATTTTTTTTAATGGTAAATTCATTTGGTTCATATCCGTAGCCGTTGACTTCCATGTTGACTATCTGAATGCCATTTTCAATTTTTACGCTCTTAAGCTCTTTAGTTATCCCAGGCGAAAATGAAATGCCTTTTAGCGACAGAAAATTCATGAAATAATTTATTCCAATAAGAAAGACCAAGACACCCATTGCTTTCATAAAAAACGGATAGAATTTGGATTGGGTTAATGATGTCAAGCTGCCAACCAGTAACAATGCCGGTACGGTTCCCAAAGCAAATACTATCATGGTTAATGCGCTTTGGCCCGGATTGCCTAACCCCAACACATATACCTGAACCGTCTGGGTAAATCCGCATGGCAAAAGATAAGTAATGGCGCCTAAAAGAAAAGCGGTTTTTTTGGGGTTTTTTAAAAACTGATGCTCCAGTTTTTCAAAAATACCGCTTGTTGCTCCTGCAGGGATAATTGACCCTATTGAAATAATGCGCGACATATCCAAACCCAAAAAAACCATAAACACACCTATAAGCAGAGTCAAAATCGGACCTGAATTAAATTTTTGCAGCAGTAATCCGCCCACGATTCCAGCCAGTAAACCGAATAATCCATAAGAAATCACCCTGCCTAAATTAAAAGAAATTGCCGGTAATAAATTAGATTTAATACTATTTTCGTTATTGCGCAGCTTGCCGACTGTTGCCAAAAACAACGCTCCCGAAGTAGCCATACAAGTTGACGTCGAAGCAATTAAACCTAAAATAAATGCGTTCAGATAATTAAAATTACCGGATAAATTGATCTCCGGAATAATATTGATTTCTTTACCGATAAAGTAAATAATCATCATCATTGCTGAAATGGCAAAAAAATCAAATATACGCTTGAATAAAGACTCGACGTTTTCAAACAGTGCCTGCTTGTCAACTATTTTGTAACCAAACCGGATGATTTTTTTATTGATAGCCGTTTTATCCAAAGTACCAACATATGCCAGCTCCACCTTGCATGTTTTAAAATCAGGCTTAACTTCTTTTATATTATTTTCTTCAAGGAATTTATCTTTGATTAATATTTCACATGAAGGGCAATGCATACCTCTGACAAAAAACGTAGCTTTCTTGTATCCGGACATAGAATACAAATTATAAAAGGAAGATCTTTCCGATTCAACCCGGCATCAATAATAAAACAGGAAGAAAAATAACATTATGATAATTAATCCGATATAACCGTTCATATTGTTGTTCTTAATTTATAACCATGTTTTTTCACTCTGTATTTTGTCGAAACTACTGCTTCATGCCAGACATACCAGTTATAATGTTCTTGGAAAAATACCGACTGGCTGTCTTTGTTGATTGACATCTGGATAGTTTTTTTCATGGATTTTGATTCTAATTAATAACTTTAAGATTATTGTAGTAATAGAGCAGTAATTGTGCTTGAGCAGTATCTGACTCTATCCTGAAGTTCCTGATTTGGCAGTTGGAGCAGTATAATTCGTATATTTTCCAAATCCCGGGTATACCAAAAATGTCATTAAAGCCTGAATTTGTCTTTCTAATCCGTCTTCTTGCATTCTTCTTTTTAATGTCTCTGAATTTACAGCCAGAATATTATAACTGACGCTGTTTTTAAAATAAGCTTTATAAGCTTCTTTCCAAGATTCCAATTTGTTGGGTGGCAAATCTGCCTTTTCCCTTGTTTGTACCCAACGGATAAATTCCTTCCACCTTTCAAAATTGAATGCCAGCGGACCTATGCCGTTCGGATCCAGCACCATCCAATCTAAGGATTCCCAAAAGATAGACAGCGGGTCATGGTTTTCTTCATATGTTAAACTATTTGCAAGCTTTGTTGCTATTTCTACAGGCGCTTTCATAAATTCCGCTCTGATCGCCTGAGCTATTTCATGTCTGCCCCTTCCGCTTTCATCAGTCAATATCAATCTGGCTATAAAATGCAGTGCGTTTTCTCCATCCTGTGGTGATTCTTTTTTAAATCTATCATTAATATCTGACCATAATTTATGATTTTCGATTAATCTGCTGAAACCCGGATAGAACCAGCCTACTCCTAAACCAGCCAAACCCCGTTCATTATCCATGACCGTATTGTCTTCATTAGCTATCTTTGTTGGGTCGTCGCTATTATTCCCACTAAGCAAAATCATCATTGTCGAAGGAGCATCAATGATTAATCTTCTAATTTTTTCCATTTCTTTTCTCAGGTCCTCCAACTGAATATCTGATAAAGCCCGCAACATAACGTCTTTATGCTCAGACAATTCTCTGAATCTATTTCGTAATTGTGCTGCTCCGGTTCTTACATCATTCCAATGATCTTGATGCCGGTTTATTATTGTTCTACCTGCAGGCATGGGAACGCCTTCAGCATAAACAATATCATCCAAGTCTCTTCTTGATTTATAGAGGCTCATTGGACTGCTAAGTGGATAGTTTCCATTCATACTAATAGGATGAATTACTGTTCTTCTTGTTGGTCCAACCAGAACTCCATTACCTATTTCTCTCCAGCAGGCTAAAGCATTAAAAGGATCAATACATTTCAAAGCTAAGCCTGCATTCCCATTTTTATCATCCAACCATACCGGAACAGCGCTTAATGAGCGAAAAGCAGTAAATGTCGTCATTGTTTCAAGAAATAAAGATGTGGTGCCGCCATGATAATCGCTCCAGCCTGGAAAAGCATGGTTAATGGTGCATGTATGGTGTCCAATATCCAAAATTTGACTATCGGGAATTTTTGAAGGTTTATGATTCCACATAAAACCATAATCAATACCCGCCATGCTTCTTCCCATAGCCAATGACGAAACAATTCTATCTGCTCCTCTAAGTCCATACCTATCATTAAGTCTTTGTGCGACAAATTGAGCTATTTTTGCAGGACTCATTTTTCCGCCGAAAAATAATAAGTCAACGTCAAGATATTTGTCATGAACTTTTCTCCAAGGCATGTAATCATCAGAAGATACTGCAGGCCAAACTGCTCTGTCAACTAAAACATATCTAAGCGCACCATGATTGATCAACACGACGGCGCCGCTTTCTTGTGCAGCTCTAATGTATTCTGCAGGAATTGTCATTTGCAGATTGGCTTTTGGTTTGTCACCGTCTATCCCGTTCAGTGAAATATGATGCAAGAAAGGTGTTTGATTTAATACTTGGGCAGGTGTTTTTTTAATAATTTCCGCTATTTCGGCAGCATGTTCTTTATCTGTTACAGGAATAGCTTTATTATCAATATATACTGAAGGTGGAAGCGTTGTATAAGGCATTAATTCCAAAAATCTGTCTTGACCGTATTTTGTAAGCAATACCACTAAATACCTGTTAATGCCTCTTATAGTCTGAACTCTATGTAAAAAAGCCTGTTTTTGTCGTTCGGCTTTTGGGCTTTTATCCCGAGCGTATTCTTCCGGAAATGGAATATTGCCATTAATATCAATATTGAATTTCGATTTCATTTCCGACGCAATTCCTGTCATAATTCCTATCTGCATTCTGGCAAATTGTTCAGGATGAGATCTTAATGCTGAAGGAGAGACTACATGAGAATCAGCATTAGCGTAAAATTCCCGGAGCATATCCGTTTCTTTTTGATTAATCGGTACGCCATATCTGGAAGGATCCCAGAATTTTCTATTATCTGGGTTTATTTCAGCGGTTTGTCTAGACTTTTCTCGTTGATCAAATGGTCGGGATAATACTTTTGCCAATCTTCGTTCATGTGAATGCTGGCGTTCTTCATGAACAACTCTGGAAGTTGGTAACTGCACTTGTTGTTTAACACCAACAGCGCTTCTGATTCGTTCTTTTTCTTGTCGAAGATCATCTCTCCTGACAGTCTGATTACTTCTTAAGTGTGCCAGCTCAACTGCTAAATTGTAATTGCATGTCATATTTATACCAGCAGCTGAAGCTAATTTTTCTATATCGCTAACTATTTCTGCTAAACTGGTTGCCGCCTGTCCTTGACCTCTATTACCGGTTGTTCTCTTGTTTAAAAGTACCTGCACTAACTCTCTTAGGCTCATAGTAGAGTTTGATTGGCGGCTCCTTGCTAATTCGGTTAATACTTCGTTTATATCTCTGATTTTAAGTTTCCTGCAATCAGCAACCCACGGATCTATCCTTTGTTCAAGTATTGCGGACAAATGAGGAAAAAAACTATCAAAAATATTGAAACCGTTTTGATGTTGCTGTTCGGATAGACAATAGGTAAATGTTGAAACAGGATTAAATCTTCCTTCCTGAAATGCCTGATGAAGGATCCTTTGCAAATGATAATAAAACCTTAATTTATCATCATTCCAATTCATTCTCGATAATTCGTTACCGCTTTCTCTTACCCATTGATGTAACTGTTGATTCAATGAATGCGAAAAAGCTAAAGGCAGATATCTAGGGCTCATTCCTTGTTTCATTGCAATACTCTGTACACTATTTCTTGCTCCCTGCATAATGGCTTGCACGGCAATAAGCGGCGTAAAACCATAAGGATCAACGTGAGAAAAATCAATTGTAAGAGGTTTTTCTCCATGTTGGCCGGCCACTGAGGCGGCATCTCCTCTAACTTGATTAATGTAGATCGCATTTCCAACGCCTGCTAAAGTAGGCCACAGTCTTGTGCAATCGTCTAAACCTACCAGTTTAACTGCATCTGTTGGAGACAGCATTGACCTTGATGCTGATCCGGCGTCAAAGGTTTTTTTTTCCGCGGCTGATTCAAATTGGCCCATTTAAATATATTTTAGATCAATAATTAGGCCCAATTTTATCAGATGGATGACAAAAATACAATATTATAGGGTATGTAAGCTTAATAATCCGGCTCTACCAGCCAATTGGCCAATGTATCGATCTGTTCTTTTTCTATTGCTCTTTTCTTGTCTTCCGGCCATCGGTTAATCCCTCTGACATTATCTCTATTGAAGTAACCTTGAGTATTGTTTGCAAAACTCTGAATTGCATCGGGAACAGCTTGAACCATGTTTATCGATTGTTTGGTCCTTCTTTTATAATCTTCACAATATTCAACCAAAAATTGGTTGAAAGTATAGCTTCGGCCATCCTTGCCGCTAAATACCTGCCCATTGCTTACAACCTTTATAAAGCGGGTCCATATTTGTGGATATCTCGCCCATTTACCAATCCCTTCCGCATCCAATACCAGCCAATTTCCTGTTGCGGAAAGACCCTCTTTCATTTCAGCCACAGAAGCATTAAGTAATTTTGTCCCAACGCGATAGACGCTTGCATTATCTTTAATAAATTCTCTTCTTATTGTCGATGAAATCAAATTTCTTGCTCTGGGAATATCCCATATTATCCGTGCCAAAAACTGCGAACCTGTTTCATCTTCCTTTTTTTGTCCTTCCCTCAACTTGTTCAAAATTTCCTTCCATAAATCTCGATTATTTCTGAATAAATGAATATGAGGATACAGCCGGCTAAGTTCCACGCCTAACAATCCCTTCTCCCGAAGTAAAGATTGCCACCTGGCTTGAGGATAATTGAAACTATTTTCCAGTTCATCACCGGAACATAAAATTAAAAATGTTAAAGGATCCGTTCCCAATACTTCATCGGCTTTCTGAATTTTTCGCAACTCATGTCGTAAATCGTGCATCTGCTCAGCGCTCAATTTTTTTAAAATATTCGGTAATTCTTCAGCCACCTTTATGACAATTTCCCTAAATTGTCTGGCTCCTATTTTGGCAGAAGCCCATGCATCGGTATCTGCATAGTTTTCTCCTAAACCTTCCGGCAAGAATATTCCTCCGTTTTTAGTAAAAACAATGTCTGCAATCGTCCGAAGAATATGCCATACCGCCATGGTCGGCTTCTCTATCGGAAAGGATTCATCCCGGGATATGAAACGGATGACATTCTTCATTGTTATTTTTTCACCGGCTGTTAACGCAATACCGTTATTTCCTTCAACATAATCAATCATACCGCCAAATGGGTCGATAGCTTTGACAGCAATGCCTTCTCCAACCATAAAAGGAACCAGACCAAAGGATCTGATTCTGGACAATCCAAGAAAAGTTTGAATAAACTGGTCCCTTTCACGGCCCAAACCTTTAAATGCATGAAGTATGCAATTTGGATCGTGTGCTACCCTCCACGTGTCGTTTTTGACATAATATTTTAATCTCCGGGATTTAGCAATAATTCCATATAAGGCTTCTGTCATTGTTCTGCCAAAAATAGTGCTTCCAATGAGGTATCTGTGCCAATCTGAATTCCGGTCAAGCAACTGTCTGATCAACAATCCCGGGCTGGGAACCTCTTGCTCTCCCCTATTAAAAATTAACACGTCTGCATCAAGTTTGGGAATGACATCGCTGTCATACACAAAACTGTCCGGATCAAAATCAATATCATTAAGCCAGCCGCCTAAAACAGCTCTTGCCATCCCGTGATTGACTATTGGCAACCCTCCGGAATCTAATACTTTTTTCAGAAATACGCCAATTACGGTCAATCTTTGCCGAATTCTTTTTCTTTGGTCTATATAATTAAAAAACGGCAGTTCGTTTATCCAATCCTTTCTTTCTAATCTTTCTTGACTTGTCATCTGTACCGGAACGGCTTGATCATTAACAACTACGTAAGGTGGAACACTGCAGAATGGCAATTGTTCAAGATATTTTTCCTGGACCTGAGGATAAAGCAATAGCAAAAGCCAGTCGTATCCTCTCTCCCGTAAGAATTTCTCATGCGTTCTGAAAACTTTTCGTTGGGCATCTTTTTGCTCTTCGACTGCTTCATCCGCATCGCTTGAGATTTGGTGCGGCAATAAAGTTGCAGGATATGGAACCGGAATATTTATATCCAGATTCTCTCTTTCGGCAATTTTTCTTATTATTTCCCTCTGAAATTGCCAGTAACCCCTGGCATTACCCTTGATCGCCTCCGGAGAAACGACAAATGCGCTTTCCTGATCAAAATATTGTCTCATCATTTGAGTTTCCCTTTCATTAATTTTCAATCCGAAATTTCTCGGATCAAGGGGTTCCATATGTGTATAAACCGGTTCTAAAGATATTTGATGCAGAGATCTGATTTTTTCTTCTATCTCAGTCCTGCCTGCTGACCAATCTATATCTTCCAAAAGCTCCGGCCGGATTTCCATTATTATTGCTATTGATTGCGGATATAAGTTATTTAAAATACCCAACTCCACTGCAAAATCAGTCTGATTGAAATATTCACCTAGTTTTAAAGACCGACCGATCATTCCTATATCCCTTATTATTTGTATAAGGTTAAAATGCGTTCCGGTTGTTTTTGCCTGTCTTATTCTGATATCAATTAACTCATGAACCAAGTTAGAAATCCTGATCCCTGCCATTCCGTCCCGCACTTGTCTGGTTGCTTTCTCACCTAACGCTATCCCAAATGATCTATTAATATCGGCCAGCGCCGATAAGTGAGGGGAAGATATGTCAATTTCAATATTTTCGTCAAGCAATTGGCTCAATTGAGGGAAAAACGCCTCAAAAATACCAAATCCTTGACTATCAGGATTTTCTATCTGGTAACTAAGCAAGAATAAATTAAAAGCAGAGTGAGCGTCAAATCGTGGATCAGCAATAGCATGATGAAGCAATGATTGCATCTGTCGGCAGAAATTAATTTTTTCTTCCCATGAAGCCCTTCTGTGCTCATGCCGCCCTTCCTGAAACCAATTTGTTAATTGCCCATTTTCACCTACCAGCTCTTCGGAAAATCGACGGGGAACAATACTTTCCGGATTTCTTCTTATTCTGGCAGCTTGCAATACCGCTGATGTAACCAGCAAAGTTTCTGTATTTAACCCTGCTACTGACGAATCGCTAAAATCAATCTCTCTACCTCTATTGCTTGATGCCATCAGCTGTTTGGGCACAAATTCCCTGAAACCAACAATCTGTGTTCGCTCATTATTTTCCATTGCCCAAGGAACATTAATCAATTGAGCGATGTTAAATTGAGGATGTTGAATTCTTAAACCATTAATTACATCTGAAGGTGAAACAGGCAAATTTACTCCTGCATCATGGTGTCTATGTTTGTGTCTCTCATTAAAACTCATAAAAATGCCTTACAAGGCGCTTCATTTTATCAAGTATCAAAGTCTAATTCAATGTTATAGGTTTGAAGATTTAATTTATTTTAAGTTTGTTTTCTGACTAAGTCCTGATATAGAATTTCATCAGTAACATGCATTCCCAATTTTTCCAATAAATGCTGGGCAACAGGTTTTGTACTTTCAGATAAAATCGGTTCTTCATTTAGGCTAATATCACAAGCAATCAGATTTATTCCGGATCCATTCAATTCATGCATTACCGCCACAGTAACATCCGTACCATATCCTTTTTTTCTCATATCGGGTCTGACATAAATATCACCTAAATTGGCTGCTTCCAGAGCTTCATTAGCTCCATAACAACCTGCCATCGCCACCAATCTACCTTCTTTGTATACTCCGAAATACGGAAATCCTGCTTCAATCCTTTTCTTCAGTCTTATAGATGGTGTTTGACCGTTTATATCGAATGTTAGGAGGTCTCTTATATCATCAAAATTATGAGTAGTCAGTCTGATAACATTATCCGAAGTAGGTTCCAGTAGTTTTCCTACAGGTGTGCCTCCCCCCATCAATTTGTAGTGTATTGAAGGGGTACCAGCAGACTCATAACCAGCAGGATAAACAGAAACATGAGGTTCTCGACCCACCAATGTGATTCTTTCCGGTAATCCCATTCCCTGGTCTTCTGTAATATGTTGATAAATTTCCGTGATGAGTCTTCTACCTATTTCATTGTTTAAAAAGGAAGGATATAAACGATAATCTGAATACACAGCCAATGTTGCCGCCTGCTTCTGCCCGGCTTTGGGTTCTATAACATTTGCAAACCATTTTAATTTGAATATGTCCTCTGTGCCGATTAATCCAGCTGGACAGATGACTCCGGTCCAATCAACACCGGTTGGAACTCCTGATAGTAAAAGTTTTAAAGCAGGTGCTGCCTTTCCCTTTAGCTCCTCTACTGCCATATGCGGTTTATTATATCATATACAGCGGTATAATCACCCGATTTGATATAATTCATTTATATATGGCAGTTCCTGAAGTTATGACAACACAGGTTGAACCGCTGCATTATGCGATCGATAAAATCGTTTCAGCGGACACAGGTCTGGCAGCATACCACTGCATCAGCCGTGAAGAGGTTTTAGGTTTGAGCATTCCCCCCTCAAAATGGTTAGTGGTTGACGATAAAGCGTTATTTATGATATACAGAAATAAAAGAATACTGCCTCTGGGAGACCCGGAATTAATCGCTCGGGCCTTAAGAAATGATCAATTTAGAGCTGAAATTGCAGACAGATTTACGTATGTTACAAGAATGGATGAAGGATATACTCTCGGAGTTGATTGGTATAACGTCCTGAACAGCAGACCGGTGGACAGGATGGTATTGTCTGCCGGCGATTTTATACCAACAATATATAGCCAGGATTCTATGGAGATCGTCCCTTTGTTGCCGGAGCATAAACCCGATATTGAAAGAGTGCTTACGGATTATCCGAACAATGCATTCAGGGATCACAGACTGAAAAGCGGATTATACAGAGGACTGGTAATAGACGGGGAACTGGCGTCTTTGGCGGGAATCCATGGAGTTTCGTTAACTAATAAAGTAGCAGTAATCGGCGACGTAGTCACAAAAAAAGGCATGAGGGGTAAGGGTTATGGGCCGATTTGTATTAGTGCCGTGGCTGACGAATTATTCAAGCTTGGGATAAATTTGATCGCTGTCAATATTTTCTCGGATAATTCTGCTTCCATTAGTTCCCATAGGAAAGTAGGTTTTCGGCAACACTGTCAGTTGCTAGAAATCGATTGTGAAAAAAGATCACCAAGAAAACCAAATCAATAGAATTGATTACATGAAATTTCATTTGACAAATGTCATCTTGCTTGCTAAAATTTGTAAAAACCTGAGGTAATCCTTACCTAATCCTGAAAATGGAATAAATATGGAAAACCAAAAACTAAGTTATCCGCAAACAAAAGAAAGACTGAATGAACTAGCTTGGGATATTTTTTCTCCTGTTTCCAAACGATATTGCATATCCTGCTTCTTTGTATCAGGAACAGGAAAAAGAGTTCTGATCAAGTTTCTGATAAGGGAAAAGGAGATACTGAAAAGTATTTTTGGTAATGCAATCGAAAAAACCCTGTTTATATATATAGATCCGGACGAGATACTCGACATTACCAATGAAGCCTATCTCCAATTAATACTCCAAAATCTGATAATAGGCATGAAAGACAAACAGCAGCTTCCTGTTGAAAAAGAAGAGGGCATCAGCAACCCGTTGTTAATTATCAAAAAGAATGTTGAAAAATTGCTTAACGACGGTTGGCATGTAGTCTTTCTATTAAACGATTTTGAATTTACTTTGCAGCTTTCACCCAGTATTTTCAGGAATCTGGAATCAATTTTATCCCTTAAGAAAAACCAGATATCTTATATTTTCCTTTCAACCACCAATCTTTTAGAACAAAATACACTAGATAAGTTTCATAATTTGAAGTACGCCATTAACCGGGTCGTTTACTATTATCCTATGCTGGATGATTCCGAAATAGAATTTACTTTATCTGCAATCGAACAAAAACTGAAAATAAAGTTAAGTAATGACCTAAAAAAAGTAATAAAAGAATTATGCGGCGGCCATGCTCAGCTTTTAAAATATACAACAACAATACTCAAAGAAGCCGGTGAACCATATCTGTCCAATCCTAAAAAAGCCAAGGATTATATTTTTGAATATGAACAAATAAAAAGCGTTTGTAATGATATCTGGAATTATTTTAATGACCTGGAAAAGGAAATACTAATAAATGTAGCACGAACTAACCGTATCCCTTCCGAACTATTACCGGAAGCGACATTTCTTCTGAAAACAAACACGATAATACCTAGCGCAAAAAACTCTGACAATTATTCACTTTTTGGTGAATTATTCCTTAATTTCATAAGAAGACAAATACCGGCGGAAAAATTAAGTTACGATTCGAAGACAAACCAGATTTTTTTCGGAACTATTTCAAGCAGTGATATTTTTACTTTGCAGGAATTTAAAATGATGTCTCACTTTTTACAAAATGAGGGTAAGGTGATTTCCAGGGACGAGGTCGGCCAGGTAATATGGGGCAGGAATTATGTTGATCAATACTCGGATTATTCTATTGATAAATTAATATCCAGCATAAGAAAAAAACTGGACAGTATTAATTTTCCTTCTTATAAATTAGTCACGCTAAAAAAAAGAGGATTTAGTTTTTCCAATTAAGCAAGCTCCAGTTTTCCTTCTGTTTGCCTCATCACATCCCTATAAATTTCAAAATCAGGCAGTTTGAACCTGGCGATAAGCTTATAGAATTGTTCTGTATATTGACCAGGATCAATGTGTTTTCTGACAGCCACCACTTGTAACCGTTGCTCAAATTCTCTTTTTTTTGCAGCCTTTCTTTCTTCCCCGCCCCTGGTTGGTGCAAATGCCCAGTTTTTGAAATATTCTTTAAAATGCTTCTGTAATTTGGAATCTGTGCTATCCCAAATATCAAAAATCATTGAAGGCTCCAATAAATCTATTTGATCCACAAGTTTCAGGCGAGCTGCCTGAGCGAGATGAGTATTTCCTAACAGTAAGGAGTCTGGTGTAACCAGCATAGAGATTGCCAGACCGGACCTTGCTAAGTGTAGTAAATTATCCCTGTCATCTATCGATTTAACCCCTACTATATCTATTCCGAATTTTTCTCTGAGAAAATCCTTTCTTAACGACCACCAATTTGATTTTAATTGATCAGCTATATCCTTATCGCTGCCGTATATCCAGACGTCATGATCAGAATCAGCATTTGCAAACCATAAGTCTCCCCCCATCATGCGACCGGCAACCACAGATTGTGGATTTATCAACCCAGTAACATCCCTTTGAATAATAAAATCCATCATATTATTGAAACCATCATTGGCTTTTAACCTGTGCCTTATTGTTGTTTCATCCAATAACGGATGCTTCCACATATGCAAAAGCCATTGAGAAAGTTCTGCTTGGGTTGAGGGTTTAACTTTTAGTTCTTTTTCAGGAAGTCCCATAAATTATTTTATTTTATCATTTTTATTTGAACTTATCAATACTATGGGTTGAAAAAAAGTTTTATGATGATATAATTGGATTGAATAGCCAGCTATATGAATATTCCAACTACATTGTTATTTATAAGACACGGTCAAGTTTTTAATCCGGACGAAATTTACTATGGTAAATTACCGGGCTTTCCACTTAGCAGGAGCGGAGTATCTACTATAAGAAATCTTGCACAGGCTTTAAAAGCCGGAGAAATTAGACCTGATCTGTTTTATTACAGTCCGACTCAAAGAACAAGACAAACATCAGACATTCTGACAAAAATGTTATCCAGTGGTTTTCGCGGAATACAATCATATCCTGATAGAAGATTATTTGATATCAATAATCCTGGTTTAGAAGGACGACCATTTAGTTTCTTGTCAAAACCTCGGGAAGCCGGATACGAATGGGAAACTGTAAGCTCAGTTGTTAACCGAATGTCCAGTTTTGTCTTTTCCGCAATAGATCATCACGAAGGACAGACAATCGGAATAGTCACTCATCAATATAATATTGCTTTTGTATTAGCTTGGATGCAGGGTGAGGATTTTAAAAGTATTAAGACCGCGAGAGATTTAAAAGATCCTATCATGCTTGAACCTGGTGAAGCTTATCAAGTACAAGTCCAACCTAGTGGTTCTCTCATAGAAGCAGAAAGAATCCTCCCGTATGAATCTCACAGACGTAGCGCGGAATATTAATAAATACTATTCAGAAACTTCAGGATAACGTAAGATACTGCTCAAGCAAGTTATAACGCTCCAATTTACAATTGGATTATAAACATGGACAGAATAATAGATTTAAAGCAGCAAATAGAAATAATCCTGGCAAATTATTCGCAAACAATACAGTTGGGATTTTTTATTATTGATTTATTTTTTTAACAGTCCATAAAATGGTATACCCTTTATCTTTAATATATTTAGTCATCATCGGATATTTTCTCTATCGTTTCTTAAAATTGCTTGTGAAGAACGAGGATGAAGATGATTATTTTGAACGTGATGAAGAATAATTTTAATTATTTTTCCACTCCGTAAAATTTGACGCGGTCTCCCCTGAACATCAATTCAATTTCGCCTGTCGGGCCGTTCCTGTGTTTGGCAATATACAACTTGATCAATTTTTTGCTGGTATCAAGAAGGTCTTCGCTTTCATCTTCCTGGTAAAGAAACATTACAACGTCGCTATCCTGTTCTATACTGCCGCTTTCTCTTAAATCTGATAACTGCGGTCTTTTTGTTCCCCTTTGCTCAACTGCGCGGGATAATTGTGATATAGCCAAAACCGGCACGTGCAATTCACGGGCCAGATTTTTTAAACCTTGCGATACAAAAGAAACTTCCTGAACTCTTGAATCAAACATTCTTCCGCCACTGGCCAACTGCAAGTAATCAACGATTACCAGTTTGATATTTTTTTCCACTTTAAGTTTTCGGGCTTTGGTTCTCATTTCCAAAATGGAAGCGCCGGGTGTGTCGTCAATATAAAAAGGGGCTTCAGAAAGTTCTCCCATAGCTTGAGTCAGCCGTTTGTAATCATCATCCGATAATTTACCGGTTTTTAGTCTCCATGCATCTATGTCAGCCTGACCGACCAACAAACGATCAACCAATTCCTCCTTACTCATTTCCAGGGAAAAAAAGCCAACCGGAAGTTTTTGCTTGGTGGCGACGCTAAGCGCCAAATTCAAGGCCAATGTTGTTTTTCCTATTCCCGGACGGGCCGCTAAAATAAGAAGGTTGGAATCCTGCATACCGGCCAATTTGTTGTCCAAATCTGCATATCCGGTCGGCACACCCCTGTAAGCGCCACCTTTTTTCACAAACTCTTCCAATCTTTCAAAACTTTCTGCCAATACTTCCTTAAGTTCAATAAAATCCTGATGCAAATGTTGCTGGGCTAAGGCAAAAATTTCTACTTCTGCTTGATCAAGAAGCGTTCTTACATCGCCTTTTTCGTCAAAAGATTTTTCAACCATTCTGGAAGACAGTTCGATCAATTTCCTTTTGACATATTGATTTTTAACAATCCTGCCATAATGTTCGACATACGCAGAAGTCGGCACGATATTTATCAGTTCGGAAATATATTTTTGGCCGCCTATTTTTTTTATGCTGCCTTCCCGTTTCAACTCATCCTGAATGGTAACCAAATCTATCGGCTGTTGTTTTTCAAACAATGTAATCATGGCAGAATATATTGACTGGTGTTCAGGAAGATAAAAATGTTCTGATTTTAAAAATTCCGCCACCAAATTAATGGCTGAAGAATCTATAAGAATCGCTCCCAATACTGATTTTTCCGCAATAATATCATGTGGAGGCACTTTTAAAGCGCCTGAGGATGTTGACATAATTTCAGCTTATTTCCAGCAATACTATTTTCATTTCTTCGTTAAATTCGCTGCCTTTCAAAACCAATTTGGGAACCGGCTGAATGTTTTCAGCGCCGAATTTTTTGAGGAATTCAGTGACCGGTATTAGCGAGCCAAAATTGGATTGGTTTAATTTATCATGATTGAAATGCATAGGGATAACAATCGAAGGTTCTATTTTTTTAACCAATTCCGCTGCTTCATTGGCATCAATAGTATAAAATCCGCCGACCGGCACAAGCAAAACATCCACATCGCCTATACTGTCGATAAAAGAATCGTCAGGTATATATCCTAAATCTCCGCAGTGAAGTACATTTATACTTTCTGCCTCAATTTTATACATAATATTTTCTCCTCTTTCTTCACCTTTTTTCTTGTCATGATAACTTCTATGCCCAAAAATTCTGAAACCCATTTTTTCAAATTCTCCCGGCATATCTATAATTAATGGCGCAATACCGTTTTCCGGTGCAGCTACTTGGGACGACTGGTCATGATCTTTATGATGGTGTGATATGGTTACTGTATCTGCTTCTGTTTTGGGAAACTTCATTCCGGTTAACTGTGGATCAAAAGGGTCTGCAACTAGTTTGGAATTATCGGATTTAATGAAAAAGCATGAATGGCCTAAATATTTTATTTCCATGGTGGAAAAAGCATAACAAAAAGCAAAACGAAATTCAATGTTAAATTGTTATATTGCTATATGGTTATATAGTCGAAAGAAAAGATGTGCTGAATCAATATAACAATATAATCATACAACAATAACTTATTTGCATAATTCGTCCCGTATTTTTTCCTGTTCTTTTTGGGGTAGCTTGTCTATTTGTTTGACAACATTGCCTACAGTATTATCGAATATAAAATCCGTTACCGCCTCTGCTGATTTTGAAGCAATTGAAGTTGCTATCTCCGTTGTTGCGCCGGCAATTTGTCCGACTGTGTTTTGACCTGCTGTTAAAGATTTGTTTAAAAGCGACTTGGAATCGTCATTTAATGAATCCAGTATATTATTAGTGCTGTTATTATATTCGGATTTGTTTCTCATAGCGCCCAGCACCAAATCATCTTTTTGCCGCGGTATGTCTTTTTTCATATAATTTAACGCCAGGCCGCCGCTGAGTAAAAAAATCAGCATAATAATTTTTGGCAATATTAAAGCTTTTTCTTTTTTTCTTTTTCTGGTTTTAGTTTCACCGTGCTCTGCGGGCTGAATATCACCCAGTGATTTAATCATACCACTCCGTTATAAACTAATAACTGTATATATAATAACTACGTTAGGTATTATCGCTGTCAAACTCGATAATACTATTAACCCCAATCGGAACTATCAAAGTATCTATTTGATAGTGAAGTGGGGTCATAATTTATTTTATCATTTAAATGAGATATAATACTAGATACTGGTGGCATTAGCTCAACCCGGTAGAGCGCTTGCCTGTGGAGCAAGCTGTTGGCGGTTCAAATCCGCTATGCCACCCATTAGGGCTTCACAACGATACATAGCCAGTTGATGTTGAAAAATTACGCTTTCTTATGTCCCGAGCGGAGTCGAGAGATATTTAAGTATCAGAGTCAAACAGATTTCTAAGAAATTGGAGTAATTTTTTGCTTGATTCTTCATAATCAGCGGAATCGTATAAAAAAGTTTGCCATCCTGATTGTCTGGCTGTCTCAATATTTTTTTCGCTGTTATCAACGAATAATATCTCTTGCGGTCGGCAGTTAGTTTTTTCTGATGAATTGCTGTCAGCATGCCGGGATACATATTGGTTAACATTCCAATACGACATTTCTGGTGGATGTGTTCTACTACCGGCCAAATCGATGGATTATATTCAAAACGGTTTACAAAACCGTCAATAAGAAGCGAGTAGCCGGGAGGAAATTTTATTTCAAACTGTGACTCCATAAGTGGAACTAGCGTATCAAGGTTTCTTCCTTTACAGACCTCTTTTTCGTATTTTTTCCAGAACTCAAGGTATCCTTCGCTTTTTGATTCGGGGATTCCTAATTCATTTTGCAGTTCCTGCCATTTGTCAGTTCTACTGAAATCTTTTTCCAATACGCCGCCGACATCAAAATAAACGAATTTAATTAGCTTACCCATAATTTATTTTATTAATTCAGTATTGTTCGAAGTAGCAAACACTATATCTTTACTGTAATGTTCGAGGATATCGATTAAACCATCATCGTCAACATGTCCTCCAATAAACCCACCGTGGTCTATAATGAGTTCTTTCATTTCATGATTGGCATTACCCATTGTAGCGACATATCCGCATCTATCCATAAATCCCCAATCCATCATCGTGTCCCCAACAGCCAAGACTTCTGAAAAACGTATTCCGTAAAAGCTTACCAAGTCGGCTACAGCTGCATGCTTGCTAACACCCTTTGCCGTCAAGATAACTATCTTCATCGGCAAAAGTGACGGTATGTGAGTCCATTGGATATCCAGTTTGTCCAGATGCGGCTCGAATATCTTTTTCAAATAATCTTCCGTGTCCGGCAAGTATTTTATCTCGATTTTGGTGATTTTTTCGGAACTGCCGAGTGGCCGCAAATCCGCAACTTCATCCCATGGCATTATTTCCCTGCTTTCCCGTATATGAAGCGGATAGCCATTTTCTATATATTTTTTGTTGAGGGTATAAAGTTCCCATAAAATTTTTTTTCCATCAGCCCGATCTAGAAGCTGTACTACTGATTCTTGCGGAAGAACGCTGCTTCTCAACAGCTTGTCATTAAGCGGATCAAAAACGACTGCCCCTCCATCTGTTATATGCTGATTGTTAAGCTCCATCTTCTCAACAATTTTCCGGACTGCGAATGACGCTTTTCCGGTACAAAGAGAGATTGGAACTCCTTTGTCCTGCGTTCTTCTCAGGTAATCGATAACTTTTTGGCTGGGGTATGGTGAGTTAACCCCTTCCTTGAAACCCTTAACAACCCCATCAAGATCCAAAACGATAAGCTTGATCATGTCATCCATTTTACCAGAAAGTGAATAAAGCGATGTTGTGATTGTTTAATGGAAGTAACTAATCATAAGGCAGAAACCAAATTGAAGTAATAAAAGTATTTATTTAGACTTTTATCGTTGGAGTGGTAAATATTCTTTCCGGCAAAATAATCAACCAATACCTCCCTGACACGACAGATTTCTTTTAGCGAGTTTATATTTTTTTTATCATTGATGGTAAAATCAATTAGTTCAAGCGCGCGGTAAAAAGCATTTTGACTCATTTGCATATTGTTTTTCCTGCGCCAGTTAATCGCCCGCCCCACTTCCGCGCCGATATTGGCCATTTGGTTGACCAGAGGTAATTTATCCCATTTATTGGTTAAATCTTTATGGAAAGTATTCATTTTTGTACTAATTTATTGACGATTTTGATAATCTTTTCCCTGACAGATATATTCTCTATCCCTCTTGAAAAATTATTCAATCTCGGGCGTAAATTAATCATTGAATCAAATTCGATAAAATCATTGCCGGTTAATTCCGGATATAAATTAATTCCCCAAAGGTCATCTTGTTTGGAACCTGTTTCCAACAGATATTTTTCTTCATCGGCGTGCATATCGGCATCAATCACCATAACTTTCTTTTTTATATGAACTATTGCTTTCACCAATCCTCCGAAAGCACGTTGTGCCATTTGTTGCAATAATTGTATCGTAATTTTTTTGTCAATTAATTTCATGATTGTATTGGGGACAAGTCTAATCTATTAATTTGAGCCTGGAGCGGGAATCGGACCCGCACTCTAGCCCTTACCAAGGGCTTGTTTTACCACTAAACTATCCAGGCTTTGTTTTATTTATCTCGCCGTAGTCCGCATTTAGCGAACGAAGGCGGACCACTAAACTACTCAGGCAGTTTTTATTATTTTATCACAATATTAGAATGTGTTTCCAAATATTTGGAATTACAGATTCTTATATCCTCCGAATATCGCTCCTCAAGTCGTGTACGAATAGTACCAGCCTTACCGGCTAGGCAGGCTGAAAAGACTTGAGGTAAGGTTAGGAGGACATTAACCAATAACTTACAATCGCAGCGGATACGATCACATTGAGTGATTTGTTTACACCCCACATCGGGATCTCCACAATTTGATCCGCTAATTTCAAGGTATCCGGCAATACTCCATAAGTTTCATTGCCGAAGATTAAGGCAATAGGAGTCGAATAATCGGCTTTTCGGTAATTGATTGCAGTTTCATGCTGTTCAACAGCGATTACACGTAACATGCAACTTGTAACATGTAACATTTTTTCATTATTTGATGTTATATGTTGCGTGTTATTGGTTACATAACGCAACTCTTCAATCGCTTCCTTAGCAGTTTGCTTATATTCCCACTGTACCACTTTATAAGTGCCAATCGAAGCTTTTTGGATCCTGGAATTAGGCGGAATTTCCATGTCTCCGCATAAATACATCTTTTCTATAGCTAAAGCATCTGCTAAACGAAATAACCCGCCGATATTATATGTATCGTAAATATTTTCCAGGATAAAAAAAATCGGGTTTCTCTTGATTTTTTTCAGTATGTCCCGTACTTCTTTTTCATCACTTTCCCTCAATTCCTTGGCATTTAATTTCATCTTTTAATTATACCATTGCAACAATCAGGATAAGCCTTTCTTACAATATTTTGATAATACTCTTACAAAGCCGTCATACAAAAAATATATTTTTATATTCAAAGTGTAATAATAATTACATATTTTATTAGTTTTCATCCTATAGTTGATTTTTATAGAATCTTATAGTATAATACGCCTATGAAACTTTTTGTTGCTTTGGTATTAACCCTGATTTACTTTTTGACCAATTATTCAATTGTTTCTGCCCAATACGGACAATACGGACAACCATCCCCTGCCATGACTATTTTAGTGGATAAAATGGTTGCCAAACCTTCCATCACAAAAGGCGGCGCAACCAATGAAGCAACCGGAGCCATATATGTTGATAATCTGTCTGCCTCTGACTCCAGATACAAAGCCGGACAAACAGTATTTTTCAAAATAAGGGTAAAAAATACTTCTAATATTAAGTTGACCAATGTCACTTTAAAAGACTTTATCCCTTCTTATTTGGAAGCAATCGAAGGTCCGGGAACTTATGACGCCAACTCAAGAACAATTACTTTTAATGCCGGTGATTTCGAGGCTAATCAGGAAAAAATTTATTATCTAAAAACCCAGGTTGCCGGCCAAAATAACCTACCCAGCGACAAAGGGTTGTTTTGCATAGTAAACAAAGCTCAGGTTTCAAACGGATCTGTTTCAGACGAAGACACCTCCCAACTGTGTATTGAAAAAGAAGTTGTTGGCGCTCCGCAAGTACCTTCTGCCGGACCGGAAATGGGTCTGGTTCTACTAATGATCAATGCTCTTGGCATTGGCGTTGGTCTTTTAATAAAAAATAAAGCTAGTTAACAGTTTCAACAAACCAAACAAAGGATTATACAAAGTATCAATAATATATAGTATATAAAAATAGGATATTGTGAATAGATTGTGGATAAAAAATAATATACTATCACAAACAATACTATATATAAAATTAGTTTTAAAATAATTAATATTATAAGATAAGACAATTACTGCTGAAATTGTCCGGATCAATACCCAAGGACCAAACACAGGAGTAATGTGTCTAACCCTTGGGTTTATTTGTAGATACTGTTTCCGTCTTGTTAAGACGGATTACAGTATCTAAACCCTCCTAAATTCGCTCTTTGAGACGACGAACGAATAGTGAAGAGTTAAGTCTCAAAGTAAGAATGGGAGGGTGTTAATACGAATAGTAGTAAAAAGGTGAACCTAAGTATAGGCGGATAATGCACTTTTACAATTAGTTCAGGAAGAAGCAGAAGACAAATCTAGGTGTTTCTCTAAGCGATCGATCCTTTTTGCATGGTCGACAATATCAGAGTCAAATAACTTAATCGTAGTATCTAATTTTTTATCTATTTTATTAATCTTTGTTTTTTAAAGGGTTAATTTCACGTTTAATCGAAATATCAGCCTCCTGTTTCACAATTGATCGTATCTGGTTTAAGTCGTTTTTAGTAAGCATAAGTAAATACACGTTAACAAATTATATTTTATGAATCAATCATAAATTATTATCGGTTAACTGTCCATGGATTATATGCGACATTTGAGTCCAAAGACTTGGGGGGTAAGCAGCAGATTACCTCCCAGGACCTTGGGCTTAACCCTCCGATTCGGAGGGTAAATGTCTAAGATTCCCCGTTCGAGGGGGATAACAAAAGCTGTTATCACACCCTCGGATTTGAGGGTTTATCCTGAGATCATGAGATCGAAGGAAAATAGTCCTGAGGTTATAGAAGGACAAAGTGATGAGAGGTAATAACCTTAAGCTGGTTATATTAACCAATCATCCAATCCCGATAAAATTGGGATTGCCTCGACAGCTAGTTCGTCAAGGGTTTACCCTAAGCGAGCGAAGCGAGTCGAAGAGCACTTTAACAATTGGGTTCAGGAACCCGCCTAATTTTACTTTTTGCCTTAGTTCATTTGAACTGCGGCTCTAAGAGCAATTTATGGCGGGTAAAAAAATAATTGCAAAAAGACATAACACCTGAAACATCTCTGTCCGGCAAAAACCGAGACAGATCCACTGGTTATTTCAAAAAGAAAACAACCGTGGAT